>Ga0078972_1003893_pt1 | contig 43103 bp, 35 predicted proteins | sample YelNatPaOPGAMG01_FD_67568 | JGI IMG/M metagenome (GOLD analysis project Ga0078972, IMG submission 67568) | Hot spring thermophilic microbial communities from Obsidian Pool, Yellowstone National Park, USA - OP-RAMG-01 (SPADES assembly) (version 2) | ecosystem: Environmental > Aquatic > Thermal...
TAAATCAAGGATCTTCGCGCTATTCTTACTACAAAAATCTTCCATTTTCGTGCATTTTTCAGGTTTAGCCTTGCAATTAAAGTGGCAGTTAAGAGGTTGTGTCATAATCCCAATTTGTCATTGCGAGCACCCATTTCACTTTTGTCATTGCGAGCCAGAGGCGAAGCAATCTCATCTTTTTCGTTTATGATTATAAATTTCCCCCTTTATTAAAGGCAACAGAAGGCGAAAAAGGGAGGAGAAGGCAAGATGCAACATTTTTCGGGCAGGCGGAAAAATGTTGCATTACCAAAGATATATCACTCCTCTACCATCCTTAAGGGATGTATTTCTGAAGAGCCGTGTGGGGGAAATCTACAAGCACGGTTCTGTGAGGGGGCCTATAACCGAAAGGTCGAAATGGCTTCTACTCGACGTGAAACCCCTGATTATGTTCTTAAAGAAAGGGGGGAATAATTGAAGAAGATTGGGGAAGGACTTCATTTGTTACATTGTTTCTTGACCTGGTGTCAAATTTGATTAAAATAGAAATATGCGTTTCATAAGGCTGACCCTTTTTGCTTTTGGTCTATTTTCTGTATCCTGCCCGCCTGCCGGGTTGCAAAAGCCGGTTTTAGTTCCCGATTTTATTATATTGAAAAAAGCCCAGGAAACTTTTGAAGAAAATCCTTTATATGCGTATAATCTTCTGAAAAATGTCTATTCCCCAGAATATCAAGCGGCAAAAAATCGTTTGCTGATAAAGATTTACATTAATCAGCGCGAATACGTCAGGGCATTAGAATTATTGGATAGCATATCATTATCAGAAAAGGATAGCACCGGCATAGACCTTTCTTTAGATGAAATTTCTTTAATTTTATTAAAAACTGCATCCTGGGAAAAACTGTTCAGATTAAGCAATGATACACTCTTAAAGGGCATTTCAGCCTATCAACTTGGTTGGTTTGACCAGGCCGTGAATCTTTTTTCAAACGAGAAAGAACCCCGTGATTATCGTCTTTTATATCTAACAAAAACTTATCAGAAGTTGAAAGACCAGGAGAATGCATTGAAAACGCTTTTAAGCATTGACTCAATAAGTCCCTATCTTTTTGAGGAATACCAGAATCTTCTATTCAGTATTTTGATTAATCTTAAGAATCTTGAGATTATGAAAAGGGAAAGGTTGCGGTTAAAGAATGAGTCTTTAAAAGAGTATCTGCTGTTGAAAATCTATGAACTGGAAAACCAGAAAATAAAGATGCGGAGCAAGGCCTGGGAGTTAGTAAAGAATTATCCCGGTTCAATCGGTGCTCGCTACGCGCTCTCTCTGATAAAGCCGAAAACAAAATTAGAACATAAATTGATTGGCAGGGTCTATTTTCTCCAGGGTGATTTTGAAAATGCAATAAAAAATTTCAAAAATGCTCAATTTGATGATGATGTATATTATTATCTGGGAAAGATATATTATGACCGTGGCGATACAGAAAAAGCAGTTAGATATTTCTCGCATTCGCATCGGGCTGATGCCTGCTACTACCGGGGTCTAATTTACGAAAATAGAGGATACCCTGGTCGGGCAATTGCAATATATGATTCGCTGGTCAAATTACATCCAAAAACGAAATATATCACCAGTGCATTAAGGCGCAAAGGATTTCTTCTTGAGGAACTCGGTGATACACTCGGTGCAGTTAAAACTTTTGTTCAGTTAAAAGAAAAGAACACCGATTTTCGTGCGGCGCTCCAACTCTTTAGACTTGGCCGATTGACGGAGGCAGTTGAAATTTTAAAAAAATACGATGGTCCAGATTTTATCTACTGGCAAATAAGATTGAAAGAAAGACTCGGTGAATCGGCCGATAGTTTAAGAAATTATTTACACCATAGATTTCCCTTTTCTTATTATGCTCTGATAAGGGAGGAGAATCCGGTTATAATTGATACCATATCTATGGAAAACTGGTTCAGACGACTTGGCGATACTACCCTCACACTCAACAGAAATGATTCACTACATTTAAAAAGGGCAATTAGATACTTTGAATTGGGCGAGACGAGTTATGCACTTTGCGAACTTCAGTCAATTGAGACTAAAACATTTTTTAATTTAGTCTATTTGAGTAAATTGTGTGCGAGTTACGGAGCGGACCGGGGTTCAATAAGATTTTCATTAGAATTAAAGGAAAGACTGGAAAAGAAAATGGATGATAGAATATATCCCGTGGAATTCTTAAGAATGGTTTATCCGATTAGGTATATTTTCAGTATCCTGAATTCCGATATTGACCTCTACCTGATTCTTGCCTTAATCTGGCAGGAGAGTCTATTTGACCCGAACGCAAAATCTTCATCAAATGCGCTGGGTTTGATGCAGATAATTCCTTCAACCGGCGAGGCAATTGCAAAGGAGTTGGGAATTTCTTCATATTCACTCTATGAACCTCAAACTTCAATTATGTTTGGATGCCATTATTTTAAAAAACGATTGAATGAATTTGAAAGTTTGCCTCTTGCCCTCGCCGCATATAATGCCGGCCCTGCGAGATTAAAAAAATGGCTCGCCAAAAATCCAAATTCAGAAGTAGACGAATTCATTGAACTCATCCCATATAATGAAACCAGAGATTATGTCCGGCTCATTCTTGCCCGTAAGGTAATTTATAAAAAAATTTGGGCTGAGAAACTTGAAGGTTTGAATCAGCAATTAACCGAGTGAAAGCGAGATTATCCTAAATTCAAACGGATAAAAACAGAATAAATTCCCCCTTTCAACCCTCACCCTGCCCTCTTTCTTTTTAAGGGAGAGTCCGCCATACTTCTTGGCGGATAAGGTGAGGGTTATTAAAAGTTTGTGCGTTCTCCATAGCATTCTACTTACTCCTGATATATCTTACAGATAAGGAAAATTTCATTATAGAAAAGGACAAGATACATCAGGGACATTCGTAATGCCAAAGATTGTGCACAACCTATGGCAACCTTCACCTTTATCCTCTCCCTTTCCAAGGGAGAGGGTTAGGGTGAGGGTTGGGGGTTTCAGGGGGCATCCCCCTGATGTATCTTGTATTTAATCTCTTTTCATAATGAAAAGTTTCGTTATTAAATATAGAAATTTGACAAATTCTCATAAAAATGCCTTACTTTTTTCTTAAGATTTCCTCGGCGATGAGATAAATTGCACTGACTGTAACAAAGGCATCCGCAAGGTTATAAGTAAACCATCTGAGGTCACCAATCCCCATATCTATAAAATCAATCACATACTTCAACCTGATTCGGTCTATTAGATTCCCGATTGCCCCGCCAACGATAAGTCCAAAAAGGACTCCCTTCATTTTTGTCTTCTGACTGAGCCCAATGTAGGTAAAGACCAAAATTCCAATAATTGTAAAAATATAATGTAAAAAGTTCGGGCCAAATGAAAGACTGAAAACACCATAAGGGTTATAGGCGAGTTTGAATCTCAATAAAGAGCCAATTACTTCTCTGGGTTGGTCAAATGGAGAAAGGGAATTTGTGACCAATATCTTTGAAATCTGGTCAGTTAAAACAGAAAAGATAGAAGAGAGAAGGAAGGGTTTCCAGTTTTTATATTTTTTATCAGCAATTACCGGCTTGCACACTTGATACACCGTCTTGCCTGGGGAAGAATCTTCAGCCTTCTCTTTTCTATCGGTTTGCCACAGTTTTCACAAATTCCATAATTCCCCTGGGCAATTTTTCTTAAGGCGAGGTCAATTTCAAATAGGGTTTCTCTCTGCTGTGAGAGAATTTGGGAGGAAATCTCTCTCCTTGCAGTTTCTGTCCCCTGGTCAGCCATATGATTTGAATATGCGGAAAGGTCACCTGAGGCCTCAGTCTGGGTCACTGCAATCTGTCCACTATCATACTGAATTCCCTTTAAAATTCGTTCCCTTTCTTTTATTAACCTTTTCTCAAATTCCTTTAATTCTGTTTTCTTTAACCTCTTTGGTTTGGTCACTTTTGCTCCTTTAGCATATTCAGATATGCCTTTGCCTTGATATTCGTTGGGTCGATCTTTACCACTTCATCCCATTCCTTTCGTGCTTCATCAAATTTATGCTGCTGATAATAGACAAGGCCAAGTAATGTCCGCGCCTCAAGATATTTCTTATTTTGGGCAAGGATTTCTTTGAGTAAATTTTCGGCGGTCTCAAATTCACCCAATTGGTTGCAGGTTTTTGCCAGTTTTAATTTAATATCTAAAAAGGTCGGACTTACCTCAATTGCCCGGGAATATTCTTCCTTTGCTTTTTTATATTCCTGTAGTTCGTAGTATGTATCACCAAGTTGCATATAGGTATTCGCAAGTTTTGCCTTTAACTGGGGTGAAAATCCCTTTTCTTTGGTCTCAAGTTCAGCGGCCTTTTGAAAAGATTTTATCGCCTCTTCAAACTGACATTGTTCATTAAAAATAATCGCCATATTTACATAGGCTTCAATATAATCAGGATTCAATTCAGTCGCCCGTTTGAAACTCTCTATCGCCGCCTTATAATTTCCGGCAAGGGAATATGCCAGCCCCAGTGCATTATGGACATCAGGATAATCAGGATAGGCCGCAACAACCTTTGTAAGACCCTCAATTGATTCTTTAATCAACCCCTTCTCATAATCCTGGAGTGCCTGATTATAAATCCGGGCGTAATTTTTATCCATAATTTATTATATTCAAAATTTCCCTATTGTCAATCCCTGATTTAAAACCCGACTCTCACCCTTTCTAAATACTCCACAATTCGCCATAATGTGCATTCGCCGCCTTTTTCTAATGGACACTTCCAGCCGGCATTAAAATGTTTTGCCGGGCAGAGTCTTGGCTTATTAGAATCACTAAATGGACAGAGATAATACTCTGTTTTCCGTTCTTCCGCCATAAACTACCTCCTGTTAAAATTTCCTGCCTGATGGATAAAGGTTTCCAATCTTGCTTCATCAATGTTGCTGGCGATGCCATCAAATGAGAGAGAGAGCAATGGAAAGTCCGGATAATGGTTTTTAATTCCTTTATATATGGTTGTGACAATATTACCGGGCATACAGGTAAATGGCATCACATTGATAACCCCGCAGAAGCCATCTTTTATGAACTCAACAGTCTTACCGGCACTTAAGATTGCCTCACCCTCAAATGAGGGGTGGAGCAGCACTTGCGCATTTTGTAAGACTTCAATAATCGGTTTTTCCTCCGGCAGGTCTAAAATCTGATAGATGTATTTCTGGCGCCACCTCATATACCGGTCAAAAAATTTTGTGAATATTGCCCGACGGTGCTGTCCGAACCATGGACAGTTTTTAATCCGGGTAAAATTTGTGTAGAAGAACCACTCACCGATTGATGGCAATGCAACCTCGCAACCCATCTCTTCAAGTTTTTTGATTAAAAAGTCGTTGCTGAATGGTTGGGAACGGATATATATCTCACCCACAACGCCGATCTTTAACTTTTTAATCTTTTCCCTCCTTACCTGTTTCAACTTTCTTTTAGCCTCTTTGAGAATCTTGATGATGCCGTTTCCCTTTTCTATCGCCTGGCAGATTTTTAAAAGAATTTCAGAATAGATGCCATCTGATTCACCCTTATTTATTTCATAAGGTCTTATCTTACGCACCAGTGCCTCAAGGCCATCAACCGCACATATTCCGTCCCAGACTGAAAATAGAAACTTCATTCCCATTGGTCCGAGGTCATCAAAGAGACTCGGCCCCTGATTTGGTGCATATATTGGCACATCCTTCAATCCCAACTTATCAAGAATCAATCTATGTAATTTGTAGTATTGACCAAACCGACAGGGACCAGACCCCTGGGCCATGAAGAATGCAGACCTTTCAGGGTTGAAATCCTTTTTTTGAATCTGTTTTATCATATCACCCGCAGTAATTATTGCCGGTAGACATTCGCGTCCGGTGGTCCATTGCCGTCCCAGAAGGAGTGATGTTTCATCAGGCGAATCCATCACCCGGGCATCAATCCCTGCTTTCCTCATAGCACTGGCAAGGATTTTTGCCCCATCGCACATATAGGGGATATAGATTGTCCTTTCTTTCACAAGTGAACTATGAACTCTTATTTTCGTCGGTGTTAACCTTTCTTTACATCCTTTTATACTATCATAAAATGCCTCAAGCCTGGTAATAAATCCTGCATCTCCAGAATGTTCATCAAGTTCCAGAACAAGGAGTGGTTTTTTATCCAGTTTTTCTCTAAAGAAATTTATCAAAAATGAATCCGGTCCGCAGGCAAAATTGGATAGATAAATTGGATATAGCCTTTCATTTCTAATGACCTCTTCGGTTGCAGCAAGGATTCGTTGCCCATAGTGCCAATACATATTATGGAAATCTTCAATAATCTCCTGAAAGTTTAGTGGAATGAACTCAAGGGGAACCGGCAGGACACCCAGACTTAAAATTTTTCTGGGTAATTTAAGATTCAGACCAAGGTCATAGCCATTATAGGGTCTTGAGCAGATGACGAAGATCGGTCCTTGGAATCCATCCATAACTCCCCTGGCAGTTTCCCTTAATTTTTCCCTGACCTCCTTTTGATAGGTGAATCCTGCCTCAATTGCCCTTTTGACCTCTTTTTCGCTAAACCCAAATTTTTTTGCAAATTTGTAAAGTGATTCAAGAATTGATGAGAACGGACGGTCAAAATACAGGGGTGGTGAATGGACTACAATCTCTTCAGTAAAGATTGACCGAACAAGATAAGGAAATGCCTGAACATAGGGACAGACAAAACTGCGGCTGAAATCCGGATTGTTGGGTTTCATTGTTATCACGCTGGGAATAAAAAATTGCTGGATGCCTTTTTTTATGAGACTCTGGATATGACCCAGTGCCACCTTTACCGGAAGACAGGTATCAGCAACTGAAATTTCGCTGCCCGACTCAATCATTCTGGGATTTGTTGGATCAGATAGGATTGGATTAAAACCCAGGGTTGATAAAAATTTGTAGAAGAATGGGAAGAGTTCATAGAAAATCAATGCCCTGGGAATACCGATGGGAATTCCTTTGGTTTCCCGGGTCTGGAAAAAGATTTCATTAAAGGTCAAAAAAAGGTCAGGGATTTTTTCTTTTAATTCTTTTTCCTTCTCCTCATACCTTTCGCACCTTCCACCATAGAGTATGGGTTTCTCTCCCTCAATTGTAATACGGTTTATTTCACACTCATTGCTACAGTGTGAGCAGATGAAAGAATCTGTTTGATACTTTTTTTGAGTGAGATTAAATCCCTTGAATCTTGTCTTTTTTATTCCCTTATCTCTCACCAGAAGTGCAATCCCGATTGCACCGGTCACATCATAATTGGGCGGAACAATAATTTTTTTCTTTATGATTTCCTCAAATGCGGAAACGACCGCCTTGTTTGCAGCAACGCCGCCCTGAAAAAGAATCTTATTGCCAATTTTCTTATTTCCGACAACCCGATTTAAGTAATTATACGCCGTTGAATAACCGAGGCCGGCCAAAAGATTTTCTCTCTCCGCAAGATTTTTTTGGTGATGGATTATCTCCGAACCGATAAAGACCGTGCATCTTTCCCCAAGGTTTATGGGCGATTTGGCAAGCAATGCCCGGTCACCAAATTCCTCAAGTTTCACACCGAGTATCTGGGTCTGTTCTTCAAGAAATGAACCTGTCCCCGCAGCACAGACCTTATTCATTTCAAAATCTACGATGGTTTTCTCTTTAATGCTGATATACTTTGAGTCCTGTCCACCAATCTCAAATACTGTGTCAACATCGGGCTCAATCTCCACGGCCGCCCTTGCCTGGGCTGATATTTCATTTTTTATAAGGTCAGCACCAATGAATTCACCAATCAGATAACGCCCGGAACCGGTGGTTCCAACCCCTAAAATTTCAACTTTGGCTCCGAGTTCAGCCTTTAATTCATTTAAACCCTGAATTACAACTTCAATCGGCCTGCCCCTTGTCCAGAGGTATTTTCGGCCCAGGACATTACCCTCTCTATCAATAAGAACCAGGTTTGTTGAGATTGAGCCGACATCTACACCCAGATAACCTTGGGTGAGAGTTTTGGGTGGGGTGAAAAATTTTACTGGATGCCAGTCTTTTCGGCCATCAAGCGGGGGCAGTCGGCTTAAAATTTGAGGTTGAGAAAGGAATCTTTCAAGGTCTTCTATCCCGGTGAATTTCTTGCTCCATCCCTGGGCACGGGCACTGAGCACAGCACCAATTGCCTGGATGGTCTTATAATATTCAGGAATTATCAAGTCTTCAGGATTTAAATTCAAAACTTCCTCAAGTGCCTTTTTTACACCAGAATTTCCGGCCACCCCCCCGATGAATGCGACCGGTATGCTGATTCTTTTCCCTTTTAAAATTGCACTCTTAAAATTTCGCGCCAGTGAGTAGCAGAGTCCAGCGATCAAATCTTCAATTGGCGTGCCAATTTGCTGGAGGTGAATCATATCGCTTTTGGCAAATACCGAACACCGTCCGGCAATCCGTGCCGGCCTTTTGGAGCCAAGGGCAATTTCGCCAAATTTTTCTACAGGAATGCGCAAGCGCTGAGCCTGCTGGTCAAGGAATATGCCCGCTCCCGCAGCACAGAGGGTATTTGAGGAAAAGTCCTTCAGCCCGGAATCAATCTGAACAAACTTTGAATTTGAACCACCAATTTCAATAATTGATTTTATCTGGGGATAGAAGAAGCGTGTTCCGGCAATCGCGGCCTCAATCTCATTTATCCGCATAATTCCCACTTTCTCAACGAGAACTTTGGGAATATTTCCGGTAATGCTGATGTATTCTGGATTGTTTAGGTCCTTAATGATTTTTAATAGCAATCTGTAGGGATTCCCAAAATGGAGAAGATAATCCGCTTTTATAAGATTGCCATTAAGAAATTCGGCAATCTTTAAACTTACCGACCCAATATCAATGCCATATTCACGCATCTATGGAGAGTAGTAGAATCCTAATGTGAAGTCAAACTCATAATTCTTTTCTGAGCGATTTTGTGTATCCGGGTCGTCTGCGGTAAGGTTATAACCAAATCTAAAATTGGGAGAGATTTTTAATTTTATCAATTTAATTTCAGTTCCCAAAAGGCATAGAAAATATGTATCATTTTCAAGGTCCTCAATATTGGTGGAAATATTCTCCAAATATGCCTCGCCACTCAACTGGTAGTTTTCGGCAATACCCAAACCAAGATATGGGCTGACAACCGGCATCATTCCGGCTTTCAATAAAAATTCAAATGGTAGGTAAAAGTTTTTATAGTTTGCACCCATCTTAGCATTTACAATCGTCCGGTTAAAAGAGGTGGTTCTGAATGAGGGAGATACCTGAAGACAGAGCAAATTTAAAACTTCTAATCCCAAACTCATCCCCGCCCCCAGTCCGGTTCCCGAATAATTACCGCCCTCATCTACCGGGTCAAAAATGGAGTAATTTATTCCGGCATTCAAACCAAAATACGATTTAATCGGGATGATTGATTGCCCGTAGGCAAAGATAGAAATAAAGAAAATCAATTTCTTCATAGATTCTCCTTTCTGCCTTTTCCACATCTTTAAGTCCTTTATTATAATCTTAAATTGATTAAAGTCAAGCGGAAGCAAATTGTAATCGTTAATCCAGCTATCTTGTGATTCTGGTTCCGGCAGTGCCCAGGACCGCCTCTTTTGCCTTGTTAAGAGAGGTAATTATTACCTCCTCTCCGCCACTTTTCAAAAAACTTATCGCCGCTTCAATCTTTGGTCCCATACTTCCGGGCGGAAAATGTCCCTCTTTTAGATATTTCTCCGCCTCTTCAACCGTTAACCGTTCCAATTTTACCTGATTCGGTTTATTAAAATTTAAATAGACATTTTCTACACTTGTGAGGATAACGAAGGTGCGGGCATTGATTTCACGGGCCAGAACCGCCGAGACACGGTCCTTATCAATCACGCCATCTATCCCCTCGTAAGTCCCATCAATCTCCACATAAACAGGTATTCCACCACCACCTGCGGCAATGACAATTACCCCCTGGTCAACCAGTTGTCTGATGATTCGGCTATTTACAATTCTCAATGGGATTGGGGAAGGCACAACCCTCCGGTATCCTCTTCCTGAGTCCTCTTTTATTACCCAGTTAAACATTCGGGCAAGATTTTTTGCCTGTTTTTCGGTGTAATATGGGCCAACAAATTTTGTGGGGTTGATTATGGAAGGGTCATTCGGGTCCACAATGACCTGGGTGACGATAGTCACTACATTCCGCTCAATTCCTAATTTCATCAGTTTATTCTGTAAACTCTGCTCAATCATATACCCCATACTTCCTTCAGTGTCAGCAACAATTACGCCCAGGGGCTGGGCAGGAATCTCCTGGGCGGTTCTTTCCACCCTAAGCAAGGCATTGCCGACCTGGGGACCGTTGCCGTGGGTAATAGCAAGATTATAGCCCTCTTTTATGAGTTCAACTATTCCTTCCAGACTCTTTCGGGTATTTGCAAACTGGATATGGATATCCTCGCGCCCGGTTGTGGAGATTGCGTTTCCGCCAAGGGCAATTACCGCCTTTTTCATCTCTAATTATATACAACAGAATATTTTTGTCAAGCATTAAAAGAGGCCAATTATCGCTGGATTCAGGTTCTATATCGTTATTGCGCCCAGGCGAAGTAATCTTAACCGACCCCTCGGCTCGCTCTTCTTCCCAATCGTTATGTTATTTTCAAATAAAATTTCCCCACCTGAATAGGAGATGCAGTTGACAAGGAATTTTTCTTGGGTATAATAATCTATGCTTAGAGAATTGTGTGAACTCATCGGAGTGAGTGGCGATGAGGAGATGGTCAAGGATTATTTAAAAAATAGCATCTCTGATGAGGTTGACGAAATTGTTGAAGATACCTATGGTAATCTTATTGTCCGCAAGGGTAAAGGAAAGATTAAGGTGATGCTGGTTGCCCATATGGATGAGGTAGGGTTTATGATCACTGGAATAAATAAAAACGGCTTGTTGCGATTCAAGACAATAGGAATACCACCAGCCGTGATGCTTGCAAAAAGGGTGATAATTGGTAAGCATAGAATAATAGGGGTTGTGGGTAACAAACCCGCCCATTTTGTAAATGATGAAGAGGGCAAGAAAAAACCCGAGGAGAAATCTCTCTTTATTGACATCGGGGTTAATTCAAAAGAAGAGGCTGAGAAATTTGTTGAAATTGGTGAGACCGGCACATTTGATACTGATTTTTATGAAGATGATAATCTTTTTATGGGGCGCGCCCTTGATAATAGAATTGGATGTTTTGTTCTTAGCCAGTTGATAAAGAACACCGACCTGCCCTGTTATTATGCCTTCACAACTCAGGAAGAGGTGGGATTGAGAGGCGCAAAAATTGTTGGTTATAGAATATCGCCAGATGTGGCAATTGCAGTTGATACGACGGGGGCAAACGAATTTCCCACAGAAAAGGATGTTCCTCAATATCCAGTTCTGGGAAGCGGACCCGTGATTACCATTGCTGATTACTCAATTATATGCAGTCAGAAACTTGTTTCCCTGATTGTTCAGACTGCGGTGAAAAATAATATCCCATATCAATACAAACAACCAATGGTCGGTGGTACTGATGCGGGTTCGGTCCATTTAGTAAAAGGTGGCATTCCGTCCGCAGTCATTTCCACACCCGCCCGTTATATCCATTCGCCCCTCGCCATTGCTGCAAAATTGGATGTCAATCAGACAATCAGTTTGCTTGCCAAGGGTGTTGAAGAAATTATAAAAAAGGGGAGAAGTGGAATTAATTAAACGCCTTTGTGAGGCATATGGACCATCGGGACGGGAAGATAAGATTCGCAAGATAATAGAGTCAGAAATTAAACCCTATTGTAAAAGGATTGAAATTGATGCCCTGGGCAATTTGATTGCCTATAAAGAACCAATAAGAAAGGGGCAAACCTCAAAAAGAATTATGTTTTGCGCGCATATGGATGAAATTGGTTTGATTGTGAAATATATTGATAGACAGGGCTTTTTGAGATTCACAAATATTGGAGGAATATTTCCTGACCGCCTGATAAATCAACGGGTAATCTTTGAGAATGGCACAATGGGTATAATAGGAGTGGAGACCAAGCCCGAAACGCCAAAACCCGTGCCCTTGGAGAATATGTTTATAGACATCGGCGCTAGAGGCGATAAAGAGGCAAAGAGATTTGTTAAGATTGGCGATATTGCGACATTTTTTCAAACCTTTGGGATACTTAATAAAAAGATCGTTGCCAAGGCAATGGATGACCGAATCGGTTGCTGGATACTTATTGAGGTCTTAAAAAGGGTGAAGAATAATAAGGACGAACTATATTTTGTCTTTTCTGTCCAGGAGGAACTGGGGTCAAGGGGGGCAAGGACTGGTGCCTTTAGTGTCAACCCCCATTATGCAATTGCGGTTGATGTCACGGCAACCGGAGATACACCCGAATCACCAAAGATGGCGGTGGAACTGGGTAAAGGGGTGGCATTGAAGATAAAGGATAGTGCCTTTCTTACCAGTTCTTTTATTAAGGAACGTTTGATTCTTTATGCGCAGAAATTAAAAATCCCCTTCCAACTTGAAATTCTTGAAAAGGGGACAACCGATGCATCGGTAATTCAATTGATAAGAGAAGGGGTCCAGAGTGGTGTGCTTTCGGTTCCCACCCGATATGTCCATTCGCCAAATGAGGTATGTGAGATAAACGATGCCCGGGCAGCGATTAAACTTTTGGCATATTGCGCTGAGAAAGGATTTGAATGATGAAAAAAGGGATATCAGTTATTATCAGTCCAACCAATTCAGGTATTTCCAAACACTTCTTTCTTTCCCAAAGAATGATATTTTCTGTCTTGGGGATTTTTATAATCTTTCTTGTTTTTTTTGTTTATACAATCATAAATTATAGTGCATTATCATATCGGGCTTTCGAGGCAACATTATTAAAAAGACGTAATGCCGAGATAGAAAAAGAATTTGCCAAACTTGAAGAGATAAAGAGAAATTTAAAACTTGCCGAGATGAACAACGAGAAGATAAAAATTATGCTGGGGGTTGAAAAATCTCCGCCTCCAGTAGAACCGGAGTTTGATAAACTTTTGCCTGATAATACTCCCCAAGCCGACACAGTTTCAAAAACCGAAAATATTCCCTATCTATTTCCCACTGTGGGACAGATCTCAAAACATTTTGGGGAAAATCACAGGGGTATAGACATTGCAGCACCCATCCTTTCACCGGTGATTGCCACTGCCTCAGGTCGGGTAATTGAGACTGGCTGGGATTCTCTATACGGTAACTATTTAATTATTGAGAACAGTAAAAATTATACAACATTTTTTGGCCATCTCAATTCAATCGCCGTGAAGAAAGATGAATCGGTGATGGCGGGGGCGGTAATTGGCACCGTCGGTTCTTCAGGGGTTTCAACATCACCCCATCTCCACTACGAGGTCCGTTTTCGGGGAGTACCGGTTGACCCGATGGCATATCTGCCAACTCAGACCGGGAAGTAGTCTGTATGGGTAGGTTAAATGACATAGAAGCGGATATCAGGTTATCAGAAAATCAGGAGGATGAATATTAGAAGCAGAGGATATCGGGTATGATAACTGATATTCTGATATCCTGATGTTCACTACCTGATAATTTAATTCTCTGAATTTGCCTGCGGGGAACCATACGATGAAGTGGTGGTTGGCAATTAGTAAAAATGATTTTTTGGGGGAAAACTAAACTCTACGAAAAAGGAGGTATATGAAAGTTTTGATTACAGGCATTTCAGGATTCGCCGGCAGTCATCTTGCGGATTATCTCTTAGAGTTAGGAAATTTTGAGGTATCAGGCACGATTAAGTGGCGGTCCCGACTTGATAATATCAAACACATCCTTAAAAAGATCAAATTGTATGAGTGTGACATCAGAGATGCCCAGGCAGTGAGATATGTCATAAATGAGGTGAAGCCTGATTACATATTTCATCTGGCCGCCCAGAGTTATGTGCCATTTTCCTGGCGTGCTCCCTCTGAGACCCTCATTACCAATATTATAGGTGAGGTAAATATTTTTGAGGCGGTAAGGGAATTAAAACCCGATACCCTGATTCAAATTGCTGGTTCAAGTGAAGAGTATGGATTGGTCTATCCTGAAGAGATTCCAATTAAGGAGACAAATCCGCTAAGGCCTTTAAGTCCTTATGCGGTGAGTAAGGTTGCCCAGGATTTACTCGGTTTTCAGTATTACAAAAGTTATGGTTTAAAAATTATTAGAACCAGGGCATTTAACCACACCGGACCGAGAAGGGGAGAGGTATTTGTTTCTTCCAATTTTGCCCGTCAGATTGTTGAGGTTGAAAAGAAGAAAAGAGAACCGGTGATTTATGTGGGAAATCTTGAGGCGGTAAGGGATTTTCTTGATGTCCGGGATGTGGTAAAGGGGTATTATCTGGCTTTAAAAAAGGGAATTCCAGGTGAGGTCTATAATATTGCCTCCGGTAGAGGGGTGAGGATTAGAGAACTTCTTGAGATGCTCATTTCCTTTTCTAAGGTTGATTTAGAGATAAAGCAGGATGCATCCAGAATGAGGCCCTCGGATGTCCAGTTATTGGTGGGCGACTATGAAAAGTTTAAATCTCAGACCGGGTGGGTTCCGGAGATTTCATTTGAAAAAACATTGAAGGATTTACTGGATTACTGGCGGGAAAGGATTGAATGAATAGAATTCTTATCACCGGGGCTGAGGGTTTTGTAGGTTCTTATCTGATAAAGGTTCTGAAAGAGACTCTAAATTATATCATCCCTACCTGTTTTCCATTACTTAAGCCGAAACGAGGGAAATTTATTCCCCTTGATATAACAAACATTGATGCGGTGCGTGAGGTTTTAAAGAATCAAAATCCGGATGTTATCTTTCATCTCGCCGCAATTAGCTCTGTGGGTCGGTCCTTTCGGGACCGCCTTATAACTTATAATACAAATATCATTGGAACCCTGAACTTACTTGAAGGGGCAAGGATTCTTAATAAAAAGATTAAATTCATTTTTGTATCAACCTGCGAGGTGTATGGTGGTGGTGAAAATCTAAAAGAGGATTCTGAAATTCAGTTGAAGAGTCCCTATGCAATAAGTAAATACACTGCTGAGTTGATTTGCCGGGATTATACCTCAGAGGGATTTGAAATCATAATTTTGAGACCCTTTAACCACACCGGACCGGGGCAGTCGGAGGAATTTGTTCTGCCCTCAATTGCCAAGCAGATTGCTGAAATTGAGCAAAACAAAAGACCACCTTTAATTGAGATTGGCAATATTGATATAAAAAGGGAATTTATGAATGTTCGTGATGTTATTCTTGCCTACAAACTTGCTATTGAAAGGTGCTCGGGCAATGATGTGTATAACATCTCATCCGGATCCGGTTATACACTTGCTGAGGTTATTGAAAAATTTAAAAAAGTTGCCCGGGTAAAATTTGAAATAAAAATTGACCCGGCACGCATCCGTAAGACTGATATTCCGGTCCTGATTGGCAATGGAGAAAAATTTTCCAAAAAGACCGGATGGCAGCCGAGGATAGCGATTGATAAGACGGTTGAAGATTTATTGAATTACTGGCGGGCAAAGATATGAAGAAGCAAATTTTTGCTTCCCCATTATAAAATATTATGGTTATTTTAATAATCAACTGGCAGGATTGGAAGAATCCCTATGCGGGTGGGGCTGAGGTCTATCTCTATGAAATATTTTCACGCCTGGCTAAAAAGGGCCATAAGATTATTCTTCTTTGTAGTCGGGCGCCTGGACAAAAATATTACGAAATCCTTGATGGGTTTGAAATTTTTCGTATCGGAAAGAGGTTTAATTTCAATTTTTATGTGCCTTTTGCAATAAGAGGTATTCTGCGCAGCCGAAAGGTTGATGTGATAATAGACGACCAGAACAAGATACCATTTTATTCGCCACTCTATACGAGCAAGAAGAATTTTATAATGATTATGCACCTTTTCCGAAAGGCAATATACAAAGAGACGAATTTTATATTTGCCAGTTATGTCTATTTTACTGAGCGTCTTATTCCAGTTTTATATCCCCATTCCCATTTTATCGCTATCTCACACAGTTCGGCTATGGACCTGAGGGAGATGGGGGTGAAGAAGTCTATATCAGTTGTTCATTGTGGAATACCGGAATTGGGCGATAATTTTGTTGTCCCACGGCAGAGAAATCTTGTTATTTATGTCGGGCGGGTAAAAAGATATAAATCCATTGACCACCTGATATATGCAATCCACAATCTTAGAAAAGAGATAATAGTAGAATTGGCAATTGTGGGAGATGGTGATGCCCGGCAGGAGTTGATGTCGTTAGCAAAAAAGTTGGGTCTACCTATGGAGTTTAAGGGATATGTAAGTGAGAGAGAAAAATACGAGATGTATTATAGGGCGAGGGTTGTTGTTCAGCCTTCTATAAAAGAAGGATGGGGATTGACGGCGGTTGAGGCTCAGGCCTGTGGAACACCCGTGGTTTGTGCCAATTCACCGGGTTTGAAAGAAACTGTCATTGATGGTAAAACTGGCTACTTATATGAATATGGCAATATCAATGAACTCAGCGATAAGATAAAAGATTTGCTCTTTGATGATGAGAAGTGGAATAGTTTCTCCCGGGCAGCAAAAGAATGGGCAAAGAATTTTTCCTGGGATAATTCTGCAGAACAAATGGAAGAGATTCTGCTTCAAGAAATCAAAGGATGATAAGATTGTTATGCTAAAATATAAATCGTTCTTCTTATTTTTTACTTTTCACTTTCTGCTTCTGTTGAACTGCTGCGGTTATTCAACGCGCTCCCTGCTTCCCGGTTATATTAAAAAGGTTCATATAAAAATTTTTGAAAATCAAACCCTTAAAGCGGGTCTTGATGAGATTGCGACCCAGGCCACAATTGAGGCATTTCGCAATAACTCAAATCTCAGAATTGTCAGTGAGGGAGAGGCGGATATTGTAATATCAGGAAAGGTAAGCGGTTTTGCCAAGGAACCATATGTATATACTGGAGCCTTGAATGTCACCCAATACAAGATTACCATCAAATTCACAATTACCTGTCTTGACCAGGTGAAGAATAATGTCTTCTGGCAGGGTGATATTTCAGATTGGTCAATATACACTAAAGACGAAGATAAGAGCATTAGAGAAGCGGCCAGGAAAACTGCCGAGAAACTTGTGACAACAATTTTGACTAACTGGTAAAGGGTGATATCAGGAGAAAAGTAGAAAATAGCAAGTCGCGAGAGGAACTAAAAAATTCAAATAAGAAATTGGTCATTGAGGAGCAAGGCGACGAAGTAATCTCCTGTATCACCGATAACAAATGAGATTGCTTCGCTTACGCTCGCAATGACAAAAAGGAAAAACAGAGTGTCAAAAATAATAATGCGGGTTAAAATCCCATCTTTCTGCTAAATAATCAGCATCGCATCGCCGTAGGAGAGGAATCGGTATTTCTTTTCCATTGCTTCATTATAGGCGTTAAATATTAACTCCCTTGTGGCAAATGCACAGACCAATAGAAGGGGGGTAGAACAGGGAAGGTGAAAATTTGTGATTAAACAATCAACAACCTTAAATTTATAACCAGGAAAAATGAATAACTCAGTCCTGCCCGAAATCGGTCCCCAATCTACCCTTTGATTTTCTCCAGCAATTGATTCCAGGGTCCGGACAACAGAAGTTCCTACCGCAATTACCCGCTTTGCTTTATTGATTTCTTCAGTGGTTTCTCTTGAGACCTCAAAATATTCCGGTTCCATTCTGTGTTTTTCAATCTCCTCGGTGCGAATTGGCTTGAATGTTCCAGGACCAATATGGAGGGTAATTTCGGCAATTTTTACTCCATAATTTTTTAAATCCTCTATAATTGTTTCTGTAAAATGTAGCCCGGCAGTTGGCGCGGCTATTGAACCAATTTTTTTCGCATAGACCGTCTGATAATAGACTTCGTCTTTTAATTCTGGTTTTCGTTTTATGTAATGGGGTAAGGGCACAATTCCAAACTTCCTTATGATTTCATCATCGGGCTGGTTAAATGATATTAACCATTTTTCAAACTCCTTTCTTTTTACTTCTCCAAATACATTATCACCAAAGAAAATTTTCATCTCGGGTTTAACTTTTCGGGCAGGAAATATCATCGCCTTCCATAGTTCATTCTCCTTTTCTAATAGTAAAATTTCAATCTTTGCTCCACTCTCCTTGTGGCCTATCAGGCGGGCTTTAAATACCTTTGTATTGTTTAGCACCAGGATATCACCTGGATAAAGGAATTTTTTTAATTCCGAAAATTTGTGGTGTAAAATCAAACCGGATTTACGCTTTAATATCAGGAGTTTTCCCTGGGCACGGTCTTCCAGCGGTTCCTGGGCAATGAGGTTACGGTCAAGGGGATATTTAAAATCAGCCAGTTTCATATTTTTTACAAAGTAAATATGTGCGTCTTCCTTCTTTAAAAAAGATTTTAAGAAATCGAACAAGGTTAAAGACATCAAGGATGTAGAAGAGATTTAATTCCAGACTCTGGATAAACTTGATGAAGGTGATGTTCAACTTTGATTCCTTAAAAAATTTCATACTCAACCAGTCAAACATTCGGCGCATGACTACCAGTGGTTTTACCCAGCCCCGGAGTTCAAATTCAAAACTTCCCTTTTCTAAAGTTACAAAACCGGCACTTTCAACTAAAGATGCGAGTTCCTCGGGCTTGTAGGCAGTGTGGAGATATTTCTCCCCGGATGTTCCCTTTCTGACCCCAAAGGATTGAATTATGCCAAGCGGAACCAATTTCGGTCTAAAACGGGAATAGTTGGGGGTTGTGATTAAGAGAGTTCCGTTTTTTTTCATTATTCTATATAAGCCCTTAAGAAAATCTTCCGGCCTTGGTAAATGTTCAATTACCTCAATTGCGATTGCATTGTCAATGGAGTTGGGTTTAAAAAATCCAATTTCCTGAATATCACCCTGAATAAAATTGATTTCGGGATATAATTTTTTACCCCTTAAAACGAGTGAATAGGAAATATCAATCGCAAATACACTTCCCTTAGTCCACGCCGCGGCGAGCCTTCCTATGTTACAGCCACAGTCAAGGAGATTCCCTCCAGGCAGAGTTTTCAATTTTTTTGTAACCCATTTTTTTCTTATGATACCACTCAGACTTGAATAGGTGAGATTATCTTCAGGATAAAGTTTGCCCGCAAGTTCATAAAATTCACGATATTCTTTGCTCTCTATTCTCCCCATCTTCAGGTCTAAAATCTTATCCTGGTCTGGAACTTCAAATTTTGATTGAACTTTTGACCGGCTGGAAATTGAATTGTATAAATGAGACTGAGCCCAGTATTATCACCAATCCCCAAATTAAAATTTAATCCAAAAGTTTTTGTTAAACCCGGTGGTGCATTGGCACTGAAAAAGAATGGAACATCGGCGATGTTGTATTTCCGGTAGATAAATTCGCCACTCAATTCCACCCTTCCCTTTCTCTTTATTGAGCGGGCAAAATTCCAGGTAAATTTGGGTGTCTGCCGATAAAGTATCAGGTCTTCAAAATAGCCAGAAAATATTCTGCTATATGTATATCCGATCGAAGGCTTTACCTGCGGTTCCTCTATAATTTCAAGGCAAAATTCGGTTGAATAGTCATTTTCCTCTTCCCTTAAAATTTGACCAACCTTTTCAATTGTTTCAGTAATTGAGTTGAGGTTATAAAATTTTTTGTATGAAGGAGAAATAGAACCCCTTCGGACAATTTTGAGGATACTTTCCAGGGCATATCTTGAGTCTTCTGAAAAATCCTGTTGCAAATTCATTTCAAAATCCGTTTCTTCTTTTTTAAAATTAAACCGCAATTCTTCAAGGTGACTGAAGAAATTTGTTTCATTTATATAACTGAATCTTCCGTTTGTCTCAAAAAAATCTTTTCTATAACCGGTTTCAAGTGAATAGTTTCGGACGATGACCCTCTGAAAATCCCTTAAAAGTATGGTTTTTTTAATATAATCACCAGGGACTTTTTGAATATAGGTATTGGTGACCGAATCATAAACATAATCTCCGGTGCCATCCTTTACGCGCTGAAAATATTCATCCCTTTTCTGTGAATATCTCTGGCTCTGCTGAATACTGCCGCGCGCCATTAAATTCTTATAAGATAAATTTGTTTCAAGATTTCCAAAGAGAAGTGTTGTATCACCATAACTCCGATGACCAAAAAAGATTTTTAAGGGTAAACTTGAGAAATCCACTTTCGTGGTAATCCCCCTTATCGCCTCCCTGTAATATTCACCTGAAATTCCAAAACTTGTAAAATTGTTTACCTTATATCGTCCCTCATAATTTAGCTGGTTAGATTCCCAATTTTTTTCTTCAGTGGAAATGCTTCTTACCCAGTCCGCGAGTAGGGAAAGTCTATTTATTTCTTTGCTAAATCCGGCGCGGAGTTTTCTGGTTACATCAATCTTTTCGTAGCCGAGGTAGAAAAAGAATGGTCTTAATTTTACTACCTGGCGATAGTGATTGCGATTCAGAATTCCAGAACCGAAGTCAATTTTTAAAAAACTTGTCGGCACAATACTCAGTTCAAGGTTCGCCATCTCTTTCAATGGGTCACCGGTGTTCCAGATATAATAATAGGTAACATCCTCCCGGGCAAAAGGAAGTGCTAAATTATTTTGATAATTTATATAGTCAAGGTTATAGGAGAGAAGGTGGAATTTCCTTTGCGAATTAAATTTATAGCCAAATGCCCGATTATCCTGGTCGTCAATTTTTGAATATGTATTCTGGTCAAGTTGTGAGGTAAAGAGATTGACCTCTCCATATTGGTGGGTGATTCCCAATCCATAAAATTGATTATCTCTGGGGGGAATGATTGCCCTGGCAGGTGAGTAATTGCCCATCTTCTCTCCGACATAAAGAAATCCCTTGATATTCGGGTCATAAATGTATTCACCCTTATTTTCTCCAGTATAAAAAAATGTTACATTATATTGACCATTTCCCTCACCAACATAGACAAAGTGGCTATCTTCAATAATATAATTGCCCATTGAAGATGTGTCTGCGTAGATGTGATAGACCCTTACGCTATCGCCACTTGATTTAAGGAGGGTTGTTTCAGACGGACTGAAGGTGAATAATAAAGGGCTATCCTTATCATCATTGATTCTTCTGGCAAAGGTTATTAAAGTAAAATCTCTTGATTTTAATTGGGCATCAAATTCCTGGTAAGTTGTTAGATAGTCCTGAGCGCTCTTTTGATATTCAATTGTGATACGGGTTGTTGAAGTGATTATATTTTTATTGGTGAAGGTTAATATCCCTTGAGGATAGTCAAGATAATAATCATCATCCCGCCGCAGAATTTTTGGGGGATAAATTCCCTGTGTAAGATAGACCTTTTCTGAGGCATAGACCACAGATTCATTTAAAAAATATGGCCCCTGTTTTCCTTCTTCCCCTTCAATTTCAATCTTTCTGTATTCACCACGATTTAGCGCATAGGAAAGGTTTAATTCGGCCTCTTTATCTTGGGTAAAGATTCCAACCCGGCCTCCTTCTATTTCATCACTAACACCAAATGGCAGGTTAAGAGAGAGGTTACCAACACCCCCATAAAAATTCTTTGTGCTACAATTTAGATTCATTTTTTCGATATCCGAGATCCTTCTTGTCTGGGAAGGCGCACCTTGGTCGGATAGGTTTCCTTCAATCTTAATCCCCTCCAGTTCACCCGTGATTGCAATTTTCATACCCTGTTCAAAACCCCGGTCAATATCAAAATTAAAATTCTTTACCCCGCTGACTTTGAGTGACTGGGATTCGGTCTGTTGCTCTTTGTCCTTAATCGGAAAGATTGCCGAATCTTCAAACCAGTTAAGACTTTCCTGGGGGATACATTCAAAGTTATAATAGATCGAGTCAAGTCCTGAATCAATGCTCAGGATTATTATAAACAAATAGATTGCTTCCATACTCATCAATAATCAGGAGATTTTTTTCATTTACAATAAGCGCCGAAATCTTTTTACCCAATTCAATCTTCACCCAGTGAAAATCCCATTTATAAATATAGTCTACGGTGCGGGAAGAGAGATAAATATTCTGATTATAAACTGTAATATGTTCAAATCTTTCGGGAATCTTAATCTTCTCCAGAATGTTTCCATATTTATCAAAGACCATTATCTCACCCGGGGTGAGGGCAAAAATTTTCTCCATTGAATAGTCAAGGTCAATAATCAGAATGTTCTTTCTTTTTATTATTAAATCACCATTTAAGAAAACAAGTTCCTGATTTCCAATATCGGCCACGACCAACTCATCCTGGGGAGTTACTATGAAAGAGGAAATATTATTCCCTTCATAGACTATTTCCTTAACCCCCAATTTCTTGTAGCATTTCTCAATTCTTTTACTATCATTGAGATAAAAGGCAAAAGGCGTGACCGCAAAGTCGTATATACGGTAGTTTTCATTTTCAGTATGAAGTAAGGTTTCAAATATTCCTGATGAATCCATCTTCAGAATTCCCTTACCAACAAAAGGCGTGAAAAAGGTTTCATTTCCATAGGTTGCGAGCAACGTGCAGTTGACCGGCAATTTAATGACTTTTACCGGTTCAATCACCAGTAAGACGAAAAGCAATGGCATTGTTTATAATATATATAAAAATCGCCAGTTTGTCAATCAATGAACTTGACAATCCCTTATATTTTGTTATAATGAACTATGGAGATTACACTTTTTGTTGGACTATTTCTCTTTAATCAATATTTTGGACAGAATAAAATTCAGTATAAGGATTTTGATTTTAAGATTCTCAGCACCGAACACTTTGACATCTATTTTTATCCCGGGGGCGAGAACCTCGCGGTCTTTGCTGAAGATGTCTTAGAAGATGGCTATCATACACTGAGCAGGGATCTCGGCGTTGAAGTTGAATTCAAAGTCCCGGTCATTCTTTATAATTCTCCAAATGACTTTTCCCAGACCAATGTTACACTGGAATTGATTGAAGAGTCGGTTGGTGGATTTACCGAGATTTTGAAAAATCGGATGGTTATTCCATTTACCGGTGACTATGAGGAACTCCGTCATGTCCTGGTTCACGAACTCACCCATGTCTTTGAGTTTGTAATCTTCTTTCCTTCAAAACTTGAGGCAATTCTTACCGGGGATTTTATGTATTCAATTCCCCTCTGGGTGATGGAGGGACTTGCGGAATTTGAATCCCAGAACTGGAATTTTGAGGCCGATATCTACATCCGTGATTTGATTATGAACAATAAGGCAATTCCTCTAACTCAGCTGGAGGGGTATGGAGGTTATATCATATATAAAGAGGGGCAGGCATTTTTTTACTACATTGAGCAGAAATATGGCCGGGAGAAAGTTGGTGAATTTATCCATCTCTTAAAGGCAAAGAAGAACCTGGAGGCAAGTTTCTTGAGTGCATTCGGGATCGGGGTTGAGGAGTTTAACAACCGCTGGGTTAAATTCTTCCAGGTAAAATACTGGCCCAAAATTGTCCTCACTGAATATTTTGACTCCTTTGCCCGCATTGTCTATGACCACAAAAAGACCAATTCCTACTATAATACTTCAGCCGCAATCTCGCCCCGGGGGGACAGGATTGCCTTTATCAGCGACCGTCAGGGAACTGCAGAATTGATTATCATCTCAAGTATTGATGGCCGAATCTTAAAGAAACTGGTTCGGGCTGAATACTCGCCTGGCTATGAAGGGCTGCATCTTTATCAGGGAGGAATTACCTGGTCACCGGATGAGAAATATTTGAGTTTTGCAGCAAAAGCCTCGGGTCGGGATGTCCTTTATATTATCAATGTGCGAAATGGGCGGGTCTGGAGAAAATTTAAATTTGACCTTGATGGAATATATTCCCCGAAATTTACCCCGGATGGAAAAAAGATTATCTTCAGCGGGTTAAAAGATTCATACCTTGATGTTTATCTATTGGAAATTGCATCCGGTAATATTGAAAGAATTACCAACGATATTTATGTTGATAAATATCCCGTGGTTGCGGATGATGGTCGGATTGCATTTGTCTCTGACCGTCCCGATTCTTCTGAGGAATATCGTTATGGAGATTTTGCCCTGTTTATAAAAGAAGATTCAATTTACCGATTGACACCACGCACGAATTATGTGGCATCGCCATTTTTTTCTTCTGACACCGGTATCTTTTTTGTTGCCGACTACGATTCCGCATATAATCTCTATTATTATTCATTTTCGGTTTCCCAAATTATAAAACAAACCAAAGTATTGACCGGGATATATTACCCGAGTATTTCCCGGGAAGGGAATAAAATTGCCTTTTGCTATTATAATAACTATGGCTATGATGTGTGTGTTGTTAAAGAACCACTTGACAAGATGGAAGCATATGAAGGGGGGGGAGAAAGTGTCGGTGAAAATTCGTTTGAAGAGGCTGCTTTAAAAGATGAGCGGGTGAGAAAATACCATCCTAAATTTACCCTTGATTATATTGTCGCCAGTGCCTCTTATTATACACCTCTGGGCTTTTCCGGAATGACGGAAATTGCCTTAAGTGATATCCTGGGCAATCACTACATTCAGTTCAGCACCGACTTTTATGGCAGTTTGACGACCTCTGATATATTTCTGAATTACTGGTATTTGAAGAAGAGAACCGATTTTGGCTTTGCAATCTTTCAATATTTAAACTACTTTGCCGAAAGTTACGACCTTCTGGTCTGGCGTTATTTAGGGAGTGGTGCCATTGCCCAATACCCATTTTCTAAATTTTTCCGTGCCGAATTTGGTCTATATGCTTATAAGATATATGAGACAAGATGGTATGATTTCTTTCCCGATTACATTTCCTATTATTACTCCGACACATCCTATAATTTTATTTACCCTGAAGTTTCTCTAATCTTTGACAATACCAAATGGGGGGAGACAGGACCCCATAATGGTCTCAGAGCCCGTATCACTTACTATAATACAATCTTCAGCGACTTTGATGTAAAGGTTTCAATACTTGATTATCGTCGGTATTTCAACCTTTCTCCAAGGGCAAATTTTGCCTTAAGGCTGGTTCTTGCAGGAAACTTTGGCCAGGATAAGGAATTATGGTCAATCGGTGGTGCGGGAACGATAAGGGGATTTGACTATTATACATTTACCGGTTCGGATCTGGGATTTTTGAATTTTGAATATCGTTTTCCCTTCATTGACCGGCTGAAACTCGCCTTCCCACTACCAATTGAAATTAAAAATATTCGTGGTGTATTGTTCACGGATTGGGCAGGTATCTATTCAGATAGTTTTCAAGTTTACGAATCTGCGCAAGGGTTTCCACCTTTTAAACTCAAAGATCTGAAACTGGGCGTGGGCGGTGGTCTTCGCTTCACTCTGCTTTTTATAATCTTCAAACTGGATGCAGGTCGGGCGTTTGACCTCCATAACTGGATTGATGAAAATGGCAAAACTTCACACTGGAAATTCTATTTGACAATCGGCCCTGAATGGTGATGGGCGTTATACGAAATCCGGAGGATAAGATTTGAAGAATAAAATGGATGTTTTAGGTTTATTTGATAATGAACGGCTGACTAATGAAGAGATAGAAAAACGGGGGAGAACTGTAGAGAGGCTTGCACGATTAGACCTATATGGAGAGTTAAGAAAAAAAATATTGCCATTGTGTAGGTTAAAATATGGAGATATAATGGAAGACCCAATAAGTGGACATAAAGTTGGTGTATTAGATGCCACAAAATTGGAAGATGTTAAAAAAATTATGGGTGATGAGAAAGCTAAATTAGTTGTAAATGACCCGCCTTATAATGTAGCAGTAGGAAACGCAAACACAAATGCCCTTTTCAAAATAGATGTAAAAAATTATTTGGAATTTTCTGAAAAGTGGGTGCAAAATGCATTGGCCGTGACGAGCAAAGATGCTCATTTTTATATTTGGTTGGGTTTCGATTATAAGGATAACTTCCAACCACTGCCCGATTTTATCATCCTTTTGAGAAAATTTAGGGAGTTAAAACCCAAAAATATCATTACTCTAAGAAATCAGCGGGGTTATGGGACACAGAAAAATTGGATGTGGGTGAGGCAGGAACTTCTTTATTATGTCAAAGGAAATCCCCAATTTAATATATCCGCTGAATATACAGATATCCCCAAAATATTGCGAGGTTATTACAAAGAAGTTAACGGTAGGATTTTGGAAAATTTAGAAAGGAGCAAATCCCGGTTTATTAGGGCGGGTAATGTCTGGGTAGACATCCAGCAGGTATTTTATAGAATGGAAGAAAATGTTCCTGGGTGTTATGCTCAAAAACCCCTAAAGGCAATAGAGAGGATAATCCTATCAGCAACAAATGAAAAAGATCTGGTAGTAGATTTCTTTGCCCATTCAGGAACAACCCTGATTGCCGGGGAGAGATTAAAAAGAAGGGTTTATACATTTGACATTGACCCAATATTCGCTGAAATTACAATAAGAAGATTAGAGCATTTTAGAAAAACGGGTAATACCGGATGGCAATGGAAAAATCCCTTTCCTGAGATAGAAGATGGAGAGAAAAAATGGATATGAAACAACTTAAGCAGTATTTAGAAGAGATGAGCCAAAATCTGCAGTCTGGAGATAAACAGGTGCTCAATGCAAGGTTAATCAGTCTGAAATCTGCCTTTCCTTTTAGTCAATATGAATATATTCTTATGTTCTTGCGTGATAAAGGGGCCATTACATTCCAACAATATGAAGAATTAAGGGGAAAATATGTTTCTTTAAATCCATATTTAGACCTTTATGGTATTGCGCCGCGAAAATTCGGTGAAATATGGGCACATCCTCATATTATGGCTCTGGATAATAGATTTAAAAAACCAAAAATATTGATCCCACCTATAAAGGTCAATACGATTTATGGTTTGAAGGAATAAGAATAGAGATAAAGGCTTGCAGAGCAACAAAAACCAAAGGGAGCGGTTATCTAATGGAAAATGCTTTAAGATATAGTTCTGATGAGCCTTTTTGGATGAATTATCAACAAATTAAAGTGGATATGGCCGATGTCTTTATTTTTATTGGTGTTTGGGTGGATAAAATTGTATACTGGGTTATGTCTCAGAAAGAGGTTAGGAAGAATAAATATTACAGTCCTCAACACAGGGGAGGGATAGAGTATCAGATAGGAATAACGCATAAAAACATCTCTGAGTTTGATATCTACAGAGTGGAACCCCAGTATCTTGGTGAGATGGTTTTAAAGAAAGGCAAGAAAAAATGAAATTGGATTTAATAGATAAGTTAATATTTATTTTTATTTTATCTTTATTCTCCTGCCGGCAACAACCGAAGACTACCGTGAGCTTCTGGCATGTAATGGGTGGTCCGATTGGTAAAAAACTTGACGAAATGATTGCAGACTTTAATAAAGTCCATCCTGAAGGTAAGATAATAGGGGTCCAGATGGGTTCCTATGATGCCCTGGCTCAGAAACTGATGGGTGCAATTGCCTCTAATTCTCCACCAACAATTGCCCAGATGTATGAGTCCTGGACCGACCAGTTTTATAGGGCCGGATTTTTGGAACCATTACAAAACTTTATTGACTCCCAGTTCAATCTTGAAGATTTCTATCCGGTCTTTATAGAAGATAATCTCTATGATTCGGTAGTTGTGACACTGCCTTTTAATAAAAGTTTGCCAGTATTTTATTATAACAAAAGCATCTTTGATTCTCTGGGCATTGAGAACTTTCCCGAAAACTGGGTTGAATTTCGCTCGGTATGTCAAAGATTAAGACAAAAAAAAGTCTGGCCCACCTCCTGGCCAATTGATGTCTGGTATTTTTCTACAATGCTCTATCAGGAGGGGGGTGAATTATACGACTCCAAATTGAATAAGGTGATGTTTCATAATACACCAGGAATAAAAGTATTACAGTATCTGGTGAATCTTGTCAAAGACAGTCTCTTCTATCTCAATCCTGGTTTTCAGCGTCAGGATGAATTTTTGAGTGGCAATGTCGCAACCATACCGGCATCAATTGTTTCCTGGGCATTCTTAAAAGGAAGACCAAAATTCAAAATGGGTGTTGCCCCATTTCCTGAAGGAAGTCGTAAGGGAATTGTAATTGCGGGAACCAATATTGGGATGTTCAAAAAGTCAAGTCCTGTTCAAAAAAAACTTGCCTGGGAATTCATAAGATGGTTTTTAGAGCCACAGCAACAGGTAGAATGGACTGAGGCAAGTTATTATCTTCCGACAAGGCGGAGTGTAACTCAACTGCCGGAATTTAAGAAATTTATTTCGGAAAACCCCAATTACGATAAGATTATTGCCCAACTTGAATTCGCCCACACCGAACCAAAGACCAGGGAGTGGTTTACTGGCAGGATTTATCTAAATGAAGCACTGGAAGAGGCGATGCGTCTTGAGCGTTCGCCTGAAAAGGCACTTGAGAATGCAGCAAAGAGGTTTCTTGTTGACCTGGAATAGTTATGGAACTCAAGCCCGCAAGACTTGATACACTTGCATCTCTCATCTCTATAATAACGACTGCATTTTTAATCTTCCTTGCTATGTATTTTGTCAAAAAAGTTGTCCCCTATGGATGGATATTCGCCCTTTTAATTATCTCTATCATTGTTCTCAGTTTTCTTTTGAGCCCGAAATCATACTACATACAGGGAGGAAACTTTATTATTGAGAAGGTAATAGGAAGAAGGATTTCTATTCCCCTCAATGAGATTGAAGGAATTATTCCGGTGGAGGACTTCAATAGATTAAAACCAATAAGGTCAATGGGTAATGGTGGTCTATTTGGCTATTATGGCATATTTACGACCAAAGAATATGGAAATATCAATTGCCAGTTGACGAGTTTAAAGAAGATTCTAATTATAAAATCAAAAAGGGGGTATTTTGCCATATCACCAGAAAGACCCGAAAGGTTCATAGAATGGTTCAGGTCTATGACTGGTGTAGCAGAGACGATAGAAATTCCGAAACCAGAGCCAATCAAAAAGAAGGCAAACTTTTTAATCCTGCTCATCCCTGATACAATCTTCACCCTGACTGTAATTATGGTTGTCCTTCTTTATCAACAATTGCCCGATAGAATTGCCATCCATTTTGACTTTCAGGGAAATCCGGATGGCTGGAGTGACAAAGTTTCTTTCCTTTACGGAGGGATTATTCCCCAGGGAATATTACTATTAGTGAGTCTTCTAGTCTTTTTCTTTAGCCAGAATAAATTTCGGAATCCACAACCATTGTATTTTTTGATTATTATAATTTCTCTAATCCAGGTCTCTGTAGGATTTACTACACTTGATATTTACTGGTATAATATCCATAAAAACCACCTCATCCCAATGCACTGGCTGGTGATAGTTTTTACTACATTAATAGTGATTTTGCTCTTGATTTATAATCGCCTGCTAACCAGAGAACCTCGCCAGGCTTGAAGATATCGCCTTTGGTGCTGAAAAACCAGGTGATATGCCACCTTTTTCTGCAATTTGCCTGACAAATAAAAAGAACGCATATTATTAAAGTATTGAAATTTATTCAAATTCCAATACCTGAACATACTTCAGGGGCTAAAGCCCCTGAAACCCCACCCTTCACCTTTATCCTCTCCCCGTTAAAACGGGGCGAGGGCAGGGGTGAGGGGAATTTTATCTGTTTTTAATCTGCCTTTATCCGTTTGAATCCAAAGTATTGGAATTTTGCCCAATCTCCACTTCGTAAGTGGAGATGAAAAAAGTGGAGATGAAAAGTATATGAAATTTCATAACTTTTTGGCTATGTTTTTTAAACCTTACCTCCACTTACGAAGTGGAAGTAAATTTTCTTCGGGAGTCTGATAAGCCTATCTTGATGAAAAATCAGGATCAGACAACGACAATTTATCAATAATTCTTTATGAGCCAAAAGAGGGGTAAAAAAGGTAGATTCGTGGAACGTTTACCGTGAACCGGGGTAATAGTTTGGAATTTGTGATTTTGAATTTGTTTGGAATTTGGTGCTTGGAATTTAGGATTTAAAGGTATAGGAACTTCAATAATTGCTATACTTCAGGGGTGAAACCCCTGAAGTATGTTCAAGAAGTATTGAATGGAGAATTAAAGATTATGTAAAAACCCTGATTCTTCCGTCAAAAATTTTGGGGGTCATAAAGTGAGAAAAATTTTGATTCTTCAGAACTGGTTTAAGGTGTGGATGTGTGTTGACAATTCTAAAGAAATAGGTATAATGAAATTGAAATGAGATTGATAAGGGCGCCCGTAGCTCAACTGGATAGAGCGGCGGGCTTCGAACCCGCAGGCTACGTGTTCAAGTCACGTCGGGCGCGTGTTAAAGGAATTAAAATTGGTGCAGAATACAGATGAATTCTTTATGAGCGAGGCGCTGAAGGAGGCACAGAGGGCATTTGAAGAGGATGAGGTGCCAATTGGGGCAGTTGCAGTTTATAAAAATAAGATTATCGGACGCGGCCATAACCGAACCGAGTCCCTTCAGGACCCTACTGCCCATGCGGAAATTCTCGCAATCACTGCAGCAGCAAATACCTTGAACTCCTGGCGCCTGAATGATGTCATTATTTATACAACAATTGAACCCTGCATAATGTGTGCTGGGGCACTGGTTCTGGCAAGGGTAAAAAGGATCGTTTTTGGGGCACGGGATGAGAAATTTGGTGGTTGCGGTTCAGTATTTAATATCATAAATGAAGAAAAGTTAAACCATAAAATTGAAATTGTGGAAGGTATTTTAGAGAAAGAGGCAATTTCTTTAATGAAAATCTTTTTCAAAGAAAGGCGCAAGAAGAGCGATAAGGATGGCGAAGCTGTATAACTAACAACGAACCTTTCCGGAGAGATGGCCGAGTGGACTAAGGCGCGCGACTCGAAATCGCGTATCCACTGAAAAGTGGGTCGGGGGTTCAAATCCCTCTCTCTCCGCTGGTTGACAATAAAAGGGTTATAGATATACTTAACCGAATCCAGCTATTGCGGGATTTGGGCACCTATATTAAAGGAGAGTCTCAAACCCTACCCTTGTCCCACGCCAAAGTCTGGCTTTGGACGAGGGACTCTCCCCGTTTTAACGGGGAGAGGGAAGGGTGAGGGGGACACTCTGTTTTTTTCTTTTGTCATTGCGAAAAGCGAGATTCCTCGCCTGTCATTGCGAGTCCTCGCCCATTATCAATGGGCGGGACGAAGGAGTCTCAAGACAGGCTCGGAACAGGCTCCGCAATTTCATTCGTTATCGCATAGTTCAGAGATTGCCACGCCCTCGCCTTTGGCTCGCAATGACTTTTAGTATGAATAATCCGGGCAAGGGGTTTCAAGGGAGAATCCCCCTTGCTGATATTCAAAAAAAATTTAAAAATCGTTTGGCTAAATAAAAAGCCGGGATGATGGAATTGGTAGACGTAGCGGACTTAAAATCCGCTTCCCCGTAAGGGGAGTGCCGGTTCAAGTCCGGCTCCCGGCATTTCTTTAAGACCTATCTCCAAGCCGGCAATTTTATCGCTGGATTGGGTTCAGGATTGTAGTTGCCTGATCTATCGGGTTCTGTCATTGTTCAGGTATTGGAATTTGAAAAATTCCGATAAATTGGGCAACTACATTTATTTTTTTCGCATTTCAAATATTTTTCAGGGAAGACTATATAATTTTCAAAAATATTGTAATTTGGATAGGAAATGGAAAGAAAAAAATGGTTTATTTATCTTCTCTCATTAATTCCTATTCTCCTCTACGGGCGTTTCATTTTAAAGTTTAGCATAAATCTTCCCCAGCAGGATGACTATGGCGCAATTCTGCTATTTTTAATTAAAATTCAAAATATCCAGACCCTGAAGGATTTTATCTCTTTGCTATTTTCCTTCAACAATGAGCACAGAATATTTTTCTGCCATATAATTACCCTGGTATATTATCATATATTTGGTGATGTAAATTTTAAGAATTTAATTATTTTTGGCAATTTCAGCCTCATTGGGATAGTATTTTTGCTCTTTAAGTCCTTCAAACCGAAAACCAACAAATTTTTGTATTTTCTTCCCATTATCTTCCTTTTATTCCAGCCCCTATTCAGGGATACCAGTCTTTGGGCACTCGCATCACTCTCAAACTTATCAGTTCTTCCTTTCGCATTTTTAACGATATATCTATTAGCCGAACATAAAAATTTTTTTATTTCAATTCCTTTGGCATTTCTGGCAACCTTTACCAATGGCAATGGCATACTGGTCTTTCCTGTAGGTCTGGGGATTTTGGTTTATCAAAAAAGATTCAAGGAACTTTCTATGTGGTTCTTTTTTATGTTATTTGCAATTGTAGTATATTTTTATAGTTTCAATATCGCACCCTGCGCAGCGACGCCCAAAAGTTTAATCCAGTTGCTTGGATACTTTTTCGCATTCTTAGGTTCCACGGTTGGTTTTCAAACAATTTCCTATTTTGCGGCTCCTGTCTTGGGAATAGCGGTGGTTATTACCTTTATCTATTTTGTAAAAAAAAGATATTTTGATGCCAATTTAACAAATTTTTCTTTTTTATTATTTTTACTTGCCACCGCATTTGGAGCGAGTGTATTCAGGTCTGGCTTTGGGATGGAACAGGCATGCTGGGGAAGATACAGGCTAATTTCAATTTTAATTGTCATAATTCTTTATCTCTCATTCACAGAAATTTTTTGCATGGTAAAAAATAAAAAAATTTTCCCCTTTATTCTTTTCTTTTCCATTCTCTTCAATATTTTATCATTTTACCGGCTTGAAAGACCTATGATTATGCGCTATAATTCTGTTGTATTCTGGGGGGTACAGCAAAAAGTGGTGAGTCATAAAAATCCTCTTCCATACGAAGAATGGGAAGAGATTGATATTTTGAGCGAATCGGTAAGGAGAGGTATCTATTCACCGACCAGGATGGACTTCATAGAAACAAAGGATATAAAGTTTGGCATTGATTCATTAAAAGTAAACGCTGACTCAATTGAAATATCCGGCTGGGCATATCCAATTCCGGAAAAAAACGGTGAGAATAGAATCTTTATTATCTTAAGGGGTAGTAAAAAGATATACCTCTTCGCCAACCAAATTGAAAGAGACAGAGATGCCCTCTCTTCTAAACGATTTTATATTTCAAGACCAATTGATGACCTGAAAGACGATAGTTATCAACTCGGTTTTTACATAAGGCGCGGCGACTTCCGTGCCGTGCAATATTCAGAAAGGGTGGTGAAAATAGGGACGAAAAAATAGTTATATACTCGGGTTAAAATTTAGTGACAAGAAATTAGGACTATTGACAAAGGGGGAAATTTGGTTATACTTACCCTATTGAAAAAGGAGCAAATAAGATGGCTTTGACAAAAGATAAGAAACAAGAGTTGATCAATACTTATAAAAGGCATCCCAAAGATACCGGTTCGCCTGAGGTCCAGATTGCCATTCTTACCGAAAGGATTAAGATTCTCACCGAGCATCTGAAGGCATTCCCCAAGGATAAGCATTCCCGTCAGGGTTTAATTAAGATGGTCAATGACCGAAGGCGCCATCTCAATTACCTGATAAGAAAGGATAAGGCAAGATATTTAAAAATTGTTGAGGATTTGGGTTTAAGAAGGTAATTTGTATTCTGTAGAATTAAAGGTCGGTGAGAAAATTCTCCGTTTAGAGACCGGGCGCCTTGCCAGGCAGTCGGCGGGCGAGGTCTTGGTTTCTTACGGAGATACAGTGGTTCTGGTTTGTGCAAACTACCAGCCTGAACCAGGGGAAGAGGTTGACTTTTTACCTTTAACTGTAGAATATCGGGAACTTTCATTCGCAGCCGGCAAAATCCCTGGTGGCTTTATAAAACGTGAGACAAGGCCATCCGATAATGAAATACTCTCCTCAAGGCTTATTGACCGTCCATTAAGACCTCTCTTTCCTGAAAATTTTAGAAACGAAGTTCAAATTATTGCCTATCTTTTATCCTCAGATATAGAACACGAAGGTGATACATTGGGGATTATTGGTGCCGCAACTGCCCTTTTAATCTCTGAGATACCATTTACCATTCCAGTTGGCGCGGTCAAGGTCGGTCTTTTGGGCAAGGATTATATTATCAACCCCAGTCTTGAACAGCAGGAAAGTTGTAAACTAAATCTTGTTGTTGCCGGAACCAAAGATTCGGTGGTAATGATAGAGGGAGGGGCACGCGAGGCAACCGAACAGGAGGTGATTGAGGCAATAAAGTTTGCCCAGTCCGAGATTGTCCGAATAACAGAGATTGAAGAGAAGATACGTCAGGCTGTGGGTAGGGAGAAGTTAGATATTACTACACCGTTTGTTGATGAAGAATTATCCGGTGAGATAAAATCCCTTTTGGGTGATGATGTAAATCAAATTTTTATATTTAAAGAGAAAAAGGCACGGGAAGAGGCAATCTATCAACTTGTTAAAAATGTTGCAGAAAAGATGGCTGATAAAGCGATAGAAAATATTGAGGCGAAAATAAGATATGTGGTGGACGGTATCTTGCGCACAAAGATGCGTGAGATGGTAATCAATGAAAGAAAGAGAATTGATGGTCGGGGTTTGAAGGATATAAGAAAGATTACCTGCGAGATTGGAGTTTTACCAAGAACCCATGGCTCGGCACTATTTACCAGGGGGCAAACCCAGAGCCTTGCAGTTACCACACTGGGCACAAAGAGTGACGAGCAGATTGTTGATGCCATCTATGGCGAAGGTTCAAAGTCGTTTATGCTCCATTACAATTTTCCACCGTTTTCTACCGGAGAGGTGAAACCACTCAGAGGTCCAAGCCGGCGGGAAATCGGACATGGTGCTCTGGCTGAACGGTCAATTGTTCCGGTATTACCGAAAGAGGAAGAGTTTCCTTACACTATAAGGGTCGTTTCAAATATCCTTGAATCAAATGGTTCTTCATCAATGGCAAGTGTCTGTAGTTCTTCGCTCTCCTTAATGGATGCGGGGGTGCCGATAAGGACCGCCGTTGCCGGTATATCAATCGGTCTGGTGAAAGAAGGCGATAGATATGAATTGCTGACCGATATTATCGGTGATGAGGACCATTATGGGGATATGGATTTTAAAGTTGCGGGGACCAATTCAGGGATTACCGCAATCCAACTTGACTTAAAGATTCAGGGTCTGGAGACAAAAATTCTTGAGGAGGCGCTAATCCAGGCGCGTGAAGCACGGGAAGCGATTTTAAAAATAATGAGTAGCACAATCAGTTCACCCCGTAGTGAACTCTCAAAGTATGCACCCAAAATTATTGCCTTTTCCATTCCCAAGGAGAAGATTGGTGAGGTGATTGGTCCAGGGGGTAAGGTAATAAGAAGAATAATTGGCGATTCCGATTTAAAGATTGATATTGATGATGACGGTAAGGTGACAATTGCCGGTCAGGATACGGCACTCGTTGAAAAGGCACAGAATGAAATCCTTTCAATCGTTCAGGAGGTGGAGGTAGGTAAGACTTACATTGGAAAGGTTACACGGATTACGAATTTTGGGGCATTTGTGGAAATTCTTCCCAATAAAGAAGGTTTGATTCATATCTCAAAGTTGGCGCGTCATAGAATAAGAAGGGTGGAGGATGTAGTAAAGGTTGGTGATGAAGTTGTGGTGAAGGTCTATGAAATTGATGAACAGGGAAGAATAAATTTGATACGGCTGGGATAAAAACAGCCAGGATAAATGAAATATTCAAAAAATATCCTTCTGGAAAATTTAACCCCCGGGGTTCAAATCATTGCGGAAAACTTACCCCGCTACTACTCATTCTCATTGGGCATTTTTATCAATCGTGGTTCAAGGGATGAAACGCCCGAGATAAACGGAATTACGCATCTGATTGAGCATATGCTCTTTAAGGGAACTTCAAAGAAGTCCGCATTGGAGATTGTGCGGTTGATTGAAGGTTTAGGGGGTTCCTTTGATGCCTTTACAACACGGGAGAATCTTGTGATTGTCACAAAGTTTTTATCCGAACATCTGCTCAGAATTTTTGACTTAATACTGGAAATGCTTTTGGATTCAAAGATTGTAGAAGAGGGATTTACCAAGGAGAAGTCGGTCATTCTTGAAGAAATAAAATCAAGCAACGAAGACCCTGCTGAGTATGTTTTTGATTTACTATTCAAGACAATTTTTAATAACCATTCAATGGGAATGCCAATTGCCGGAACCGTTGGCTCGGTAAGTAATATTGACTTAAAGACTGCGTGGGAACATTACCGGGAGATATTAAAAAACAAAAAAATTATTGTAATCAGCGGTAAATTCAACTACGATGAATTTCTTAAACTTGCCCAGAAGAGATTTACCGCCGGCAATTATACAGCAAAACCGAGATTGGCACCTGAAAAATTTATTACCCAAAATATTGTTCAAACCAGAAAGGATATTTCCCAGGTTCACATCGCATTTGCGATTCCGTCGGTTGAATATAAATCCCCAATTCGCCATCATCTAATTTTATTAAATGCCCTCTTCGGTGGCGGTATGTCCTCAAGACTATTTCAACGTTTAAGAGAAAAGGAAGGTTTGGTCTATGAGGTATATTCTTTCTTAGACCTTTATAGTGATTGTGGTATACTGGGTTTCTATTTTAACTGTGACAAGAAAAATTTAAAAAGTGCAATTCAGTGTGTTAAATCAATTTTTAATGAAATAAATAAAAATAGATTTGAGCCGAATGAAGTTGAAATTGCCAAAACCTATGTTACGGGAAATCTTTTATTAAGCCTTGAAAACTCAACAAATCGGATGCTCCGTTTGGGTCGTGAATTTTCCTATCTTGAGAGAGTCACTTCAATCAGGGAGACGGTTAATAAAATTAAGAGAATCACCGTTGATGAATTAAACGACCTTATCGGGTCTCACTTTTTTTTGCCGAAATATGCGTCCGCTGTGGTTGGGCCTGTTGAACAGAGTGAATGGGAACGGATTTTAGATGAAATTAGAAGTTGAAGGGAGACAAAGGTGAAGATAATTTTAATTGCCCCGGCTGTGGTTGATGAGAAGAAAAGGGGTATGCAGGGTCGGGCATTCCAACTCCCTCCTTTTTCTCTTGCTGCAGTTGCTGCATCAACACCTCCTGATGTGCAGGTGGAAATTGTTGATGAGGCGATTGAGCGGATTGACTATAATTGTGGGGCAGATATGGTTGGTATTACAGCCCTTACCCGATTTGCACCCCACGCCTATGAGATTGCTGATGAATTCCGCAGGCGGGGAGTTAAGGTGGTTCTTGGAGGTCTGCATCCTTCGGCACTTCCCGAAGAGGCAATTCAACATGCGGATAGTGTGGTAATCGGTGAGGCAGAAGATGTCTGGTCAAAGTTGATAGAGGACTTTAAGAATAATGAATTGAAAAAATTCTATAAGGCACAAGATTTCGCAGATATGGCAAAGGTAAATGTCCCGCGTCGTGATCTCTTCAAAAGGGAGCGCTATTTCTTTACGAATCTGGTTCAAACAACGAGGGGTTGTCCATTTAACTGCAATTTTTGCAGTGTCACAAAATTTTTTGGTGGTCGTTTCAGAACCAGACCTGTGGAGTGTGTTATAAAAGAAATTCGCAGTTTAAGAACAAAATTCATTGGTTTTTCAGATGATAATATCTTTGGAAATCGGATTTATGCGCGTAAGTTGTTTAGCGCATTAAAATACGAGGGGATTATCTGGATGGCTCAATCTTCAATAAATATTGCGGATGACCCGGAATTACTGCACCTTGCTGCACGGAGTGGATGCAAGGGTCTATTCATTGGCCTTGAATCAGCCGATGCAGAATCCTTGGTTCAGATGCACAAGGGTTTCCAGAAACCACAAAAGTTTAAGGAAAATATCGCAAGGTTGCACGATGAAGGAATTGGAGTGCTGGGCGCATTTGTCCTGGGCAGTGATAATGAAGATACCTCAATATTTCAAAAGACATTAGAATTTGCCAAAAGAATTAAACTTGACCTTGCCCAATTTTCAATTCTTACTCCATATCCCGGCACGGCATTGTTCAATCGGCTTTTAAAAGAGAACAGAATCTTCAATTTTGACTGGTCAAAGTATGATGCCGGCAATGCGGTATTCAAGCCTTTGAAGATGACTGCAGAAAGATTAAAAGAAGAAGTTGATAAATTGTGGCGAGAATTCTATCGCTTTGATGAGATACTTTATCGTTTGATTACACTGGGCAAGAGATTACCCATACAGGTTTTGCCGCTGTTATTATTAAACATTAGTTTCAAAAAAGAGATTGCAGCAACACAGGGATTATAGAGAGGAGTAGATCCGTGAAATGCGAAACGAAAAAATAGAAAGAAGGTGATGAAGCTCAAGAAGGCCAAGAGTGCTAAAAGGCAACAAGAAAGGGTAAAGAAGGGGGAATATCGTGAAACGTGCAACATGAACCGTGAAACGGAAAAATAAAAAGGCTCAAAAAGGCTAAAGAAGGCTAAAGGGCTAAAAGGCTCAAATGTTTATCTCTCTACTTGCTACTCTTTACTCGCTACTATCTCCAGAGACAGTAATTTGGAATTTGTAATTTGGGATTTGTTTGGAATTTGGTGCTTGGGATTTGGAATTTAATTTTGATACGGGCTTCGTTACCGTTTCCCCTTCACTACTCCAATAGAAAAACTGGAGTAGCGAGACTTGTCTTGCACTAAAGTCTGCTACACCGATGACCGACCAAATCTGTTTGGGTTGCATAGATGATTGTTTTATAAGTTATATAATGAAGATTAAAGTAAAACCCGAAGATTTCGTTGTTGAAGAGATACTCAAAATTAAACCACTAAAGAGTGGTCCCTATACACTCTTAAAACTTGAGAAGAAATTCTGGAACACCCTTGATGTAATTGATTTCGTAGCAAGAAGAATGGGGGTCTCAACCAGACTCTTTTCAAGGGCAGGACTGAAAGACAGATATTCATTTTCAACTCAGTATTTATCTTTCAAGGGTGATTTTACTAAAGGAATACAAGAAAAAAATTTCAAAATTATCCCCATTGGTAAAATTGCAAGGGAATTGGACCCCTCGCTATTAAAGGAAAACAGATTTACCATCACAATCAGGAGTCTTGAGCAAGAGGAAATTGAGAGGGTATACAGAAATTATTTTGAAATCAAGGAATATGGATTGCCAAACTATTTTGATGAACAACGCTTCGGTTCGGCACGACACCGCCAGGGATTTTTTGCCCGACTTTTGATGCTCGGTCACTATAAGGGGGCTTTGAAACTCCTTGTCTGCTATCCATGTCAGGAAGACAATCAGAGATTGAAGAAATTTAAAAAATTCTGTGCCGAAAACTGGGGAAAATGGGAAGAATGCCTTCATCTTGCCCCTTTTGAATTCAGAAAAATGATTGGTTATCTTGTTAAAAATCCTAAAGACTTTAAGGGCGCAATAAAGATGCTTTCTAAGGAAATGTTAAATTTATATCTTCTTGCATATCAGTCTTATATCTTTAATCAGGTCCTCAACCTTATCGTGAAGAATTATGGTATTGGGATTTCGGAGGTGCCTTATTCTATGGGTAGATTCATTTTTTACAGAAGTTTGAAGGATAAAAATTTTATAGAAAAATTAACTATCCCAATGTTAAATGAGAAGGTCGTTTTAACCGGTTATCTGGAAGAAAAGATAGCCCAGGTTCTCTCTGAAGAAGGAATAAGTTTGCGCAGTTTCTGCCTATCAAAGATGCGGCTTAGAGGAGTTCGTTTTAAAACATTTTTTCGTCCGGCAATCTTCTATCCCGAAGACTTTTTTATCAGTGAGTTCCAGAATGATGAGATTTATCAGGGAAAGAAGAAACTATTGATTAAATTTACCCTGAAGCCGGGTTCGTATGCAACACTCTTGGTCAGGCGTCTTTTTCTATGAGAAATTCAAAAATCAACACTTCTTGCGCGGCGCAAAAAATGTTGATTTTTAAAAAATATCTTTTATAATAAAAAAATGCCTTATCTTTTTATTGGATTTTTATCTGGTTTTGCCTGTCTGATGGATGAAATAATCTGGGCAAGAATTCTTTCCTTGGTTTTCGGTTCAACCATAGATGCCAACACTGTGATAATTTCTGCATTTATGCTCGGTCTCGGTCTCGGTGGTATCTATTTAGGCAAACGGGCAGATTCTGTTAAAGATCCGGTTGGGTTATTGACTCTTATCCAATTCGGAACTGGTCTCGGTTCCCTGATAATTCTTTTAATATTTCCTTTGTTACCGAGGATTTATTCTTTTATTGTTAAAATATTGGGTGGTGGTTCTTCAATTCTTATATTTATTCTTTCTTTTGTTCTTATGCTCATTCCCACATTTTTAATGGGTGGAACATTGCCATTGATAAGTAAGATATACATAAAAGAAAGACAAAAAATTGCAATTGGTTTCAGCCAGTTATACGCTTTAAATACCCTGGGTGGAGTCATTGGGGCTGGTATTGTTGGTTATTTTTTGATACGTGCGATTGGAATTAGGTCCTCCCAGTTATTGGCAATTTTAATTAATCTTGGCTGTGGATTTTTTCTTTTGGGAAGAAGAATCCCCCTGCGATTAAAAACAAATTTGGTAAAAGATTCCATTAATTCTGGTGATTTTCGTAATAATCCAGATTCAAATTATTTTCTATCATATAATCGCTTCTATCCACTAATTGCCGGACTTATTGGTTTTGTTAGTTTGGGATATGAAATCTTCTGGATAAGAACTCTCTCAATTTTTCTCGCCAATGCAAGTTATACCTTTACGACAATCTTGATTATCTATCTTTTAGGTATTGTTTCAGGAAGTTTCTTTTTTTATAAAAGACTATCCAAACTGAATCAAATTAAATTACTTTTTGTGGCTCAGATTGCAACCGGGTGTTATGTTCTGATTACTGCATTTTTCTTAAATAATCTGCCTGGTTTACTTTTTCCAATCCGTTCAATCTTAGAAAAGCCATTTTATAGAATTTTCCTTACGCCCGGACTTTTATCTTTTTTGATAGTATTCATTCCCACATTTTTAATGGGCATAACCTTCCCTCTTCTTTGCACCATCTGGACAAAAAATCTTGATATTTTGGGAAACGGAATTGGAAGAATATATTTTGCTAATACGGTAGGCAGTGTAACTGGCTCACTCGGTGTCGGATTTCTTCTTCTTCCTTTATTTGGTGTGGTGAGAGGGATAATTCTTTTTGCCTTATTAAATTTAATAATCGGGGTCTTAATTGTTAAAGTTGAAAAACAGAAAAAAAATTTGAAGTTCGGTTATCTCTTATCAGGAATTATGGTTATCCTGTCAATATTCGGAATGAAGAACAACCTTATCCTACCCCCATCAATTTATCGTTCCCCGGAGCGTGCTGACCGGGTATTATACTACAAAGAGACCAAAGATGGAACAGTAATAGTAAATGAAGATAGAAATACCGGGGTGAAGACCTGCTATGTAAATAATAGCGCAGTTATCGGTTCAACCTATGATGCGATCAAGGTCGTAAAGATGATGGGGCATCTACCTTTTTTATTCAATCCCAAAGCAAAAGATGTGTTGGTAATTGGATTCGGGGTTGGGGTTACAACTTCGGCAATTGCCCGACATAATGTGCGGGAAATTGACTGTGTTGAGATATGCCCGGGTGTGCGGGAGGCTTCAAAATACTTTTCAAATATAAACGATTTTATCTTTAATAATCCAAAGGTGAAGTTTATCCCTGGCGACGGCAGGAATTTTCTTCAATTAACCGATAAAAAGTATGACATTATCTCCTGTGACCCAACCCATCCTTCTTTGGGCAGTGGGAATCTTTACACTAAAGAGTATTTTCTTCTCTGCAAAGGGCACTTAAAGGAAAACGGCGTGGTCTGTCAATATTTGCCACTTCACAGATTATCAATAATAGAATTCAAATCGCTGGTCAAGACCTTCGCCAGTGTCTTTTCATATACTACAATCTGGCTCGGCTATTCGCATGGAATATTGATTGGAACTGAAAATTTCAAAAAAATAGATTTTCCAAGTCTAAAAGTGCTTCCTGATGATTTATTGAAAGACCCATATTGGCTTGCCGTATCATTAATTCTTGATCGCGAGAAGTCTATCCAGTTCAGCCAGGAGGCTGAAATAAATACCGACGACCGTCCGCTCGTGGAATTTTTCACACCCGTGAGTTTGAGAAGGGAAAATTGGGAGTTAATCATTCGCTCGCTGCTTGCCCTGCGCATTGAACCAGAGAAAGCAATAGAGAATATTGAAAATTTAGAGAAGTTAAAGAGGTATGTCGCAGGACAGGAATTCTTTATAAGTGGTCTTATCTATCAGAACCGGAGTCAAAAGGAAAAAATGATTGAGGAGTTTGAGAAGGCACTCAAAGTAAATCCGGAGAACTTAGAAATAAAATTGATTCTTGAAAATGAATTGAGGTAAAAATTTTCACCTCTTGAAAGCGGTTTCCAAAGTAAATATAATTTAATGATGACTTTTATCTTCTTAGAATTGCTTTATTCTACTTTAGAATCGGGCGCTGTGAGGGGTTTTGTTTCTGACTTTTCAAATGGTGAAAAATTGTCTTACGCCGATGTCTTTATTGAAAATACAACATTCGGTGCAAGCACCGATGAGAAGGGCTATTATTACATTGCGCATATTCCAGAAGGTGAATATACAATTGTCTTTTCATACCTGGGTTATGAATCGGTGAAGAAAAAAATTTCCATAAAAAATAGAGAGGTTTTGACCTTGAATGTGGAATTGAAACAGTCGGCAATTGAAATGCCTGGTCTTGTTGTTTCTGCCGAGCGTGAGCGGTTTGAAAAGAGTGTGGAGGTGAGCCATATTACCTTTACCCAGCATGAAATTAAATCAGTGCCCGGTTTTTTTGAATCTGATTTGATAAAGACCCTGCAGTTGATGCCGGGAGTTATAGGGATGCACGATTTATCAAGCAAATTATATGTGCGGGGTGGAAGTCCGGATGAGA
>Ga0078972_1003894_pt1 | contig 43093 bp, 37 predicted proteins | sample YelNatPaOPGAMG01_FD_67568 | JGI IMG/M metagenome (GOLD analysis project Ga0078972, IMG submission 67568) | Hot spring thermophilic microbial communities from Obsidian Pool, Yellowstone National Park, USA - OP-RAMG-01 (SPADES assembly) (version 2) | ecosystem: Environmental > Aquatic > Thermal...
TCTTCGGTGAATCTGTTGTTCCTCATTCCGTTTCCGGGAAAGAGAAAAGGGCAGATTTTATTATTCGCCGGGATGGAATATTTTTGATGTCGCAATGCATAGGGAAGAATGTCGGATCACTGCATAAAAAATAATCCGTTATTGGTAATCCTTGGGCCTACTGCCAGCGGCAAAACCCGCCTTGCGGCGCTCGTTGCCCAAAGGCTCGGCAGCGAAATCATCAGTGCTGATTCACGCCAGGTGTATCGTCGAATGAATCTGGGTACAGGAAAGGATTATGATGATTATGTTATTGATAATAAACAGATTCCTGTACATTTGATTGACATCAGGGAACCGGGGGAGAAGTATACTCTTTTCGATTACCAGAAAGATTTCCTTCATGCATGGTCTGAGATTGCTTCAAAAGGAGTTATTCCTCTGGTTTGCGGGGGAACCGGGCTGTATATTGAAGCGGTTATCCGGAATTACCGGCTTCTCAATGTTCCGGTCAATACAGAACTTCGCAAAGAATGGGAACATAAATCCGATCAGGAATTGGCTGAAATGCTGGCAACTATTACACCTCTGCATAACAAGACCGATATTGAAACCCGCAAGCGGCTGATCAGAGCCCTCGAGATTGCCGTTTATCAGCAAAAACATCCTGATCTTCCGGGCTTATTGCCAAATTTTGACACCCTGGTGATGGGGGTAAAGTATGAGCGTACCACCGAACGCCGGCGCATCACAGAGCGACTGGAACGCAGGATGAAGGAAGGTATGATTGAGGAAGTAGAACAATTGTTAAGAGAAGGTATTTCTCCCGATGATCTGATGTATTACGGACTGGAATATAAATGGATCACCTTGTACCTCCTGGGCAAAATAAGCTATGATGAAATGTTCCAAAAACTGATGATAGCCATTCACCAGTTCGCCAAACGACAACGGACCTATTTCAGAAGGATGGAACGAAACGGAATTAAAATTCACTGGCTGAGAGGAGAGGAAGGAACAGAAAAAAATATGCAGAAGGTACTGGATTTGGTGTACCAAAAATGGAGTGTCCGGTGATCAGAAAATCCAGTCGGTTATTAAAATCAGCAAGACCAGATATGTGGCTGCCAGCAGGTTGGCAGAGGTTATGAGAACATTGTACTGCGTTCTCCATCCATGAACTTTCCGTCGCAACAGCATTCCAAAGTTGGGAATCAGGAATGTGAGCAGCAGCAAAAGGTATTCATAGCGAAAAACCCCTTTGACCGGCGCAGAAGCCGGAAGCATATCATCAACCGGAGGTTCCTGATAAAAAAGAAAAAGATATATATACGCGAGGAAGATAAACAAGTAAACCAGATAGGAGAGTTTCAGCAGGAGAGTTGAAATTTTACGTTTCTGATGCAGTCGGAACGGCTTCAAAACAACAATTGCCAGAATGTAAAAAAAAGCGAATGTGCCAATGAAAACCAGATGCAGAAGAACCTGCGAAAAGTTATTTCCTGTATTAATCTGAATCATAATTTAAATTTAAATAAATTTTTAATTCCGGCAAAAACAGGAAAGAGATTCTGTTCTGTTGAAAAATAATTAAAGAAGCCGATTGGCGCCAGGCTCCTGGAACCAACCGGCTTATTTACAATTCATTCAGTTCTGAGAATTATTGATTATGTCTTTTAACATATTTATCAAGCCATCCGAAGAATTCCCTTTGCCATAGAATGGAATTCTGCGGCTTGAGCACAAAATGGCTTTCTTCAGGGAAGAACAGCAGACGTGCAGGCAGGTTACGCAATCTGGCCGCCGTAAATGCCTGAAGGCTTTCTGAATAAGGTATGCGAAAATCGTTTCCTCCTGTTATAATCAATATAGGTGTGTCCCAGTTTTCAACATAGAGGTGGGGCGAAAACCGGTATGAAGCGGGTTTGGGATTTTTCCACGGAGGTCCACCCAGGTCATGATTCGGAAACCACAATTCTTCTGTCGAAGCATAATTACTCTCCAGGTTGAAAATCCCGCAATGGGCAATGAAGGCTTTGAAGCGTTTGTTGTGATGTCCGGCAAGCCAGAAGACGGAATATCCTCCGTAACTTGCACCAACGCATCCAAGCCGCGATGCATCCACATAGGGCTCTTTGCTGACGTTATCAATGGCACTCAGATAGTCCTTCATATTTTGTCCGCCATAATCGCCTGCAATCTGATCATTCCATTCCTGTCCGAATGTCGGAAGGCCCCGCCGGTTAGGAGCAACGACAATGTACCCGTTGGCAGCCATGATCTGAAAATTCCAGCGGAAGCTAAAGAACTGACTCACGGCACTCTGAGGCCCGCCCTGACAATATAAGAGAGCAGGATAGGTTTTGGTCGAATCAAAATCGGGCGGATAAATGACCCATACCAGCATATTCTTTCCATCGGTTGTTTTTACCCAGCGTTCCCTCACTTCACCCATGGGTATGTTATCGTAAATGTTTTTGTTTACAAAGCTCAGCTGGGTCTCAGTACCGTCAGACGGCCGGATGGAAAAAATTTCCGGTGCCATGCGGATGCTCATTCGGGTTCCTACCAGCACATCCCCTGCAATGGCAAGGGAAGTGTAATCGTGCGGACCTGAAGTTATTTGCCGGATGGCGCGGGTTGCCGGATCCATCTCATAAACCTGAAAGGTTGCTTTGATGCCGCTGATGAAATATATTTTGCTTCCATCCCTGCTCCATACCATGCTGGAAACGCTCTGATCAAACTGTTCCGTCAGGTAGGTTTTTTCACGGGTAAGCAGGTCGATGAGAAACAATCTGTCTTTGTCAGCCTCATAGCCCGGTGTGGCCATACTGGTCCAGAGAAGTTTCTTTCCGTCGGGCGAGAATACCGGATTCCGGTCATATCCCGGCATACCTTCTGTAAGGTTTTCTGTGGCGCCGGTCTCAAGGGAATACAGGTATATGTCAGAATTCGTGCTCACAGCATATTCTTTTCCCTTGAGTTTCTTTGAGGTGTAGGCAATGTATTTCCCGTCAGGGCTCCATGCAATTTCCTGGGGCTCAAAATAGGGAGAAAGAGGGGCGTCCCATTGTTCTCCGGGCATAATATCCCTGATTTCTGTAACGGTTCCTTCCTTATACCTGGCGGTAAAAATGTGGCTGTAGGCATAATCGTGCCACTGATTCCAGTGCCTGGCCATCAGATCGTCGTATATCTTTGCATTGCTCAGGGGCAGATCAGGATAAAGATCCGAAGGGGCCGTATCGGTTTTTACTTCAGCGGTAAAATAAATTTTGTCGCCGGTTGGGGCATACTCAAAACTATTGATGTCGCCCGAATAAAATGAGACCTGCCTGCGGTTTTTTCCATCAGGAGTGATTTCCCAGATCTGGGAAGTGCCGCTTTCTGACGAAAGAAAGCCAATCTGATTTCCTGAAGGATGCCAGCGGGGATTCGATTCCGATTCGTCTGTGCTGGTAATCCGCAAGGTCTTTCCGTCTGAAAGATTCAGCAGGAAAAGATCGGTGTTTCCTTTATTGGCTTTTATGTCGTAACGGGTTACCGAATAAAGAACCGTTTTTCCGTCGGGTGAAACCTGCATTTCACCAATACGGCCGAATTTCCAGAGGATTTCGGGTGTCAGTTTTTTGCCTGCTATTTCTTCAGGAGTAAGGGTTCCGGAAAAATCGGCCGTGGATTTTTCTTTTGCTTTTTTATTGGGTCCGGAACAGGAAAAAACAAGGGCACTGACAACAAAGGTCAGGATAATAAACCGTTCGTTTCTCATAGGGGGAAGATTGTATTCTGAAGCAGTTAATTTTTAGAGGATTCCTGCAGAGATGCAATGATTTTCCGCTCAATTTCGGCTGTCAGTTCGGGATTGTCGCGGAGAAGCTGCTTAACGGCATCGCGTCCCTGTCCGAGCCGCGTATCGCCATAACTGAACCAGCTTCCGCTCTTTTTTATGATATCTTTTTCGGTTGCCAGATCGATGATTTCTCCCAGGCGGGAAATGCCTTCTCCGAAAATGATGTCGAACTCAGCCTTTTTAAAAGGCGGAGCCAATTTGTTTTTCACAACACGCACCTTGACCCGGTTTCCGGTGGCGTCTTCTCCTTCCTTCAACTGGTTGATCTTGCGGATATCAATTCGTACAGAAGCATAAAACTTCAACGCATTGCCTCCTGTCGTGGTTTCGGGGTTGCCAAACATAACCCCGATTTTTTCGCGCAGCTGATTGATGAAAATGCAGCAGGTATTGGTTTTATTAATGTTGGCGGTAAGTTTGCGCAGGGCTTGCGACATGAGCCGTGCCTGAAGGCCCAGCTTCGAATCGCCCATTTCTCCTTCAATTTCTGCTTTGGGTGTCAGAGCTGCCACCGAGTCGATGACAATGATATCAATTGCTCCCGAACGAATCAGGTTGTCGGCTATTTCCAATGCCTGTTCCCCGTTATCAGGCTGCGATATCAGAAGGTTTTCCACGTCAATACCCAGCTTTTCTGCATAAAAACGGTCAAAGGCATGCTCGGCATCGATAAAGGCAGCAATACCTCCGGCTTTCTGGGCTTCGGCAATGGCATGCAACGCCAGGGTAGTCTTCCCTGAAGATTCCGGGCCGTAAATTTCTACAATCCTGCCGCGGGGATATCCGCCGATCCCCAGGGCAAAGTCGAGAGCAATTGACCCCGATGGAATTACAGGCACATTTTCAACGGGATGATCTCCCAGCTTCATGATGGCCCCTTTCCCAAAATCTTTATCAATCTTGTCAATCGTTGACTGAAGTGCTTTCAGTTTTTCCTTGTCAATTTCTTTTTTCTGTGATTTGGTTTCCTTTTCCATAGTGGTATTTTATGTTAATGTGTGCCGAGTGCCTCAAGAACCTGGCGGGCGTGATCTTTGGTATCTACTTTGTCAAGAATCAGTTCAATGGTACCATCTTCTCCTATTACAAATGTGGTACGTTTTACCCCTTCGTAGGTTTTTCCGTACATCTTTTTTTCTCCCCACACACCGTATGCTTTCACAATCTTCTTTTCAGCATCTGACACCAGGGTGAAAGGGAGTTCGTATTTGTCAGCAAATTTCCTGTGCGAAGTCACAGGATCGGTACTTACGCCAATTACCACAAAACCCTTTGAAGTGAGCGTGTGGTAATTATCGCGCAGATTGCATGCTTCGGCAGTACATCCGGGCGTGTCATCCTTTGGATAGAAATAAAGAATAATCTTTTTCCCGGCGTACTGTTTCAGCGAAACCCGGTTTCCGTTTTGGTCCTGTGCCTCAAAATCAGGGGCTTTGGATCCTTTTTGCAGTGTACTCATAGTTGTTCAAATTTAACGTTTATTTTATTTATTTTTACCGCCAACAAGGGGCGATTATTCATTATTTTTCAATGTTTTTTCAACACCTGAGGCATACGGGAAGGAGCGGGAGGCATATGTTTTTCTTTTTTACCCCATACCCTTCGAAGTGTTCCTTAATAACAGTTTTAAGCCTGAAAAAGTTCTGTCCTTTCCTTTTTGCCGTCTTTCTGCTTGTGAACTGCGAAAAAAGTCGGGCCCAGGAAATCAGGCTTTCACCCGACCTGTTGCGGTCAAGATCAGTAAGTGCTTTTGATTCAGGAAATTATGCCTCGGCAGCCCGCTATTATGATGCACTGCTCGGGCTTTTTCCGAAAGATCCTGCCTACCACTATTACCTGGCACTTTCCCTCATCCGGGGAAATATTGACCCGGCCAGAGGGATTGAACTGCTGAAATATCCTTCCGTGGCGGAGTTCTATCCTGATGCACTCTACTGGCAGGGAGAAGGGTACCGCACCCTTTACCGTTTTGATGAGGCCATATCGGTATATGCCTCCTGTTTGGCTGACAAGCAGATTCCTTCAGCAATAAAAAAGAATGCTCTGCTGGCCAGGGCATGGGCTGATTCGGCCCGAAAAGCGGTTCAGACACCTGTTAATGTGAAAATATACAAAGAAACTTCCCTGGGATCAGGTCCTCCCTGGCCTCCTTTTATAAGCGTGACGGGTGATACATTCATCCTGCGTACGTTACCGGAAATCTTTCTGCAACGGTATTCGCTGCAGGAAATTCCTCCTGTATGGATTGTGCCGCTACGTCCTTATGACGGATCCCGGCTTGTCTTTTCCCTTCCGGGCCGCTGGCCGAAAAAATACGAGCAGTGGGAGAGTGTCTTTCACCAGGCAACGGGTTGGGATGATTTCCGTCCGGCAACGGAAGAAAAATATCCGGTGCCTGAATTTTCGTCCGCCTTTTTCTCTCCCGCTGATTCGGTATGGTGCGTTTCCACTTCAGCGATGGGAACGGGACAACACGATATCTTTTTCTCGCGGAGGAACAATGGAAAATACCATACTGAGAGACTGGCTTTCCCGCTGAACAGTGCGGCCGACGAAGTGGCATTTTCCCTGCATCAGGAAAAGAAACTGGCAATTCTTGTTTCAAACCGCAAGTCCGGCGGGCGTTTTCTTACAGCGTATGAAATGGCCTGGCCTGTGTCTGAAGCTCAATCCCTCCCGAAGCTGAACGATCCGGTTACCCTTTCCCATTTTCCTGAACGGGTACCTTATATTACCGGGGCATCAGCAACCGGTTCGGAAAAGGAAACAATCCGGCAGGAAAAGAAGCCGGAAAACGGAAGGAGCAGAACCCAGCCTGCAACACCACCTGTAGTTATGTCAGGGGAAGATCAGTCAGGGTATCTTGCCCTGCTGAACGAAGCATTGCGACTGCAGTTGAAGTCCGATTCCATACTGAGGGTGGCCGAGGAACAGAAGCAAAATCTTTCAGAGGTGAAGGAACCTGCCGAGCGGACCCGCCGTTCCCGTCAGATTTCTGCTCTTTTCAGCAAAGCCGACAGCCTGCAGAACCTTGCCAATGTGCGGTATTCGCTGGCCCGGGAAATGGAAATGAAATACCTGCAGAAGGAAATTCCCAGGTACCGGCCTCCTGCTAAGGAACCTGCCGGAAATTCATCAGCGGGCAAATCTGCTTCCACCATGAAGAAGGATTCAGAAAAAACAAAGGTGGCCGATCCGGCGCAGAAGCCTTCCTCCAGGGACACTCTATCCGCTGTTCCGCCGGTTAAAGCAACTGATACGGGAGATGTTTTCGAAATCAGAACGGTTTCGCCTTATTCGGCAAATTCTCCTATTCCTCTGGATTTGGGTTTTCCTGAAGGTGTGATTTATCGCATCCAGATCGGTGCTTTCAGCAAACCGATGAAGCCCGATATGTTCCGGGGATTGTACCCGGTTACAGGCGAGCGTGCACCTGAATCAGGCATCATCCGGTACTATGCCGGATCCTTCCGTTCCATCAGTGCCGCTGAAAAAGCACTGAAAAAGGTGAAGGAATACGGGTTTCCCGAGGCGTTTATTGTTTCCTGGTTTCAGGGCAAACGCATCTCGCTCATCAGGGCAAGGGAACTGGAACAGATGATGCAGAATCCATAAAACCTCAAGAAGGTTTAGCCTTTTTTATCCTGTTCCTTGGAGGCGTCTTTCTTTTCCGGCCCTTTTATTTTATCCTCCTTTGAAAGACCCTCCAGCACCTGAATTCTGATTCCGTCCGAAAGTCCTGTTTTGATAAACCGTTTTTCAAATACCTGTGGAGTGGCAGTTTCAACTTCCACGTAGGCAGAATCTTTTTCGAACTTGAGCAGGGATTCCTCCACAGCCAGCACGCTGTCGGCCCGCTCCAGGACAATGTCGGCATTGGCGCTGTAATTGGCTCTGATGAAGGATTTATCCTTGAGTTTGACCGCTGCCTTGATTTCAAACTGAATGGCTCCGTTTTCTTCCTTTCCTTTGGGGGCAATGTACTCGAGAAAAGCATCAAAGGTTTCGTTTTCTATGGCGCCTATGCGCAATACCAGCGGCATTCCGGGCTTCAGTTTCCCAACCTCGGTTTCATCCACTTTCCCTTTGAAAATCATTTCCCCCATGTCGGCCACACTGGCAATGGTAGTGCCTTCGTTGAAATTGTTGGCTTCAATTACCGAATTTCCTACTTCAACCGGTACATCGAGCACCATGCCGTCAATGGTGGAACGGATCAGGGTGTTGGTTACAGTCCCTGCCTTTTTCGAAACCCCTTCGCGAATCAGCTGAAGGTTATTTTCAGCGGCTTCCAGCTCTTCCAGCGCATTGTTGTAATCACGACGGTACTGCTGGAATTCAGCTTCGGGTATAACTCCCTGTTCATAGACCTTCTTTTGCCGTTCGTAAACCATTTTGGCATCTTCCAGGTTAATCTGTGCTCTCTTTAGCCTTGATTCCGCATTGTTGAGCGTTACCATGTCGGGAATAATCCGTACTTTGGCAATCAGATCTCCTTTCCTGACCTTCTGTCCGGCTTCAACATACAATGCTTCAATAATACCTGAAACCTGGGGTTTTATGGCCACTTCTTTTCTGGGAACAACCGAACCGGTGGCTACAGTCTTTTTAACGATGTTCGTAATTTCCGGGTTCTTGATTTCATACACTACCGGCTTTTTCCTTGATTTTGAATACAGATAGGCAAAGGTGGCCACAAACAGGGCGACAAAAACCAGAACCAGAGTAATGCGAAAAACTTTTTTCATAATTTGTATTTGGTTTAAACGTTCATTTTATTCATAGCGCAATGCGTCAATAGGTCTCATGCTGACAGCCTTGCGGGCAGGAATCAGTCCGGCAATCAGGCCGGCAACAATCAGGATGACCAGGGCTGCTATTCCTATATTGAGTTCTACCCCCGGGTTTTTAAACATGGTGTCGCCGCTTGTCTGCGTTCCCATAGCCTGATTAACGGCAGCGAGCACACCTACGCCAAGCATAAGACCAAAACTTCCGGCAATGGCTGTAAGAGTAACCGATTCGGTAAGCACCTGATTGATGATGCGCCACGGAGTGGCCCCAATAGCCCGCTGAATCCCTATTTCCTTTGTCCGTTCCTTGATAATGATCAGCATGATATTGCTCACACCAATTACCCCGGCAAAAAGGGTTCCTATGCCGACAATCCATATTAGCACCCGGATACCAGTAAACAAACCGGTCATCTTTTTAAATTCTTTTTCCATATTAAAATGACCAAAGGCTTGTTCATCCTGTGGCGAAATATTGTTTCGTTCCCCGAGAATGCGAAGGCATTTTTCCTCAACCACCGAAGCCGGTGTGCCTTTTCTGGCAGTTACCATAAAGTAGTGCACCACATCGCCGAAATTATAGGCTACCTGCATGGTGGTGAAAGGAATATGAATCGATTTTTCCTTGTCCCCCCCGAAGGAAATGTTTTTGTTTTTGGGTTCAAATACTCCAATAACCTGAAAGTATATTCCCTTGATACGGATGTATTGTCCCAGAGGATTTTCTTCCGGGCCGAAAAGCTCGGCTTTTACCCGGTTTCCTATGACGGCCACTTTCCTTTTTTCCTTGATATCCACATCATTAATGAACCGGCCCTGAATGATATCAACCGGGTCAATGCGGTTAAAGGCCGGATAATCGCCGAAAATGCTATAGGATGCTGTTTTAAGTCCCCGCACCACATTGTTGTCTCCGTTTCCACCCCATGGTTGAAGCCGGGGAGCAAGCACGTCGATTTCCGGAATGTTTTCCAGAAGCGCCTGCATATCGGAGTTGTGCATGTTCCAGTAACGGCCGCGGGGAAATCCTTTGTACGGAATGGTTGTCTGCCGGGTGAAAACGAAGGCGCTGTTGGTCGCAAAATCAGCGAATCCGTCGAATACTGCATGCTGGAGTCCGTTGCCCGAGCCCATCATTATGATGAGCATAAAAATGCCCCAGAAAACCCCGAAAGCAGTAAAGAAGGTGCGGAGTTTATTTGCTTTCAGCGAACTGTATATTTCGTGCCATTTGTCTCTGTCAAACATACCGGGAATGTTTTTATTCGTCTTTCAGTGCAAGTACTGGTTTAATGCGGGCGGCACGAAGAGCCGGAAAGAATCCGGCAATGACTCCGGCCAGGACAAGAATCAGCGTGGCGCTGACGCCAACAGAAAAATCCACCTCCGGATTTCTGAAAAATTCAGTAGCCGGCATATTGGCCGAAATCAGCTCCAGAAGGCCGATTCCGGCTACCAGTCCGATATAGCCTGCCATTGCAGTTATTACAACCGATTCCAGCACAATCATCAGAATTACTGACCAGGGTGTTGCTCCTATGGCTTTTCGTATGCCTATTTCTTTTGTGCGCTCATTTACCACTATGATCATAATATTGCTAACCCCCACAATGCCGGCAATGATGGTGAACAGGCCAATAATACCGACAAAGATTTTTATCCCCAGAAAGAGATTCTGAAATTGCTTGTATTCTTTGAGCCGGTTTCCTATGTACAGGGCGCCCATATCATCTTTATCAAACCGGTGTCGCTGGGCCAGCTTTTCCCTGAGATTCTTTTCCAGTTGCTCGCTTTCTTTTGGCGAAAGGTCAGTGGTAAGTGTAAGATTATGAATGCGGTTTCCTCCTCCGAAAATCATCTGTGTGGTGGAAATGGGCAGGTAGATACGTTGCTCATCGCGCTCATACTGATCGGTAAAAACACCCACTACCTGAAAAAGAACGCCGTTCACTTTAATCAATTCTCCCAGCGGGTTTTCGCCGTTCTTGAAAAGGGCTTTCTTAACGGGCAACCCTATTACGGCAACCTTTCTGTTTTTCTGTATGTCGATTTCATTCAGGAACCTACCCTCTGTAAGCGTCGGATTCTCTATTACCTGCATATCGGGATGCACACACAGCAGGTCGAAGGAACCATATTCCTTTTTGTACGATACAATGCGGTTCTGCCAGAGAAAATAACGGGCAGAAATTTCCTTCACACCCGGAACCATGTTTTTTACAAAATCGTAATCCTCATTGGTGAAATTAATCTGCCGGCCGGCCTGCATGCCTTTATAGGGTTTGGTAGTGGTTCCGTTCCATAGCCAGAGGGTGTTGGTGGCATCGCTTTTGAACTGATATTCAATCCCATTCTGCAACCCATTGCCGGAACCCAGAAGTATCATCAGCATGAAGATGCCCCAGGCAACGCTGAAACCTGTCAGGAATGTGCGGAGTTTATTCTTCTTAATAGTTGAGATAATCTCCTGCCAGTTATCAAAATCGAAAAGTCCCATGGTACTAAACGGCAATATGTTCAACGGAAGGTCTGAGGAGGATGTTTTCGCCGATAACTCCGTCCTTTATGCGGATAATCCTGTCAGTGCGCTGGGCAACATCCTGTTCATGCGTAACGATGATGACGGTAATTCCTTTCCGGTTTACTTCCCGGAGCACTTCCATTACTTCAATGGATGTCTGTGAATCCAGGGCACCCGTAGGTTCATCGGCAAGAATTACCTTCGGTTGTGCAATCAGTGCCCTGGCTATGGCTACCCTTTGTTTCTGACCCCCGGAAAGTTCGCTGGGAAGATGATCTGCCCATTCCCTAAGACCAACCTGCTCAAGGTAATCCAGGGCAATGGCGTTACGTTTTTTTCGGTTTACCCCCTGGTAGTACAAAGGAAGAGCAACATTCTCAAGAGCCGTTTTGAATGCAATCAGGTTGAAGCTTTGAAAAACAAATCCGAGGGTACGGTTTCTCAACCGGGCCGCCTGGGTCTCATTCATTTCTCTTACCAGTTTCCCTTCCAGATAGTATTCCCCGGCATCGTAGGTGTCAAGCAGACCAATGACATTGAGTAATGTTGACTTTCCTGAACCCGAGGAACCCATAATGGAAACCATTTCGCCGGCTTCAATGGAAAGATCAATCCCCTTGAGTACATGCAGACTGTTGTTGCCCATAATATACGACTTATGGACTTTCTTCATCAGAATCATCAGCTTTGGGTTTTAGTTGGATATTTACATACAATTATAATGCCGGAAATATTAGAAAGCAGAATATTAGATTGTTAATCCATTTTTCCTTTTGAAAGAAGAAATGGGAACTGTTCAGAAATGATACAAGGAATGTTCAAAAACGGACACCGGAAAAGCCGATTCAGATTCTGTATAATAAGTTGCCCGGAGCCTGGAAGCGCATGCATCAGAATTTATAGGCTAATCCAACGGCAAAGGCTTCCTTGAACTGGATGCGGGGCTTTTTTTCTGACGGTGCGATTGTTCCGTCATTGTTTTCGTCTTTTCCTATTTTAATATCGTCGTCATAGATAAGCTGGGAAGAAATGTTGGCTGAGAGATATTTATTGATTTTCATACCCAGCAGGATCTGCCAGTTAACATCAACATTCTCGGGATTCTTAATGTAGTTGCTGAAGAGATCAACGGAAGTCTGCAGGTTTACATTCTCCATTATGTTTCTATTAATGGCCGCTTTAAAATACCCTCCGAACTCATATCGTGTCTTTTTACCTGGTTCAACTCCGAAAGCTCCCTTAGCTGAAAGACTATCGTCGTTTACAATAGTTATCCTTCCTGATACCGGGGAGAGGTAAAAGGAGAATCCTTCGGCAGGTTTATAGTCCATACCAACCGCCAGGTTGATGTAGGCCGGGGCGAGGAAGTTGGAAATGATTTCTTTATCCTGCGGTGATTTGTACCCGGGGGCAAACTGGCTTCTGAAACCGAAAAGAAACGTATAAAAGAAGGTGCTTGTGGCTTTTCGTCCGAATTTGGAGGCATATTCGATTTTATCATCGCTTTTAACGGGTTTTTCTCCGTTTCTCTTGAGCTGGCCATAGGTCAGGTTCAGGGTATTTTCCCATGCATTTTTATCTTTGGTATAGTTGGCGGAAAAATTGAACAATGCTGTGCCCGACAGGGAGCTTGTACCCCCGGCAGCCCAGTTGGTCAGGCTGAGCTGGTTGAAGTTGAGAGCGGCCAGTCCGCTGGTTTTCCAGTGCTTTATGGAGTCCTGCGCAGGCGCGGAAATTGCGGTAGTCAGGAATAAAACAGACAGCAGATACCCTTTGCGCATAGGTGTTTTTGTTTTTACAATAATAACGAAATGTTCATTTATTTATTCAGTGTCCTGGTCATTTTCCGTTGATCGATGATCTCTCAAAGCGGTTATTTCCCCGGCCGCATGCAGATCGCTCCTTTTCATGCTGAGCGTAAAGCGTAAAGAAATGGTATTCATCAGTTTATTCTCCGCTTAACGTTCTACCCAATTGTTTACTCGGGACTGGAAAATCTCAAATTAAAAATCACAACTCACAAATCACAAATACCAAACCACAAACCCTGCGCACAAAGCCCAAATCGAAATCAACAATCGATAACGAAAGACTTGTGATTCGAGCTTTTTGATTTCTGATTTCTGATTTTTTTGATCCTGAATGAAAACAAATTAAATCACAATTCACAACTCACGAATCACAAATTGAACTTAAACACCCGAAACGCTGGAATAATGGAACTTTGAAACCCTGGAACATTGGAATTTTAGAAACCGTTCCTTAATCCCCTACGGGGAAAAATTGGGTTTTGATCGTCAAATCTATTGTCCTTCATCCCCTACGGGGAAAGAGCGTAAAGCGTAAAGAAATGGCGTTCATCAGTTTATTCTCCGCTTAACGTTCTACCCAATTGTTTACTCAACACTGGAAAATCTCAAATTAAAAATCACAACTCACAAATCACAAATTGAACTTAAACACCCGAAACGCTGGAATGCTGGAACTCTGGAACATTGAAACGCTGGAACCTCATTAGTGGGAAATCGAAAATCACTGAAAATTCCTATTTCCCATTCCCAATTTTCTGTCCTTGATTACGCTATGAAAACCAGAACAAATGAATAGGAAATGGGAAATGGGAAATCGGAAATTCATTAATGGGAAATCGGAAATCCCTGGAACTCTTGAACTCTGGAACATTGGAACTCTGGAACATTGGAACTCTGGAACATTGGAACCCTTGAACCCTGGAACTTTCTCACTTGCAATTCGTAACATTTTCAAACAGTATGCAGAAATGAGGTTGGGCTGTTGCTGGGTTAAAAGCACCACAAGCCCTAATTTTCTTTGCTGTTGGGCAATAGGAAAAAGAGAGTGCTCAATACAGGGCTCAACAAAGCCTTAATCACTTTTCCTGTTAAAAGGCTGTAATAAGAGGGCTCAGGCAGTTTGTGATCCGGAGTTGGTATGGGAATTATTGTTACCGGATCGATTTGATGAATAACTACGGTACATTCCGAGCAGCATCTTGGATGATTTCTCGAATCCTTCGTATAGCTGCAAGAAATCTTCCTCATCCAGCTGGCCGATCGAGCGAAGAATATCGAGCATGGCCACCGAACGGAAGACGCTTGTACGGGCATCCGACAGGTATTGTTTTTTTTCGGTATCGTTCATCTTGCCGGTTCCTTCGGCAAGGTTTGACACGACAGCCATACTGGCTTTCTTTAATTCAGAGGCAATTTCAGGATCCAGTTCAGGATGGTCTTTCAAAAATTGCAGAACTTTCTGATTCTGCTCCTTAACTACCGAATAAACATCCAGTTTTTCAAAATCGAACATGTGCGTTGTGTTTTAGGTCTGTTAACTGTTTTGTGTCGGGGTGGTCAGACTCGAACTGACGACCACTTGCTCCCAAAGCAAGTACGCTAGCCAACTGCGCTACACCCCGTTTGCGGAGAGGGGGGGATTCGAACCCCCGGTTCCGCGGTTGCGGAACGACGGTTTAGCAAACCGTTGGTTTCAGCCACTCACCCACCTCTCCGGATGATTGTCTTTCCAAATACCCGGCTTAAGAAATAATACAACCAAAGCCGGAAAATTTTTGGCAGCACAAAAGTAAAAAAACCTGATAAACCTCCAAACAAAAAAAAGAAAATATAGAAAAGGCGGGATTTCCCCGCCTCTGCAATGAATCTCTCTATTCTTTCTTGGGAGGCTGGCCCGGTTTGGCAATTGAATCGCGCATGTTGGTGTCGGCCTCAATATTTTTTATGCGGTAGTAATCCATAATCCCGAGATTTCCGCTGCGGAATGCTTCTGCAATGGCAAGCGGTATCTGTGCTTCCGCTTCGATTACCTTTGCCCTTGCTTCCTGTGCCTTGGCTTTCATTTCCTGTTCATAGGCAACGGCCATAGCCCGGCGTTCCTCCGCTCTGGCCTGGGCAATATTCTTGTCGGCATTAGCCTGGTCCATCTGCAGTACCGCTCCGATATTTTTCCCGATATCAATGTCGGCAATATCGATCGAGAGTATTTCAAAAGCCGTCCCGGCGTCCAGTCCTTTAGCCAGCACCGTCTTGGATATCTTGTCAGGATTTTCAAGAACTTCTTTGTGGCTGAGGGAGGACCCGATAGCTGTAACAATCCCTTCTCCGACGCGTGCCAGCACTGTTTCTTCTCCTGCACCTCCGACCAGCTGTTTGATGTTGGCCCTTACAGTTACCCTGGCTTTGGTGATCAGCTGAATCCCGTCCTTGGCAACAGCGGTAACTGGAGGAGTATTGATAACCTTAGGATTTACTGACATCTGCACCGCGTCAAAAACATCTCTTCCTGCAAGGTCAATGGCGGTGGCCATTTTGAACGAAAGATCAATGTTGGCTTTTGATGCACTTACCAGGGCATGTACCACACGTTCAACGTGACCTCCTGCAAGATAGTGCGCCTCCAGTTCATTCCGCTCAAGTTTGATTCCGGCTTTTGTGCTTTCAATAAGGGCCCCGACAATGATACTCGGCGGCACTTTCCTCCATCGCATAAAAATGAGCTGGAAAAGGGAAATATGCACCCCCGAAACAAGAGCACGGAACCAGAGATTCAATGGCACCAGATAAAGAAACAGGATGATCAGTATGATGATACCAATAATCCAGAAGAAAAATGATACAGGAGTTTCCATATTATGAACGGGTTATAGGTTTTACAACAATTTCCTTGTTATGTACTTTAACAATTTCTACTTCGGTGCCGGCATCAACAAATTCGCCCATGGTTTTTACTTCTGTAATAATATCACCAAACATGGCATTCCCCATAGGAGCCAGCCGGGTTACAGCTTTTCCGTGGTCACCCGGTTTTAACCTGTCATCAAACGATTCAGCTGCTTTCCCGTCAACCGTAGTGTTCAGCATGACCTTTCTCCAGGTCTTTGACCGCAGTGCAAAAAAGGTTGCTGCAAGCACAAGAAGAAAAGTTACAACCAACACGATATTCCCGGTTGTGCTCCCATAGCTTTTGTAGGTAGAATAGATACTGGTGCCGATCAGCACAAGGCCTCCTATTCCGGCTATGGTGATTCCGGGTATTACAAGAAATTCGATAAGAAGCAGTACAATACCGAGAACAATGAGCAGGATGATAACGAATAATGACATATTTAATCAATGGTTGCAGTGAGTCCTCTTTCGGTCAGTCCTTCCCTCATGGGTGAAAGGGTATCGCGGGTGCCTTTCCTTACATCGCACTGGCCTTTGTAATGAGCTATCAGGGCACACTGCTCTGCCTGCTCAGGTTCATGCTGGCATACGTCGATCAGGCTCTCTATCACATAATCGAACGTATGAATCTCATCATTGTGCAGGATAAGAAACTGCACATTCCCGTCCTCAGTCGAAACAAAATCTTTGTTCAGAGGATCATTCAGATGTTTGTTCTTTTCTGTCATGGCAAACTCCATTCCGCTGAATGACAAATATATGAATTTTTAATCGTTTTCTAAAAAAAAGAATCAACGAAATGAAACAAATATCGTTCATCCGATGAAGTCTGAGTATTCTATCTGGTTAAAAATATTCCGGCAACCCATTTTGAAAAAAAGTCAACCCTGAACGCGGAGCAATAAATTCTGAATGGAATTCCAATTTTTGGAAAATCTGTAATATTGCGAAAATCATATTAATCAATACGAAACTATGTGGCTTTGGATTGTATTGCTGATAGTTGGTTTTGTCTTTATCATCAAAGGGGCTGACTGGCTGATTGATGGTTCAAGTTCGCTGGCAAGAAAATATCACCTTTCGGAACTTACCATTGGCCTTACCATTGTTGCCTTCGGCACTTCAGCCCCGGAACTTGTGGTAAGTCTGTTTGCTTCTGCAGGCGGACATGGACAGGTTCTGCTGGGAAACATCATCGGAAGCAATATCTTTAATCTCCTTCTCATATTGGGTATTTCCGGTCTTATTTCCCCGATCCCCATTCAGGATAAAACCATACGGAATGAAATACCCTACTCGATTTTTGCCGGCATGCTGATACTGGTTCTGGGCAATGATTCCTGGTTTTCAGCAAACGATAACATCCTCAGGTGGTATGATGGTGCCATTTTTCTGGTGTTTTTTCTGTTTTTTCTTCTATACAGCTATCGCAACAGGAAAGACGATCTGGTACCAGAGGTTCCTGCTGTTGTTTTCGGTTCTGCAAAAACTGTTCTGCTGATTCTGGCGGGATTGATTCTGTTAGTGGTTGGGGGCCGCCTGGTGGTTGAAAATGCGGTAAAAATGGCACAATCTTTCGGAATCAGTGAGAAAATTATTGGCCTTACACTAATAGCCGGAGGGACATCATTGCCTGAGCTGGCGGCATCAGCAGTTGCCGCATGGAAAAAACGAAGCGGCCTGGCCATTGGTAATGTTATCGGTTCGAATATTTTCAATATTCTTTTTATTCTCGGAACCTCCGTGACATTAACTTCAGTCCCTTATCCGCCGTCCTTCAATATGGATGTTATATTGTACCTGATTGTTTCTCTGGTGCTTCTTGCCAGCATGTACACGGGCGTTCAGAAACAGTTCGACCGGTGGGAAGCCGCAATTTTTCTTCTGCTTTACTGCGGCTACATCGTCTTTCTTTTTTTCAGATAAACCGAAGTACCATGAACTAACATGTTAATTCATGGTACCTGGGATAAACCAGCAACAAAAGTCAGAAAGCAGGAGGGAACGATTCCTTCCACCAGAAACCACGTTGTATTATCTGAGGAAAAGCTCCTGCCTCAGTCTTTTTGCCGGAGTCAGGCCGGATTTTCTGTATAGTGAAGTTGCCCTGATCAGCTGAGGCAAATGTAATCCTGGCCTGCAGAGGGTCTTCCCCTTTATACCGAAACACTGAATCTTCGGGCCAATGCAGGTAGATGGGGAAATTCAATCCCTTCACTCTGTCATCGATCAGGTTTTTTTCTATGTGTATTTTTTTTCTTATGAGTGTGTCTTTGTTGTTGAGCAATGACGATAATCCGATCTGAAAAGGCCAGTTGTCAGAAAAAACATTGTTGGCAATACGAATATTATACAGATTTTCTGAATAAAGATAACATCCTCCGGCCGTAAGCCAGAAGTTTTTTGTTCCGTCACCATATCCGCAATGTACAACTGTATTGTATTCAACAACAATGTTGGTGCGGAGGTTATCCTTTCCCCAGCGGCTGAAGAATATTCCGCATCCTATGTTATTATAGAACAGGTTGTGATGAAGGTAAATACGGTCTGCCACGGGTCCTCCTTCGGCTGATACGGCAAAGCCTGTCACGCAGTCATGAACCACATTTTCATACAGTTCAATATCTTCAAGTTTTCCGAACCAGGAATCCACATAAAGTCCCTGACGGGCAACATGATGAATATAGTTATGATGAACTTTCCCGTGCGACGCTGTTTCTTTAACATCAATTCCTTCCTTGTCGCAGTGATGAATATGATTCCATGCAACTTCAAAATGGGAAGCACACATGCTGATGGCTTCGTGAGGTGCTTCTCTTCTGGTTGGGTACCGGGTTGTATCGCGGTTCATTTTATGTGAATTGGCGCCTGTGACAGTACAGCCCAACACCCTGATGTATTCACAGCCCGGCCACGCACAGATGCCCGGAGCAAAGGTCAGGTTCGTGGTAACGTTGATGATATCGATATGGGAGCTGTTCCAGAGACCGATTCCGGCCAGAGGAGAATGTTCTACCGTCAGATTTCTGATGACCAGCCATCGGACTCCGGTTAACTGAACGGCTCCCTGATGATACAGTCCGGGCCTCTGTCTTCTTTCCACATCAGGCAATTTCATTGCTGAAGCATCCAGGATGGCCAGCTCGCCAGGGAAACCGCTGTAAACTATTGGTGTTCCATCGCACCCGGATGGATGATCTGCAAACTGTTCTGTAAGCAGGTACCTTCCTGCGCGGAAAAACAACGTGTCTCCGGCCTTTAGTTTCCTTGCCGCCAGAGCGGGAGACTTCATCGGGCTGGTCAGGGTTCCGTTTGCCGAATCATTCCCGACAGGGCTCACATAAATCGCAGCGGCACGGAGATAAAACACAGAAAGTGCCGGCAATGTCAAAAGAAGCAAGAATTTTTTCATGGTTGGTTGGTTTATCGTATCTAAGATATTAAGCCATCATCCTGTGCTTTATTTCTTCTGCCTTTTCTTTTCCCAGAAGTTTCTCAACCAGCAGAAGTGAAAACTGAAGTGCCACTCCGGCCCCCTTTCCTGTGAGTACAAAACCATCTGATTCGACAGGATTGCCCGTGCAAACTGCTCCTTCCAGTTCTTTTTCCGTTCCCGGAAAGCAGGTAACCTTTTTTCCTTTGAGAAGTCCCAGATGGCCTGGAACCAGCGGTGCCGCGCAGATTGCGGCAATCCACCTGCTCTCTTCTGCAAAACGGCGCAATACGCCTTTCAGCCCTTCATGCCGGTCAAGATTCCCGGCACCGGGTTGTCCTCCCGGCAAAACAAGCATGTCAGCTTCCTCCGGGGATATTTCTTCCCATAATGCGTCTGCAATTATTCGCACTCCGCGCGTGCTCGTAACTTCTTTTTTTCCTGTTACCGAAACCATCTGAACTTCACACCCGGCTCTGCGCAGAACATCCACCGGTGTAATGGCTTCTACTTCTTCAAATCCGTCAGCAAAAACTACAATAACGCGTTTCATGGCTGTTTATTTGAGGTTAACAAAATCTTAAGTGAAGAGCTGCAATTTAAAATTCCTTTTCCGGTTTGGCTACATGCAGCCCGTCTTTTTTTACGACCAGTTCATCCAGTGTCAGCACCCTGGAAGAATTGTACAACGCCTTGACCTTTTCGGGCGGGTTCTGGCTGAAGCGGATAAAATAGCCCCAGACCATAAACCATGTCCACCGGGGTTGGACTGATAGAATGCTGTCAACAGGCACATCGCCGGTTTCCCCAATGGCAATGGGTTTGCCCTTTCCCAGCAGAACAAGCTGATCATGATGTTCCTGCCTGTAATCATTCCGGTAAACATCGGCGGCAAGCACGTCTACATACTCATTACCAGGATAGAACAAATAATACGGGTAGGCTTCATCGCCGGGAATGTCTCTGGGAGCATTGGCATTCCATACCCAGAGCAGGTTGTTCAGTTTCTTTTCTCTGGTGAAGTAACGGAACATCATTTTCCACAACCTGGGAAATCCGTTTTCGCCCTGCTGGTTGCACCACCAGAACCATACTCCGTTCATTTCGTGATATGGCCTCCACAAAACAGGCACGTGAGCATCACGGAGTTTCTGCAGCCATGGAACAATAATTTCAGCCTGTTTTTTCCATGCATTGTTGAGCGCAGTGCCTTCGGTTACGAGCGAATCCCACAGTTCGGGAGATGGTCTGTTTTCCATGGCCCATACCGAGGATCCATTGCAGGTGTCTCCCAGGGGAGGAAAACAATGGTGCCACATCAGAGTAATGATATGCCCCTTCTTCCAGAGTTCAATGGCTTTCTGCACCATCCTTTCCCTCAGGGTATCAGGATGAATGCCATGGAACCGGAATGTGTCGGCATAATCCATCAGATTGGCCGGACCACAATGCTGAAATTTCCTGGCATCTTCGCCTGATACATTGAAACTGAAATCACATCCCCAGACGACAGGATACCTGCCGGTGATCTGATGCACAAGTTCGGTGTATTTGACCGGTTCGTACAAGAAATTGTGCTGTCCTGACAAAATATACTTTCCCTGAATCGAATACAAAAAATTCAGCAGTTGCACAGCTTCAGGCGAAGCATCAGGATTTGCAGGCGCGGAAGGGTAATGATTGCTGGTACAGGCAATGTTCGCCAGCAGAAACAGATACAGGAGGTTTTGCTTCATTTTAATATCCTGTGGATTTTTTACGATATGACGGAACCCATATGTTTTTCAATACATTACATTAAAAGGTGATTGCAAAACATGTGGGTTTCATCCGCTCTTTTTCAGTTTCAAATATAGAAAACAACCGATAAATGAACTAAACAAACGGAGATCTTAAGTGTTACTAAGAAAACTTTACGATTATGAAAAAAATGTTTTTGTTATCATTTCTGGCCGGAGCAATGGTTCTTTATTCCTGCAAGCCGGCAGCTAAGAATGAATCGGGCCCTGCCGGTGCGGCTGAAGATGGCTCCTATACTGTTTTAACGGACAGTTCAACCATCTTCTGGAAAGGATCGATGCTGAATATTTATGATCATTACGGATTGATCAAACTCACAGGCGGCACTTTTGCTGTTTCAGGCAATGCAATTGTCTCCGGACAGTTTGAAGTGGATATGAAATCCATCAGCCCTACCGACAAGAACTATTCGGAAAAAACCCCGAAAGAATACCTGGTGGCGCATTTATCAAGTGCCGATTTTTTTGCCGTTGACTCTTTTCCGGTTGCTACCTTTGTTGTTGAAACAATGAAGAACGATACTCTTTATGGCAGGTTTACCGTTCGTGGTCGTACGGCCGAGGAAGCTGTAACGGGTGTCCGGTTTACCCAGCAGGGCGATACTTTGCGGGCCAAAGGTAATCTGGTATTCAACCGTCAGAAATATGGGGTATCGTACAGCACGAAAATGAAAGACAGAGTGCTGAAAGACGAAATTGAGCTGAATATCAACTTAGTTGCTTCAAAAAATCCAAACTGATTTCATTGATAGCCCAATAATAATTTTTTGAAGACTATGATTACGGAATGGTGCGTCAGGACTGCCTGATAAAAATCAGGGGAAAGGATCTTCCCGATGGGGTCCAGTTCAATCCGTATTTAAATTTTCAAAAAGATTTTTTGCTTGTATAGGTAGTACAATATGCCGTAAAGTATGGCAAAATGAACTGCCCAGCGGATGATTTCCTGCCATGCCCCTGTATATTTGGCGAGGCCTCCGACGAAAACATCTCCTATCACTCTGAAATCAATCAGGTGACCGAGCATATAGGCCACAATGGCATTGGAACCAATCACTACAAAGGGGAAAGCCCATCCTTTCCAGTTAAAAACGTCAATCAACAGGTAGAACAGGGCCAGGAGAAGGTAACAGAGGCCGCCGGAGAACAAAACAAAGGAACTGGTCCAGATATGTTTCACAATGGGATGATTCAGATCCCAGATCAAACCTGTTGCAATCAGGGCAATACCCAGCAGAAAGAGCTGTCCTGTCCTGGCAATGCCCGATCCGGAACCTTTGATGATGTATCCGGCAAAGACGCCCAACATGGTTGTGGCACCAAAATTCAGACTGCTTAAAATCCAGGAGTAGGTTGTACCGTCCTGATGGCTTCCCAGAAGGGCTTTGTCAATGTAAATGGCCAGATTGGTTTCAGGGGTGTAATTGCCGGCTCCCGCACCCGGAATGGGGATGAGTGCCATGCAGAGCCAGTAAACGAGCATAAGCCCGGCTGTTGCATATAACTGAATTTGCTTCGATGTTTCCAGAAGAAGAATGGAGGAAATAAGATACCCCGCAGCTATTGCCTGCAATGTGTTGCTGTAAAATTTCAGTTCGTGCCAGGAATAGGACAATAGGTTACCCTGAACCATCATTCCGAAGATCCATAGTATGATAACCCTGCGGATTACATGAAGATATATTTTCCTTTTCGGTTCCCCTTTTTCTTTTCTCCGTAAGACGGAAAAAGGCATGGCCACTCCGACAATGAACAAAAAGAGCGGCATGATGATGTCGTAAAAGTGAAAACCTGTCCATTCAACATGATCCATCTGGGTTGCCAGAAAACGGCTGATATTACTGTCCCAGGCTTTTGGAAGATCAGATATAAGGGATCCAATTCCCATTATCCATACCATGTCAAATCCCCGGAGGGCATCAACAGAAACAACTCGTTTCGTATCGGCAGTCATAGGCTTAATTTTTTCCGAAAGTTATATTTTATCGGGGAAGACGCAATAAAAGAGACCTGTTTTTTTCAGGATCATGCTTCATGAGTGAATCTGTGAAAACAAAAATCTTTCAGTTCATGCAAAGAAGATGGGAGATCTTTGGAAATTTCCTATTTCCAATTTCCTATTTCCTGTATAAGATCACGTTATGAAAACGAGAGCATATTAATTGGAAATGGGAAATCGGAAATCGGAAATTCATTAATCGGAAATCGGAAATCGGAAATTCATTAATCGGAAATCTTCTAATGTTCGTAAAGAATATCCATCCAGACTCATTTTCCCTGGTTGAGCTGGTTAAAAAACGTTAATACAAGTTGTTTTTGTTGGTTTTTGTCCTGCCTCTGGTATGTTTTTTGTTCTGCTCAGATTGGTTTAGTTTTGCACTGAAATCAGTTGTTTATGAACCATACTGTACGGTATTGTTTGCGGAAATATCTGGGGGTATTTCTGGCAATGATTTTGTTTTCTTTGACCGCCAGCGGGCAGTATTTTGGACGAAACAAGCCCGATTACAAAAACTTTCGTTTCAGAGTGTACCGGACACCGCATTTTGAATTCTATCATTACATGAAGAATGACTCGCTGGTAAAGCAGGTGGGAGCTTTGGCCGAAGACTGGTACAACCACCATCTTACATTGTTCAAAGACACTTTTACAACCCGCAATCCCATTATTTTGTATTCAAATCAGGCTGATTTTCAGCAGACAACAGCTATTTCAGGAGAAATTGGAATGGGAACCGGCGGTGTTACCGAAGGCCTTAAGAACCGGATTGTAATGCCCTTCAATGAATCCATGGGCCAGACCAGCCATATCATCGGACATGAAATGGTCCATGCCTTTCAGTATAACCTTCTTCTGCACAGTGAAGACAGCCGTATGCGCAATCTGCGAAACATTCCCCTGTGGCTGATTGAAGGGATGGCCGAATATTTCAGTATCGGGAGTGAAGATCCCAATACAGCCATGTGGATGCGTGATGCAGTGCAGCAAAACGACTTTCCAAGCCTTGACGACCTTACCCGTTCCAATAAATACTTTCCTTACCGCTATGGCCAGGCTTTTCTGGCTTTTGTTGGCAAGGTCTGGGGTGATTCGGTTATCGTTCCCCTGCTGGATTATACCTCCAAATTCGGACTGGAAATTGCCTGCGACAGCATCTTAAAACAGAATGCCGTTACGGTGGGGAACATGTGGAAAAGCGCCACCTATGTTCACTACAAACGTTTTCTTACCGACAGCATTGAATCTCCCGTAGGAACAAAACTGCTTTCGGAAGTGAACGCAGGACGGAATAACCTGGCGCCCATGCTCAGTCCTGACGGAAAGTATGTTGCCTTTGTTTCCGAGAAGGATGTTTTTACCTACGATCTCTATCTTGCTGACGCCGCCACGGGAACAAGTGTCAGGAAACTTTTCAGCACCGTCAACAGCGGAAACATCGACCAGATTCACTTTATCGAATCTTCGGGCACCTGGTCGCCTGACAGCCGGCAGTTTGCCTTTGTCATTTTCAAAGAGGGATATAACCGTCTGTTAATTCTCGATGTGCCTTCCGGGAAAAAACGGGGTGAGCTGATTATTCCGGGGCTTGAATCATTTTCCAATCCTGCCTGGTCACCCAACGGAGAAGAAATTGTGGTTACCGGGCTGAAGGAAGGTAAGTCCGATCTCTGGGTTTATAACCTTCGTCATAAACGGGCTGAGCAAATTACCAATGATGCCTGGGCCAATATGCAGCCTGCCTGGTCGCCCGATGGCCGAAAGATTGCCTTTACAACCGATATGCCAGGGGAAGGACAACCCCAGTATCATTTCCGCTCAGTTTACAACATAGCCTTTTACGACCGGGAAACCAGAGAGATTACCACCCTGAATATTTTCCCGGGGGCGAACAATATGAATCCTGTTTTTTCGGCCGACGGAAAATCGCTCTATTTCCTTTCTGACCGTGACGGAATGAGAAACCTCTACCGCTATGATTTCGAAACAGCAAAGGTTTTCCGTTTGACCAATTTCTATACCGGCATTTCCGGTATTACCATGTTTTCACCGGCCCTCAGCGTTTCACCTGCCACCGGAGTTGTTGCTTATACCTATTATCAGAAAGGAGATTATACCGTATTCTCTGCCAGGCCGGAACAATTCAGGGCCGTGGAGATGCACCCTGATCAAGTGGATAAAACCGCAGGAACTTTGCCTCCTGCCCAGCGTTTCGGGGTAAACATCGTTGATCGTGACCTCAGCAGGGAAAAATTTGTTTCTGAAATTCCTGCCGATAAATTCAAATATGTTCCATTCCGCAGGAAATTTAAACTCGACTATATCGGCAATTCAGGAGGGGTGGGTGTAGCAACCAGCCGCTATGGAACCGGAGTGGCCGGAAGTGTTGAAACTCTTTTCAGTGATATTACGGGCGAAAATCAGATGTATGCCGCCCTCGGCCTGAACGGAGAAATTTATGACTTCGGAGGACAGTTTGCCTATATCAATCAGGAACGACGAATCAACTGGGGTGGTTCTGTGTCCCATATCCCTTACCGCTTTGGTAGCATGGGTGCAGCATTCGATACCGCACGATTTGTCCAGCAGGAAGACACCGTTCTTTTCCCGCTCATAAAGTACTCACTCTATTATTACAGACTCTTCGAAGATAAAATCTCCCTGTTCGGCTATTACCCTTTTTCCCAGACCCGTCGCATCGAAGCAGGGGCTTCGGTTGCGTGGTACTATTACCGCCTTGACATCTATAATACATACTATACCGAATACATGGGGTATCCCATGCAATATTTCGGAGAAAGTATTCAGCGCAACCAGCCGGTACCAAAAGGTTTCAATATTCAGGAGGTTGACCTGGCCTATGTAGGCGACAATTCCTATTTCGGGATGACTTCCCCGCTTCGCGGTTACCGGATGCGGGTCGGAGGAGAAAAGTATTTCGGCTCCTATAACTTTTACACCGGGCTTTTCGACTTCCGGAAATATTTCTTCATTAAACCTGTCAATTTCAGTTTCCGTTTATACCATTACGGCCGCTACGGCAAGGATGCCGAAAATATGCTTTACTCATCCCTGTATCTCGGATATCCTTGGTATATCAGGGGGTACGACAATGCCGTTTTTACGAATTATGTGCCGGGAACAAATTCCATGGGGATAGAGAACCTGCTCGGATCGCGCATGGCGCTTTTCAATTTTGAATTCCGTGTGCCGACTACCGGTATTGAACAACTGGCTCTTATTAAGTCCAAATTCCTCTATACCGAAGCCGCTCTGTTCTTTGATGCCGGCGTAGCATGGAACAGCGGTGCCCGCCTGCGCTTTTCCGATGGCCCTGTACTGGAAGATACCCGTGTTGACTACTTTACAGGTATTGCTGAACCATTTACCCGCAAACTGGTTACCAGTGCCGGAATATCATTGCGTATCAACCTCTTCGGATACCTTGTTCTTGAACCATATTACGCCATTCCGTTCCAGCGCAACGACCTGAAATTCGGCACTTTTGGCCTGAATTTCCTGCCGGGATGGTAATACGGGTTTAACCATCATAGATTCAGGGTTTTCAATTATCTGTGCATCATCCGGTTGGTGGGAGGAAACCCCAATCGGGTGATAAAAGAAATTTCAGCAGCGAATTTCGAAAGATACAATTCTTGGGAAACTCCTTTTTATTTTCCGTTTTTACTGCCGTTACGACCCTGAAAAAATGCTTTTGTCGGTAAATTATGCCTGTTTATCTGTTTTATGGTAAATCAGGTGAGTACCTGTTCTATTTTAGCTGGCAAAATAATGAAATGACACGGATTGGAATTTTTTCGGTTCTTTTTCTTGTCCCGGTCATCTCCGTTCAGGAGATAATGGCACAGAAGGATAAACCATGGACATTGCAGGAATGCATTGAATATGCCCTGAAACAAAATATTCAGGTCCGACAGTCAGATCTGAATGTCCAAAATCAGATTATCAGCGAAAAACTGGCCCGTGCCCAGCGTTTTCCTTCTGCCAGTGCATCTGTATCTCAGAATTTTGCCTGGAGCAAAAAGGAGAACAGTTCGGATTTTTCTTCTATGAACAGTACCAATTACTCGCTTAATGCAGGTGTTTCTCTTTTCAGCGGGTTCAGGGTTACCAACAGTATCCGTCAGGCAATGATAAACCGTCAGGCAGGTGAATATGATGCAGAAACTCAGCGAGAATCCGTCAGTCTGAGTGTCATGGATGCCTACCTTCAGGTTCTGTATGCAAATGAACAGGTGCGAAATGCCAAAAATCAGGTTGAAGCCACAAAAACCCAGCTTCAACTGGCTGAAGAGCGGTTAACCTTGCGCTCAATTGCCTTGTCAGATTATCTTCAGGTGAAATCCCAGCTGGCATCGGAAAAACAAAATCTCGCTTCTGCGCTAACCCAGCTGACTCTTTCCCGTGTGAACCTCATGCAATTAATGGAAATTCCGGTCAATGACACATTTAATATCGTATTTCCTGAAGTGGACAGCCTGATTAACGTTACAGACCTCCCCGGCGCCGACTCGGTTTTCCGGCTTGCCCTGTCCATCAAGCCACAAATTCAGTCGGCAAAGCTTCGCAAAGAGTCAGCCGCACTGGAGGTTGCTATAGCAAGAGGAAGTCTGTTCCCTTCCCTTTCGTTAAATGCCGGTATGGGTACCGGGTATTCCAGTGAACTGACCGGATTGAGCTATTCAAAACAATTGGATCAGAAAATCAGTCCTTCACTTGGACTGAGCCTGTCGATACCAATTTATCAGAAACGGGAAGTCAGGTCACGTATTGAGACTGCCAGGATAGGTGTAGAAAGTGCAACACTCGATGAACTGAATATAATGAACCAGCTTCGTAAAAATATTGAACAGGCCTGTGCCGATGTTCGCTCAGCCCGGAATGAATATGAAGCCGGCCTGGAAGGTTATAATGCCGCCATGGAATCGTATCGGGTGGCGGAAGAAAAATTCAATCAGGGTATTATTAATTCCGTTGATTTTCTGATACAGAAAACCAACCTGATCCTTGCCGAGAGCAAACTGCTTCAGGCCAAATACAATCTGCTCTTCAGTCAAAAAGTGCTTGACTTTTATATGGGTAGATCGCTTATATTATGAAAATGAGATAATCAAAAATTAAAAGGAAATGAAAAAACGGATAATACTGATCGGTCTTGCCATTCTGGTTGTAATACTGGTGATTCTTATTGTTGCCAGAAAAAAGAAAACAACACAACCCACTCAATCATATGAAACAGAGATTGTTAAACGGGGTGATATACAGAATACGGTAACGGCAACAGGAACACTCAGTGCTATCATTACGGTAAATGTTGGTACACAGGTTTCGGGTGTAATAAAACGATTGCATGCTGATTTTAATTCAAGGGTTAAAAAGGGTCAGCTGCTGGCTGAAATGGATAAAACACCTTTGCTGGCCACCCTCTCTGAAACTGAGGCTGCACTTGAAAATGCCAGAGCCCAATTATTGTTTCAGGAAGCCAATTACAACCGGATTAAACCCTTGTACGACAAAAATCTGGTGGCACAGACCGATTATGACCAGGCTCTGTACAATTACAATATGGCAAAGGCAAATCTTAAATCAGCTGAAAGCCAGTACGAAAGGGCAAAAATCAATTTGAGCTATGCCACTATATATTCTCCAATCGACGGTGTTGTTCTTAACAGGGCTGTCAGCGAAGGGCAAACGGTAGCAGCAGGTTTTAATACACCTACCCTGTTTACTATTGCCAATGACCTTACACAGATGCAGGTAGAAGCGAACGTTGATGAAGCTGATATAGGCCAGGTAAAAAACGGTGACAGGGTGACATTCACAGTGGACGCCTTTCCTGACCTCCAGTTTTCCGGAAAAGTCACCGAGGTTAGACTTCAGCCTGTCACTACTAACAATGTTGTAACATACACCGTGGTCATCAAAGCACCCAATCCGGATCTGAAGCTGATGCCGGGTATGACGGCCAGCATAACCATCATTACGAAGGAAGCACACAATGCATTGCTGATCCCGGCAAAAGCGTTGCAGTTTACACCATCCGGTATTTCTGAAAACAGGGTTGCCTCACCGAAAGCAGGGGAATCATTTGATACACAGGTTATGAGAATGCCGGCTGCGGTGAACCCCGGCATTCTTTCCCCTGCCGGAATAAAAGCTGACTCATCTGGATTTCAGCCACCCAAAATTGTATGGGTAAAAAAAGGAAAGGAAATAAAACCTCAGCCTGTACAAATAGGGATAGACGATGACATTCATGTTGAAATACGTGACGGTCTGAAAGAGGGAGATACCGTCATTGTGGCAGAAACCCATGTACAGAAGAAAACTTCTGTTACAAATAATCAGACCAGAAGTCCGTTTATGCCAACTCCTCCGCGTCGTCGATAATATATATGACTATGGGAAAGAAAATCATCGAAGTTAGACAGGTCCGCAAAGATTACCACATAGGGGAAGTGGTTGTCCATGCGCTTCGTGGTATTAACCTGGTCATTGAGGAGGGAGAGTTTGTTGCCATCATGGGAGCCAGTGGTTCCGGTAAATCCACCATGTTGAATATTCTTGGATGCCTTGATACGCCTACATCAGGAGAGTATTACCTCGACGGAACAAGCGTGGCTGCAATGAACCGAAATCAACTGGCTCTGTTGAGAAACCGAAAGATCGGCTTTGTTTTTCAGGCGTATAATCTTCTTCCCCGGACAACTGCCCTCGAGAATGTAGAGTTGCCTTTAATGTATAATGCATCCCTTCGTTCAAAAGAGAGAAAGAATATGGCAATAGCCGCTCTGGAAGCGGTAGGTCTGGCCGACAGGATGGATCATATGCCCAGTCAGCTTTCCGGCGGACAGCAGCAACGGGTTGCCATAGCAAGGGCTCTTGTCAATAATCCCATTCTTATTCTTGCTGACGAAGCAACAGGAAACCTGGATACCCGGACATCATTTGAAATAATGGCCCTCTTTCAGGACCTGAACCGGCAGGGAAAAACCATAGTTTTTGTAACCCACGAACCGGATATTGCCAATTTTACCAGCCGCCGGGTTGTATTTCGTGACGGCTTGATCCGGAACGAAGAAAAAGCAGCGTCTGTTGTCGATGCACGCGAAGCCCTCAAAGGATTACCTGTACTCAATAATAATGATTTGCTCTGATGATGACTCGTTCTGAACATAATAACAGAGGCACTGGACATTATCTGATGAATATTATTAGAGCCATATATTACACCTATTGCCAAAGAACAAACACAGATAAAATGCAGACCAACCCTGTGAAAAATCTATAACCATCTGCAGATACCTGTGGCTAGAAAAAATGATTAACACAGATAAAATACCCCACATATGAATTATGTGAATTTAATGCGCATTGCAATCCGGGCACTAAAAAGGAACAAGACCAGAACCTTTCTCACCATGCTGGGAATACTAATTGGAGTTGCCTCTGTCATTGCCATGCTTGCCATCGGACAGGGTTCCAAGGCAAGTATTCAGACCCAGCTTTCCTCCATGGGAACGAATATGATTTTTGTTATGCCCGGCTCTATGTTCCGTGGTGGAGTTCAGATGGGACCTTCCAATATGCAGTCGCTTAAAATAACTGATATGGAAGCCATCGAAAAAAACTGCCCCGATGTTACCATGGTTTCGCCCGAAGTCAGAACTTCAGGGCAAAGCATTTACAGCAACAAAAACTGGCCAACCACCATTTATGGCGTGACCCCTGAATACCTTGACATCCGAAAGATAACAATAGAAACAGGTCGCGGTTTTTCAGAACGGGAAGTGAAAAATTCAGCCAAAGTCTGCCTGATTGGTAAAACGGTAAAAGACAATTTGTTTGAAAAAGATCAGGATCCGGTGGGCAGTGTTATTCGTTTTAAAAATATACCTTTTAAGATAATTGGGGTTCTGGCCGAAAAGGGACAATCCGGTTTCGGACAGGACCAGGATGATCTCATTGTGGCTCCGTATACTACGGTACAGAAACGCATTCTTGCCATAACCTGGCTTAATGCTATCTATGCCTCTGCAGCTTCGGAAGAACTGGGTTCTAAAGCACAAATTGAAATTGAACAAACGCTGCGGGAACAACATAAAATTAAACCAGGTGATGAAGATGATTTTACCGTGCGTTCGCAGACAGAACTGGTCAATACCTTCAGTTCGGTCAGCAATGTTCTTACGGCTCTCCTGGGTGCTATTGCCGGAATCTCTTTGCTTGTTGGCGGAATCGGCATAATGAATATTATGTTTGTTTCCGTAACGGAACGTACCAGGGAAATTGGTCTTCGCATGTCAGTGGGTGCGCGAAGCAAAGATATAATGATGCAATTTCTTGTTGAATCGGTTCTTATAAGTATCATCGGTGGCATAATTGGTATTATCTTTGGCATGGGGGCCTCTGCATTGATCAGTTCCATCATGGGATGGCCGGTTATGGTGATGCCGCAGTCAGTAATACTTTCTTTTGCAGTATGTACTTTCATTGGTGTCTTTTTCGGATGGTACCCTGCCCGTAAAGCAGCTGAACTCGACCCGATTGAGGCAATACGTTATGAATAGTTTGTATGGCAGCCGGTGAAAAAAAATATTTACCCATTTTACTGCATATTGCAGCATGGTCCATTCTTGTCATACTCCCTCTTTACCTTAACTGGGTTACAAATAGGGCCGAAACGACTTTTCTAAAACGGCATTACCTGAATCTGGTCGGATATGCCGTACTTTTTTATCTCAGCTATCTCTGGCTCACCCGAAAACTTCTTTTCAAAGGGAAATGGTATCTGTACCTCCTGGCGGTTACAGCTCTTATGGTAATCATGTTCTTTGCAACAGAATACGGCGGTGAGCACTTGTTCCCCCAAACCCCAGGAGAAATCGAATTCCGAAAGGCATTTGATGATTTTATGCAAAGTCACGGAATTCCTAAACGTCCGGAATTCCCTTTTCGGGCAGTAAATTATTTTTTTACAGCCTTCTTTTTTGTCGGTTTCAGTGCAGGTCTTCGGTTGCTCGAGCGATATAAAACCAATGAAAGAATCAGAAAGGAACTGGAAAAAGACCGCATCCAGGCCGAACTTGTCATGCTGAAGAACCAGATCAGTCCGCACTTCTTCTTTAATACCATGAACAATATTTATTCACTGATAGAAATCGATACGGAAGCAGCCAGGACTGCCGTTCACAGGTTGTCCGGATTAATGCGGTATCTTCTTTATGAATCGGAACAGGAAGATGTTACATTAAAGGACGAAGTGAATTTCATAAGAAACTATATAGACCTTATGAAACTGCGACTCAGCAAAAAAGTTCAACTCGAAATTAATCTGCCTGAACCTGCTCCTGGCAGACCTTTTCCCCCTTTGTTATTTATTCCTTTTATCGAAAATGCCTTTAAACACGGGGTTAGTTATCAGGAAAATTCTTTCATTCGAATCCATTTGCAGATCATCGACAACAAAGTGGTATTTTTGTGCGAGAATTCAGTTCCCGGCCGACAAACCACTGACGCATCAGAGCTGAATGGAATTGGCCTGGAAAATGTCAGAAAAAGGCTTCAGATTCTTTTTCCTGAAAAGCATAACCTGTTAATTTCCATGAATTCAGATACATATAGTGTACGTCTCGAAATTGTACAATAAAGTGAGTGCTGATAAGATTTCGGTAATAGCGGTGGATGATGAGCCTTTGGCCCTTCAGCTCATCAGCGGATATATCCGGAAAACTCCCTACCTGGATTTAAGAAAGGAATTTGAGAATCCGGTTGAGGCCATGGAATTCCTCAATGAAGAACCTGTGGAACTTGTCTTTCTTGATATCCATATGCCCGACCTGGCAGGAAACCAGATGGCCAGAATGCTCCTGAATGGTCCGAAAATCATCTTCACTACAGCTTACGCCAACTATGCCCTCGAAGCATACCGACTCAATGCCGTGGATTATCTGTTAAAACCCTTTACCTACGAAGATTTTCTGCAGGCTGCACAAAAGGCACATCGCTTGATTGAGCTTGAAAGAAAAGAGGCTGTTATGCCCGAAACCGCAGGAGATTTTCTTTTTCTTAAGTCGGAATATAAGGTGCGGCGAATCAACTTCGGAGAGGTCCTTTACATTGAAGGACTGAAAGATTATGTAAAAGTATATTTAAAAGGAGAACCCAAACCTGTTTTGTCTTTGTCAACCCTGAAGAATATTGAATCGAAACTTCCTCCTGACAGGTTCATGCGTGTGCACCGTTCCTTCATTGTCAACCTGGAGCATGTAAATACCATCGAACGCTCCCGGATCATTTTTGGCAACGTGAGGATACCGGTTGGTGACCAGTACAAAGAACAGTTTGAGGAATTTTTACACCGTAACTTCCTCTGATACTTGTTTCAGGGGAGTTTTACCCCTGCTGCTTCGTATACTTTGAAAATGATTTCCAGGTGCTTTGCCGCCCGTTCAATGGGCATCAGGGGATCTTCCTTTCCGTCAAGAAGCCCGATAAAGTGTTCGGCCAGGGCATAATCGTCATCAATGTGGGAACTCATGTCAACTTCCGTATCAACCCGGCGGGCATTTCCCGTTCCGTCGTTTTCTGAGTCAAAGAAGGTTATCAAAGGAGAGTCCCAGCTGCAAAAAGCAAATTTGAGTCCGCCCTTTGTTCCGTAAATCCGGGTTTCATGGGGTGCTTCCACGTTGGCATGGGCGGCTCTTTCCCAGTAATACCGGAGGCCATTATCAAATTCCAGCAGAGCCATTCCATGTTCCTCTACATTGTATACCGGAGTTCCGGGATCTTTTTTGTCCAGACCGGAAGTTACAAAGGCATGATGCACTTTCTTCAGTTCCGGCTCATCATTAAGCAAACCCAGATGAAAGGAGAGGTCGTACACTCCCCAGTCAATCATTGGCCCTCCTCCGGCCAGTTCCTTGTTGAGAAACCACTTGGCAGCAGGATGGTATTCAATGCCCGGACGCCCATTCCTGAATACCCCGTTGTGATGGATGAAATAGACTTCACCCAGTTGTCCTGAGCGTATGTATTCCTTTACAAACCTGAACTTAGGCTGTAGCCGGGCATGGCGGCAGGAACAGTCAAGTACCTTCAGGTGAGGAAAACGGTGCCGTGCTTCCAGCATTTCATGAAGCTGTTTCCGGTTGATGGCAGCCGGCTTTTCAAGCAGGACATGTTTCCCGGCCCTTAATGCATCAATAAACATATCACGGTGCAGGTAGGGGGGCGATGTTATTACTACCGCTTCCAATTCCGGATCAGCAAGCAATTCACGATAATCGTCCGTGCCGCGCGGAATTCCATAGCGGGAGGCAAACCCGTTGAGGCGCGATTTGTCCTTTCGGGCTACCCATGTGATCTCTGCCCTTCCGGTCTTCTGAAATGCCTGAATGTGCTTTTCGGCAATCATGCCGGCTCCGATAATTCCAATAGTGTATTTTCTCATGGTTAATGCGTTTTAGAGTTGAGACCAGTCAAAAACCACTCCGACAAATTCATCTTTCCTGTTTCTGAGGCCTTCGTAAGCCATGGCGGCAAGGGAGGGAGACAGCCGATGGGTATAAATTGGCTCAATGTTGAGCTTTTCTTCCTTCATAAGGTTCATAATGATCTGTGCATTCCGTTCGATGCTGTGCTTGACAAAGGGAATAGGTTGCGTAGGAAAGGTAAATTCCAGTGCACCTTTCAGGGTATGGTTCCATGGCAGAAGGTGGAAGTGACGGAGGGTTTCTGTAAGATTGGTCTGGTAAGGATTTCGGGGTGAACCAAGGAGGATAATTTCACCGTTCAGTGCCACGGCATCGAGCATTGATTCCAAAGCGGATGAGTTTCCCGATGCTTCGATGAGCGTACTGACACCTTCCCCGCCGGTAATCCTTCGGATTTCATCAGCAGGATGAGTTGCCGCGGGGTCGATCACTGCATCAATTCCGCACTGCAGGGCAAGATTACGCCGGAACTCTTCCGGGTCAGTGCCAAATACCATGGCTCCCTGAAGACGCGCAAGCTGGCCGGCCAGAATTCCGATGGCACCAAGACCGGTTACGGCTACTTTGTCGCCCAGTTCGATTCCCGATACCCTGATGGCCGTCATGGCAATCCCGGCCATATGGGTGAACGCCGCAACATCATGCTCCAGCCCTTCCGGTACTTTAACACATACCCCATGCCAGCGATCGGTGATATCAATTTTAAAATAAGCCGCATGCGGCCCGTAGGTGTAAACAACATCCCCGACAGAAAAAGGTACATTGCTCCCTTTTTCCACAATCTCAGCTACTGCTGTGTAACCCGGCACATTCGGAATGGGGAAAAAACTTTCCAGACCGGCCAGGCAGGCCAGCTCAGTTCCCGCACTAACATGCGAAAACAGGTTCTTCAGAATAACTTCGTTGGGATTATTGATTTTTTCGTCAAAATCAAATTCCGAGAGTTCCGCTTTGTTGATCTCAGGAACCCAGACACGATAGGTTTTCATGGCATTTACATTGTTGTTACGGTTTCATTCTGCCGGCGAAGGCTAAGTTCAGCCTGTATCTGATCCATTTTGGCATTGGTAAGTGGGTATAAAATGCACAGGAATGCTGTGACCAGGGCTATAGCACCCGGAATAAGACTCATCGAATACCGTATGGCCGTGAGTGCAGAACCGGTTTGCTGCATGATTTCCTGATTATAACCGGCTTTACCCAGTACCCAGAGGGTAATGGCGGAGCCCAGGGCTATGCCGGCCTTTTGTCCCATAACAACAGCCGAAAAAACCAGTCCTGTGGCGCGGCGGTTATTCTTCCATTCCGAATAATCAGCAGCATCGGCGTACATGCTCCAAACCAGCGGCATGGTCGGGGCGGCAGCAGCCGACTGGATAAACTGGAAAAACAGTGTCAGCCCGGCATCCGCAGGCCTGCACAAATAAAAGCCCGCTATGGAAGCAGCTACCAGACTGAAACAAACAACCAGGGTATTTCTCTTTCCGAAATGTTTTGCCAGCCAGTTGGAAACAGGAAAGGCCAGAACGAGAATGATGATAATGGAACCAAATACATTAAAAGCCGAAAACAAATCGTAACCTGTATTGAACCCAAAAACCTGAAGGGTTTTAACCGACATGTAGTATTTGAAGAAATAGGCCATGGAAGCCGACCAGGCACCGACATAGATAAGATTCAGGGTTGATACGAAAAACAAGATGATCCAGGGACGGTTGTTGATCAGATCCTTCAGGTCGGTAAGAAGTGGTGTTCTCTGTTTCGGCGGAGGAGCTACCCTTTCTTTTGTGCTGGCAAAGGTGAAGTAAAACGCCGCCAGGCTGATAATGGCAAAAACCAGCATGGTCAGCATAAATCCTTTCTGCGGATTCATGGGCATATCGTTAGCCGGATTGTACCCCCCGCCAAACAGATTGGCCAGTGGCTTTGTCAGCCCCCGTATGAGAAGTCCGCCTGCAAAGGCCATAAGAAACCGGTAACTTTGTAAGCTGGTGCGGTCAATATGATCATTCGTGATCACTCCTCCCAGGGCATTATACGGGGTCATGATCAGGGAGTAGATGATCATCATCAGAATATAGGTAATATACGCATAGATCGTCTTTCCTGTAAGGCTGAAATCGGGCGTAACATACATCAGAACCATCAGGATACTGTAAGGTATGAAAAACCAGAGAATATATGGTCTGAACTTTCCCCAACGGGTATTGGTCCTGTCGGCAATTATCCCCACAATCGGGTCGACAAATGCGTCAAAAAAACGCGGAAGAAATAAAAGATATCCGGCGGTAATGGCTGGAAGCCCGAAAATATCGGTATAGAAAAATCCCAGGAAGAACATCATCCCCTGCCAGCTGATGGTACTTCCTATTTCGCCGGCACTATATCCTAGCTTTTCTTTTAATGTCAGTTTACTCATGGTTGTATGTGTTGGTTTTTGGTTCTTTGAATTAAACAGTTCACGGTACACCAAATGCTTGTGGCTGTTATGGTGGCGGAAAAATCAAAATGAATGGAATACAGGAATTCCTCCAGGAAATGAACTTGCGAGGGCTTCATGGTCTGTCGGTTGGTTGTTGGTTCAAATTAAAGAGAATTATTCGAAAAATCCAATAAAATATTAATTTGGCTTTTCCAAATTTCACCTGATTATGAAAAAAGTTCTTGTCTGTTTAATGTCTGTTGTTCTATTGATAATGGCAGGATGCAGAAAACCATCTGCAGGCGACTATCCGATTAAACCTGTTCCCTTTACCCAGGTTCAGGTTACCGACAGCTTCTGGCTCCCGAAAATAGAAACCAACCGGACCGTGACCATCCCGTTTGCTTTCAGGAAAAGCGAGGAAACCGGGCGCATCGCCAACTTTGCCGTAGCCGGAAAGGTTATCCCGGGTAAGTTCTGCTCGAAATATGGTTATGACGATTCTGACGTATACAAGATTATTGAAGGGGCTTCATATTCACTGGCTACGCACCCGGATCCGAAACTGGAGGCATACCTGGATTCGCTGGCCAACCTGATTGCAAAAGCACAGGAACCGGATGGCTATTTATATACCATGCGGACCATCAACCCTGACAGTTCGTGGGCAAAGAACCGCTGGGAGAGAGATCCGCTCGGCAGTCATGAATTGTATAATGTGGGCCACTTTTATGAAGCGGCTGTGGCCCATTATCAGGCCACAGGAAAACGTACCCTGCTCGATGTGGCCATTAAAAATGCCGACCTGCTGGTAAATACCTTCGGGCCTGACAAACTGCATATTACTCCCGGGCATCCGGAAACAGAAATCGGCCTGGTTAAACTGTACCGGGCTACCGGCAATAAAAAGTACCTTGAACTGGCCCGGTTTTTTGTCGATCAGAGAGGGAAAAGGGACCCCGATGCCAATCCGAAATACTACAGGGAATATATCCTGACCCATAAGCCCCTGCTCGAGCAGGATGAAGCGGTTGGCCATGCTGTCAGGGCACTCTATCTGTATGCCGGAGCCACCGATATAGCCGCTATAATGAACGATAAAGCCTATCTGGAACATATGGATAAACTCTGGGAAGATGTGGTGTACAGAAAAATCTACATTACCGGCGGGGTAGGAGCATGGCCTGCATGGGAGGCCTTCGGCCCGGCTTATGCTTTGCCCAATGATACCGCGTATGCCGAAACCTGTGCCGCTATAGCCAACGTCCTCTGGAACCAGCGCATGTTTCTTCTGCACGGCGACAGCAAATACATTGATGTGCTGGAACGTTCGCTTTACAACGGGGTCATCTCGGGTTATTCGCTCGACGGAACCAGGTTTTTCTATCCAAATCCGCTCGAATCGGACGGAAAAACTCCTTTCAACATGGGCTCCTGTACCCGCCAGGAATGGTTCGACTGCTCCTGTTGCCCTTCCAACCTGGCACGGTTTATTCCTTCCGTTCCGGGATATATTTATGCCTTCCGCAGAGATACCGTGTATGTCAATCTCTTTATCAGCAGCCGCGCTACCATTATTATGGGCAATAATGCCCTCGTACTGGAGCAGGAAACACGCTATCCATGGGACGGAAAAGTGAAGCTCACCCTTCATCCGGCTCCTGCAATGAAAACCATTCTTGCTGTCCGGATTCCGGGATGGGTTCAGGGAAAGCCACTCCCGGGCGATCTCTATTCCTACCTGAATTCCTTTGACGCTACTCCGCAGGTTGTGGTGAACGGTCAGCCGGTTTCCGCAAACTTCTCAAACGGATATTTGCTTCTCAATTATCCCTGGAAAGATGGGGATGTTGCTGAACTGGAATTCCCCATGGCGGTGCGTAAAGTAATTGCCAATCCGCTGGTGAAGGACGACGAAGGGAAACTGGCCGTCGAACGCGGACCTGTTGTCTATTGTGCTGAAGGAGCTGACAATCCGTTCAGCCTCGATAATATTTCAGTTCCTGAGGATGCTGAATTTGAACCGGTCTGGAAACCGGAACTGCTGAAAGGAGTCGTTATCCTTAAAGGAACGGCACTGACTGCTGATAAAAAAGCCGGAACCAGGGAAGTAACGCTTATTCCTTACTACGCCTGGTCAAACCGGGGCTGCAATCCCATGAAAGTCTGGTTCCGGAGAGCGGAAGGACAGCCTAAAGAATAAGGATGCGAAAAAGAACAATTTAGCTGTCAAACTAAACTGCCAAATTCGTTATGAAACCTACCTTTTTTGTATATACAAACACCTTTAAATGGAGATTTATCAAACACGTGGGTTACAACCTAAAAAATAAAAATTTATGAAAAAAACCGTATTTGTTCTGGTTGCCCTGTTTGCGTCGGCCCATTTGCTCATGGCTCAGACGCAGGCAAAAGCCGATAGTCCTCTTCCGGTTAAATACGAAGAGCTGACTGCTCCTGATTTTGTCAAGGCGGTCGAAAAATCCGGAGGGGTTTGCATCATCCCTCTGGGTATAATGGAAAAACACGGGCCTCATATGCCGCTCGGTACCGACCTTATTGCGGCCCGTAATCTGGCTGTAAATGCTGCCAGAACGGAATATGCCGTTGTTTTCCCGGAATACTATTTCGGCCAGATTAACGAGGCCAGGCACCAACCGGGAACCATTGCCTACAGTCCTGAATTAACCTGGAAGCTGTTGCAGGAAACATGCAATGAGCTGGCGCGCAACGGGTTCTCGAAAATTGTGCTGGTGAACGGGCATGGCGGAAACAATGATTTCCTGCATTATTTCGTCTTTTGCCAGAATGCAGAACCCCATCCGTACCAGCTTTATTTGTATGAGCCGCAGATACCCGATTCTGAAATGGAACAAGCTGAGAAGCTTGTCAAATCAAAGGTAGAAGAAATGCATGCCGGTGAACGGGAAACATCCGAAATGCTTGCCATACGTCCCGACCTGGTGAAACTGGAAGCAGTTAAAACAGAGAGCGGTGATGACCAGGCCCGGATGAATAATCTGCCTGATTTTTTCACAGCCCTCTGGTGGTACGCCCGCTTCCCCAACCATTATGCCGGTGATGCGCAGTATGCCAACGCCCAGCTGGGGAAACTGCTGATCGATATCCAGGTAAAGCACCTGGCGAAGGCTCTGCGGCAGGTGAAAGACGATACAACCCTTAAGAAACTCCAGGAGCAGTATCAGAAAGAATCGGCTAACCCGTTAAAAGTGAAATAATAACAGAGAGAACAAGGAATTACGAATCGACCTCTGGCCAATGAATAACCAAACAATAAATCTTACTTCCTATGACTGAACCAGTGAACAAAACCGGCCGTGTGGCTTCTCTTGATGCCCTTCGTGGCTTCGACATGCTATGGATTATGGGCGGCAACATGATTATTATAGGTCTGGCAACCCTCACCGGATGGCCCTTCCTTGAGGCCGCCGCCCGTCAGATGGAACATGTTTCCTGGCACGGATTTGCCTTCTATGATATGATTTTTCCTTTATTTCTGTTTATTGCAGGAGTTTCTTTGCCTTTTTCCATGGCAAAACGAAAGGAGAGGGGCGACACAGGCCTGCAGATCTGGAAACACATGCTTACAAGGCTCGTGCTCCTTATTTTCCTGGGGATGATTTACAACGGACTTCTGCGGCTTAATTTCGGACATATCCGCGTTGCCAGTGTTCTTGGCCGCATCGGTATCGGCTGGTTTTTTGCGGCCGTAATCGTTCTTTATGCCAACCGTACCTGGCGGTGGATATGGTTTGCTGTCATCCTCCTCGGATACTGGGCCATTATGGCGCTCATACCTGCACCGGGCTTTAAGGCCGGCGATCTTTCCTGGGAAGGGAACCTGGTGGGGTACATCGACCGCCTTCTTCTGCCCGGCTGGCTGTATGAACAAAATTATTTCGATCCGGAAGGAATTCTCTCCGCCCTGCCGGCTATAGGAACAGCTCTGCTGGGCGCTCTCACCGGCGATTTCCTGCGCGATGAAAAACGGCTCCCAAAACCGGTGCAGAAAGGAATTGCTATTCTGATGGCCGGCATCGTGGCCCTTATTATCGGCCGGCTCTGGCACAATGTGTTTCCTGTTAATAAAAAACTATGGACAAGCTCATTTGTCGTTTATGCCGGAGGGTGGAGCCTTATCCTCCTCGGGATATTTTACCTCATTATTGATGTGTGGGGCAAGAAAAAATGGGCCTTTTTCTTCCAGGTAATCGGCATGAATTCCATCGTAAGCTACCTGATGCAGCCCATGCTCTGTTTATGGTGTGTGCGGAACTTCTTTTTTGAAGGTCTGATAAACCACCTGCCGGAGGCATGGAAAACATTGGCCGACGGGCTTACCTATACCCTGGTTTGCTGGCTGGTGCTATACTTCTTTTATAAGAAAAAGATCTTTGTGAAGATTTAGAAACCCCCTTTCAGTATGCGAATTTTCTTTTCCGCAACATCCCTTCTGTTTATTGTCTTATTGGCAGTTTCCTGCGACCATGACAAGGACAATGACCATGACGGCCTGTCGGGTTATCCGATGAAAACGGGAACATTCTGGAGCTATGACCGGTTTATTATAATTGATTATTATGAGTCAGACCAATCGGAGACAATTATCAGAACCGATTCAATACCCTCCGAGGTCTCGGTTACCATTTTGCGCGATACTGTGCTGAACGGACAGGCAGTAAAGTGTTTCGGGGCTTATGATTATCCCGCAACATTCCGTTCAATGGAATATTTTTTTGAAGATGCTGACGGACTGAAATGTTTGGGGTACCAGAATCCCGGTCCTGCTGTTTTTGCCCGAAAAAGTAGTTTCGTTGCCGGAAATCTGTTTTCGTTCAAAGGGCTTTCCGGATTGGTTGGAATTGTGGAGGACGATTCTCCCATCATCCTGGAAGATCCTCCGACGCTGAATATTAAATATCCTCTCAAAAAGGGGGTGCAGTGGACGTATCGTTACCCGCGCGAAGGTATGTCCCTGCAAATTGATAAAAAGGCTGTCGGCGAAGAAGTGCTTGAACGAAACGGGAAGTTATATGGTTGTGTTAAAATTGAATATCTATATCTATACAGCGATCTATACAGTGGCATGCAAATCACCGACTGGATCGCGGAAGAAGGTCTGGTGCAGCGAATTTCCGTCACTGATCGCATAACCTTAGTTGGCCATGAGGGAGAATCATTGGGAACGGTAAGAATCAGGGAGGTCCTTTCGTTAAGATATATGTTGTAAAGTTTCAGAGTTCCAGGGTTTCAGAGTTCCAGGGATTTCCCATTTCCCATTAATAAATTTCCGATTTCCCATTTCCCATTTCCGATTAATGTACTCTTGTTTTCATAACGTGATCTCATACAGGAAATAGGAAATTGGAAATAGGAAATTTCCAAAGATTTCCCATTTCCTATGAACGTATTCTGGTTTTTATAGCGTGATCAAGGACAGGAAATAGGAAATTGGAAATAGGAAATTCCCGGGGATTTTTGAGTTGTGATTTGAGATTTTAGAGTGAAGTAGAGTAAACAATTGCGTAGAACGTTAAGCGTAGAATAAACTGATGAACACCATTTCTTTACGCTTTACGCTCTTTCCCCATAGGGGATGAAGGACAATAGATGTGGTAATGTAAACCAAATCTTTTTCCCCGTAGAGGATTAAGGAACGGTTTATAAAGTTCCAATGTTCCAGGGTTTCAAAGTTCCAGCGTAAAGCGCAGAGCGTATAGTGTAAAGCCAGTTGCAAATGGTGATCAGCGAAATAACAAACCAGTTTCTTTTTCAGGAAAATATATCGATCAGATTACGAAAAGGTTCTTTTTCTTTTCTTACTATTTTTCCATTTAACTTAAACAGGTCCTTGCAGAACAACTGAAAAATCATGTCGGCAACCTTGATCATTAATTCACGGCTGATTTCACTAAGAACTTCTGCGCTCAGATTACATTTTGCCAAATATTCAGCCGACTTGGTTCCGATCCCGAAACGCCTGCATATCAGCCAGCTGATCGTTTCGGCTTCAATTTCTTCAGCATCTTTTGATACATAATGGTAAAAAATACTCAC
>Ga0078972_1003896_pt1 | contig 43074 bp, 34 predicted proteins | sample YelNatPaOPGAMG01_FD_67568 | JGI IMG/M metagenome (GOLD analysis project Ga0078972, IMG submission 67568) | Hot spring thermophilic microbial communities from Obsidian Pool, Yellowstone National Park, USA - OP-RAMG-01 (SPADES assembly) (version 2) | ecosystem: Environmental > Aquatic > Thermal...
GTCGTTGACGCCGTCGCCCGTCATAGCGACGATATGCCCCAGCCGCTTGAGCGCATCCACAATGCGCAGCTTGTGATGGGGTGAGGTGCGGGCGTAGACGGTTACTCTGTCTGCCGCAGCCGTAAGCTCATTATCGTCCATGGCATCAAGGTCGGCGCCCGTGAGCACGCCGCCGGGACCTTCCAGAAAGCCGATCTCGCGCGCGACGGCCACAGCGGTTTCCGGGTAATCACCGGTGATCATCACCGAGCGGATGCCAGCCTGCCTGGCGAGGTCGACCGCGGGCGTGACCTCGGGTCGCGGCGGGTCGATCATGCCTTGCAGGCCGGCAAAGATGAGCCCTTGCTCCAATGATTCATCCACAACCGCCGGGACCTGGTCGAGCCCCCGGTAGGCAAGGCCCAGCACCCTCAGGGCCGAGGACGCCATACGCTGATTGGCGGCCAGCGCCTGCCGGCGGTCGGCCTCGGTCAGGGGGCGCACCCCATGCACGTCCAGGATGCGATCACAGCGCTCCAGCACCCGCTCGGGCGCACCCTTGGTGTAGAGGCAATAGCGCCCATCCCCTGCCGGATGCAGGGTCGTCATGAGCTTGCGCTCTGCGGTAAAGGGCACCTCACCCAGGCGCGGATGGCGCTTGAGCAGGGCTTCTGGGTCCACCCCACCCTTGGCGGCAGCCGTCAGCAGGGCGCCCTCGGTGGGGTCACCGTGCATGCGCCACATGCGGTGGCCATTGGATTCCCCCGAGACGATGAGCCGGGCGTCGTTGCAATAGGCACCGATGCGCAGCAGCTGGCGGAGGGCCGGCCCCGGCTCGATAAACTCCTTGGCCCCGACGGGGCGGAATCGGCCCACTGGGTCATAGCCCTGCCCGGTGACCTCGAACTCACTGCCGGCGGCATAGAGGCGGGTCACCGTCATGGCGTTCTGGGTCAGGGTGCCCGTCTTGTCGGAGCAGATAATGGTGGCACTGCCCAGGGCCTCTACAGCCGGCAGGCGGCGCAACAGCGCGTGCCGGCGCACCATACGTTGCATGCCCAGGGCCAGGCAGATCGTCACAACGGCGGCCAGGCCCTCAGGCACGGCGGCAATGGCCAGGCTGACGGCCGTGATTAGCATCTCCAGCACCGGCTTGCCGTCGATCCATCCGGCCAGGAAGACAATGCCGCAGATGGCGAGGGCGGCCCAGCCCAGGGTGCGACCCAGCCTGTCAAGCCGCTTCTGCAGAGGTGTGGGCTCGCTCTCAAAGGCCTGGATCATGCGGGCGATAAGGCCGATCTGCGTGCGCATGCCGGTAGCTACCACAACACCCTTGCCGCGGCCATGGGCGACCGTCGTGCCCATAAAGGCCAGGTTGTGCAGGTCGCCCAGGGGGACATTGCCGTCAGCCAGGATTTCGGCGTGCTTGGCCACCGGCTGCGACTCGCCGGTGAGCGAGGCCTCTTCGATGCGCAGGTTATGGGCCTCGATCAGACGCAAATCGGCCGGCACACGGTTGCCCGTCTGCAACAGGACGATATCGCCCCGCACCAGGTCGCTGGCCGGCACCGTGGCCGGCTGGCCTCCGCGCACGACCTCGGCCATGGGCGCGGCCAGCTTGCCCAGGGCGCGCAGGGCGCCCTCGGCGCGGCTCTCCTGCACCACCCCAATGGTGGCGTTCAGGATCACAATGGCCACGATCGCCATCCCCTCGAGGGTATCTCCCAGAATGAAGGAAAGAACGCTGGCGACAATCAGGATGAGGACCAGGAAGTCCTTGAACTGATCCAACAGCAGCGCCCAGAAAGAAGGAAGAGGGGCTTCCTGCAGCGTATTGGGACCATCGCCCTCCAGACGCTGGCGGACCGCCTCGGCGCTGAGGCCACGCTCACTGTCACTTTCGAGATTCTGCACGACCTCCTGCACCGGCAACTGGTGCCAGTATACGGATGATTCCGGGCCGCCAGGCATGTCAGGTTGGCTCAAGTCACGCCTCCTCCAACCAAAAAGACCTTCGACAACCTGGTGCTCTTGGCACACCAGGCCATCGAAGGTCTCGTTCACCGCCAGTTGGGCAGGCCAACCGGCGGCCGATGGCGCCGGGCCGGATCCGGCCGTCTTGACGGCGCCACCACCGCGTGGGAACTACTCCCCTTCGTCTATTTCGACCCTCACCCGGAAAGCCGGGTGCGACCTCCAAAGAGAACGCGTACATTACGCTCCAGGAAGTTCCAACTTGATTATGCTACGCATACTCCAGATGTGTCAAGTGCTGCACCCGGTTCCAGGTGCAGCTCACTACTGGGGCAACCTGCATTGTGACTGTCATCCTGAGCACCCCACGGTTCCGGGAACCCTGGGGTGCTCAGGATGACAGCGTGAACTGATGTGGCGCAGGCCAACGTCATTGGCGCCGACAAGAGCGATAGCTCCTGAGACACTCGAAGTGACAACCGGACACGACCCGCCCCCACATTGAGCTGCACCCCACCGCGACCGTATCCTCACGGTTGAGCCTCCGTGGGCACGGGCGTTGGCTGCACTGCGGCAGGCGCCGCCGTAGGCGCAGGCTGCGCCGGAGCCAATTCCTTGATCTTGGTCAGGTCCATGATAAACGGGCTGTCGCTGGGCAACAGCATGACGCTGATATTCGGCGCCAGCTTGTCGATGTAACGATAGGTCAAAAGGTCGGGGTTCTCGGCCAGGGCCTGGCTCACCAGGCGCAGCGACTCGGCGTCGCCCTGGGCCTTGATGATGGCGGCCTGCTTGATGCCCTCGGCCTCAACCTGCTTGCGCGAGGCCTCTTGCTGCTCCTTCTGCAGGACAAACTGCATCTGCTCGGCCTGCTGCTGGGCAATCTGCTTCTGTTCGATAGACTTGGCATAGTCGTCGGTGAAATTGACGTTGCGGATATCAAAGGAGAGCAGGGTGATGCCCTCGGGCTCAAAACGCTCGCGCAGGGCCTTTTCGATCTCTGCCTGGATCTCCATGCGTTTGGGGCCGTACACATCGGTCACCGTGTTCTGCGAAACGTAGAGGCGTACGATGGAGCGGATGGCGGGCCGCACCAGCACGTCGTTATAGGTATTGCGGAAGCGGTTGTGCACCAGGGAAGCCTTGAGCGGGTTCACCGCGTAACGGGTCGAAGAGTCGATGCCTACCTGCAGGCCCTCTTTGGTCGGCGACCAGAGTGAGTCGTCGCCCTGCACCTGACCTTCGGCGGCAATCTTGCTCATGGTGTAGATTTGCTCCATCGTGCTGTAGCGGAAGACGGTGTTGATGTAGGGGGCCACAAAGTGCATGCCCGGCTCGAGGGGGGCATCTTGCGTGCCGGTGATGGCGTTAAAGACGACGCCCACTTCACCGGCGTCGATGACGACCACGCTGGAGCCCAGGGTGCTCGCGGTCACGGCTAGGGCCAGGACCACCAGGGCAATGGGGATGGAAATGGTCTTCTTCTGGCCAAGCGGGTGCCGGACGCTGCGCACAACGCCCCATACCAGGTAAGCGCCCAGGGCAACCCATAAGAGAACAGCCAGCCCACCGAGAAAACCAGCGACGACCATGGGGAACCTCCTTGCAGAGACCGCGAAACCCAAGACGGGCTGGAGATAGTATAGCACAGGATGTACTTTCCTGCATGACGGCAATAGGGGTGTGGACAGCCACTTTGACAGGCGGCGCCCTGGGGGCTACCATGGCGGGCAGAGCGATGCTTCAAACATGGGGAGGTCCTGTGGAAGAGCCTGGTATCCGGCCGGGGTTCTGGATCACAATCATTGCGGGCGTGGTGCTGGTTATCCTGCTGCTGCGCGGTCAGTGGGAATGGGCGGTGGTTGCCCTGATCGCGACGATGGTCCTCGGGCGCTTTGCCTTTATCCGTTGGCCCCGGCGCCGGCGTTAGTGGGCCCCACACTGGTTTTGATGAGTGCCCGTTGCCTACAGGGGGACAACTGCCGCCCGCCATGCCCCGCACAGGCCGGGCCCCTGATCCGCAGGGGGTGTGGTGGGTTTGGGCGCCGCCTGCGGCGGCACCCAAACCCACCACACCTTACAAAAGGCCTGTTCCGGCCGCGTGCGGAGCATGGGTACCCGGAAGCCGAAGGGCGCTTTCATCGCGCGTTGTGCCCAATTGGGCATGAGCGACTGGTCAGCGATACCGGCGGATCGTATCAAAGACCGCCTGCACGTTCTCAATCGGCGTTCCGACCACAAAGTAATTGGAGGCGCCGATGATCACGCCCCCTGCCTGGTGCGCTTCTTGCACGCAGGCCCGTGTTTCAGCGATGACCTGCTCTTTTGTGCCCGCATACACCGTATGTGAGCTGATGTTGCCCACCAGGGTCAGGTGCGGGAAGCGCTCCCGTAGTTTCACCAGATCCATGCCGGCGCGCCGGTCGATCTCATAGTAGCCATCCACGCCGCTCTGGCCAAAGAGGTCGTCGGCCAGGGGCCAGGTGTTGCCATCGCTGTTGAACAGGTAGCGGCAGCCATGCCGGTGGCAAGCATCAGACATCCGCCTGACGCGCGGCAGGGTCAGCTCGCGGAAAGCGCGGGGAGAGTAAAAGGGTCCCTGATTGCCCGCCAGGTCACCGCCGCCAAAGATATAGCGGAAACCGAGAGGGGCGAGGAACTCGATATTGCGCACAGCCCTCTCGGCGGCAATGTCGAAAAAGCGACCCACCAGGTCGGGGCGCAAGGCTATTGCCTCCAGCCAGATCGGGTCATCCGGCAGCATGATCGAGGCGCCGCCCACACGCACCACCCGCTCAGCCCCCAGCAGTTTCTGTGCCCGGATCTCCAAGTCAAAATCCTTCTCTGCCGGCCGGTAGTTGGCCACCTCCTCCTCGGCGATAGCCAACTGCTGCTCCAGGTCCGCAAAGGTCAAGGGCGCTGAGGGCCGATAATCGATATAGCGGCTCTCTTCCGTCTCCGGATCGTATTTCAGGACCTTCCAGTTCTCTTCCGGGCCATATTCGTACAGGAAGGTGTACTCATCGATCTGGCGCGTTGGCTTGACGTTGAGGCGCCAGTAAGACACACGGACCACATCCTGATCCGACAGCAGTGCCACATCGATAGCATCCTGGAAAGAACGCTCGACGAACTCCTGGTGGGCATCCTTGCCCTGCCAGAGCGCGGTCGCCTCGCGCCACTGTTGAATACCGCCGCCGACATAAGCCTCACGGCCCAGGAGGGCCGAGGCCACACGAGAGGAAAAGCCCAGGTGGTGGATTGGCAGTTCGTCTGGCTTGTGGCCCTGGAAGGCAGCAGCCACGCGGTCTATGGGTTTCATCTAGCTCATCATCCTATCTGTCACCCAGATTTCCCTGGTGAGTACCCCAGGATCGTTGGCAATCCTGTCAGCCCGCATGACGTACACGGAGCGCCGGCTGGCAGCCCAATGGCGCTGACTTTCGACTTATGATAGATCCGAACGCGCAGCCAAAGGTAGCGACATAGAGCCAAGTCCATCATTACGGCAGGCGGCGGGGGCCTGTCGTAGTAGCGGGCTTTAGCCGCTCAAGGTGCGTGAGTGCGCTATTCTGGATTGGACGGCTGCTCGACGGAAAGCTCGCCATGCGCAGTTTGAGCGGCTAAAGCCCGCTACTACGAGGTTTGCCGTCACCCGCCATAGAGCAACTCGGGTGCAGGTCGCACCGAAAGCAGGCTATAAAAGGCCCGCCCCATGGCATTAGCGAGTTTCTGCAGCGATGCCATGGGCCTCCCCAAGGCTGGCCATGTTTCAGAGAGCTTCGATCGCCAAAAGTTAGCGCCATTGGGCTGCCAGCCGGCGCTCCGTCGACGTTATGCGCAGGGGTAAGCGCGGCCGTGCTAGCTCGCTGCGTGCGTAAAGGCAGCGATATTCTCAGCCGGGGTTCCAGGAGGAACGTCGCATCCGCTGCTGATGATCCATCTGCTGTGGCGGACCTCGCGGCAGAGCTTCTCTGTCTGGGTCCGCACCACCTCCTCAGTGCCGAAGCGGAACACGGCGCTGGGGTCGAGGTTGCCCCGCAGGGCGATCCTGCCCTGAGCCAACGCGCTGGCCCTAACCGCGGGCACCTGGTAGTCGATATCCATGAAATCGATGCCGGTGGAGATGACATCTTCGATGATCGCAGAGGTGTTGCCGCAGATGTGCAGGCCCACTGCCCGCCAGCCGGATTTCTTGAGCTCACTGACAACCCAGCGGTGCCTGGGCAGGACAAACCGCCGGTAAAAAGCCGGCGAGATAAAGTTCGGTGAGCAGGTCGCCTCACCCAACGCCAGACCATGGGCGCCGCTCGCCAGAAGCCAGCGGCCGAGTTTTACTGCAACCTCGGCCGTCAGGTCCAGGATCTTTTCAGCCTCCTCCGGCTGGTCGAGCATGTCCATCAGGATCTCCTGGACGCCTCGCAGTTGTGAAGCCGCCAAGAGCGGCCCGCGCAGGGTGGGCAGCACAAAGGTATGGTCGCCGATGCTCTCAACGACCTTTTCCACGGCCTGGAAGAACACCGGCATACGTCCGCCGGAAGTAGGGTCGCGGCCCCTGAGCGAGTCCATCCGGGTGAGATCGGCCAACAGGTATTCCTTGAGCACCGGCGCTCCGTCAGGCGGCTGCACCGTCATGGCCCCCAGGGCCTCTGCCTCGGCGGTCACCCCCATGGAGAGCTGCACGCCATCGAGCCCGAACTCCTGCTGGCCACGGATCATCACCTGAGCCATGACGTCGGCGCGGGTGAAGAACTCGCCCAGGGGCACACCAAACAGGGGCGGCAGGGCGCTGTGCATGATCGGCAGCACTGGCTGGCGATCCACCGCATCACCTGCGAGCACGCCCAACACACGCTCAAGACCAGTTAGCATGGCACCTGCATTTCTCGATGCGCTCAGGCCATCCGGGCCAGCATCTCACGGGTAACCCGATACTTGAGGGGCTCGCCCTTGTGAAAGCGCTCGATCTCATCGATCATGGTAGCCATCAAGCCCTGCAAGGCATCACGGTTAATGCCTGCGACGTGCGGCGTGAGCAAAACGTTGTCCATCTTGCGCAGGGGATGATCGAGAGGCAGCGGCTCAGGATCGAACACGTCCAGCGCGGCCCAGAAACGGCCGGTGGAGAGTTCTTGCACCAGAGCTTCCTGGTCAATCGTCCATGCGCGCGCACTGTTCACAAACACAGCGCCATCCTGCAGAAGGGCCAGTTCCTTGGCCCCGATCAGATGATGCGTTTCATCGGTCACCGGCAGGTGGTCGGAAACGATGAGGCATTCCCTTATCAGTTCGTGCATCTCGGCCTTACGCACGCCCAGTTCCTTCGCCTGCTCCGGCGTCAGATATGGGTCAAAGGCCCAGACCTCGGCGCCCACCGCCTGGAAAAGCCGGGCTGTGCGCCGCCCCACATAGCCCATGCCCAACAGCCCCACCTTCTTGCCTGCGATCTCATACCGGGGGAGCTCACGGCTGGGCGGCCATTTCTCCCCGTTCTTCATCTGTCGGTCGAAATCGTGCAGCCGACGCAGGCCCATCATAGCGGCAAGGAGGGTATACTCGGCCACCGATTCTGCGATCCGGCCTGCAGCGTGCGTGACGGCAATACCCCGCGCAAATACCGCATCGGTGACGAAACCCTTGACGCTGCCCGCAGCGTGAGCAATCAGCCGCAGCCGATCGGCGCGGGCCAGCACGTCCTCTGACAATGTGGGCACGCCCCACCCGGTGATCAGAGCGGTCGCCCCGGGCAATTGGCCTGCCAACTCGGTGGCTGTCCAATCGTGGCCATCCTCGTTCATGGTCACGTTCGCAAACCCGCGCAATTGCGCCAGGGCTTTATCCGTCAGAATGAGATCACGGAGAGGCCGGGGGACGCTGATCAGAACACTCATCTTCTCCATTATTGCCCTCTTTTGACACCCCTGGTTGCCAAGCTATAATCGCAAGTATAGAAACAATGAAACTGCGGGTCAACTACCTGTTCGACCAACACTCGACTTGTTTCCGACAGAAGGCACGGATCGGTGACGACATCAGCGGGCAACAGGGAAGCGCCAGCGCTTTACGATGATCTGCGTACACTGCGCCATAATGCCCTCGCCATTGTTGCCGCACAGGTGGCGCTGATCGGTTGGGCCTGGCTGGTCTACACCCTGGTCGATATGGGGCCACAGGTTGTTCTGCCTGTCGCTATTGCCCCGGCGGTCCTCTTCATTGGTGGCGTGCTGGCCCTCGATCTCAACCGGCGCTCCATCACGGCGGCCACGCTCCTGCTAGTCTGCAGCCTCGCCATTGCCAGCTTTTCGATGAGTTGGCTCTCCTTTGCCAGCCTCGGCCCATACAGCTTCAGTCTGGTGGTCTCGATCATCGGCTTGCTGCTGAGCCCGGCTGCCGGCTTGCTGAGTGCGGTGCCCTGCGCCGCGCTGATCGTCGTCGCCGGGAACTTTGGTGCGCGGGGCCCCCTGCCCGCGCAGCAGATCATCCAGCCTGTAGTCCTGGTCTGCCTGACGGCGCTTTTGTCGTGCCTTTCGGCGAGCAATCTTTACCAGGCCATGCGTTGGGCATGGGAAAATGCAGACGTAGCACGGCAGCGGCTGGAGGAGGCCCGCGACCGCCAGCAAGTTCTCAACCGTACCTTGAGGTCGTTGGACGAGATGTACGCCCTGGTGCTGCGCGCCCGGCGCGAAGAGGCTGCCGCGCGCCGGCAAGCCGAAGAGGGGCAGGCCCTGAAGGGGCAGTTCGCCGCTAACGTCAGTCACGAGCTCCGCACCCCACTCAATGCGATCATCGGCTTTAGTGAGTTGATGCACACAGCTCCTGAGGTCTATGGCGACTTCCCCTGGCCCGGAGCCCTGCGCAGCGACGTCAACGAGATCTATCGCAATGCCCGCCATCTGCAGAGCCTGATCGACGATATCCTCGATCTTTCGCAGGTCGATGCCATGCGAATGCCCCTGGCAGAGGAAGAAGTGCAGATCGGGAATCTAATCCGCGATGCCGTAAGCGCTGCCTCGGGGCTGGTACGGGGCCGCGACGTGCGCCTCGAGGTGCAGGTCGAGCCCGACCTTCCCACGCTGTGGGTCGATATCACGCGTATCCGACAGGTGCTGCTGAATCTGCTGTCAAACGCTGGGCGCTTTACCGAGCACGGCGCCATCACCGTCAGTGCGAGCCGCGAGGACCACGTCATCCACGTCCGTGTAGCCGATACAGGCATTGGCATGTCGCCTGAGCAACTGTCCCGTGCCTTTAAGGAGTTCGAGCAGGCCGATGGCTCGCTGCGCCGGCGCTACGGTGGAACCGGATTGGGCCTTGCGATCAGTAAGCGCTTTGTCGAGCTGCATGGCGGCCGCATTTGGGCCGAAAGCGCGCTGGGGGTGGGCAGCACTTTTCACTTTACCTTGCCCGTGTCATCCGCAGGCCGGCTCGCAGCCCTGACCCACACCCCCGAGAGAACGGCAGGGGCCTCGCAGGCCCTCCAGGTAAAGACGGTGATTCTGCAGGGCTCTTCCGACTCGGGCTTGCGGTTGCTCGACCGTTATATCAGCGGCTACCACTTTGTGCCCTCGGCCAATACAGAGGAAACGCTCACCCTGGTAGCCAAAGAGCATCCTTGGGCCGTTCTGGTAGCGGCGGAGACGCCGGATGAGGTCGAGCAAGTGGCCCACAGGCTCGCCGATCTGCACCCTACACTTTCACTGCCGGTGCTATCCTACAGGAAGGATGTATCCGGACTTTCGCAACTACCCGGGCACATCCAATGGCTATCCAAGCCGGTGCAGCGCAAGGCGCTCCTGACCACCCTTGCCCGCATGGTGCCCGCCGGTCGGAATCTGCTGCTCGTGGACGATGACCCGGCTGAGGTGCAGTTACTGGCTCGGATGTTGCGCTCGGCTGAGAAGGAATACCTGATCCGAGAGGCCTATGGCGGCCGTGAGGCCCTCGAGGCGATCGCGGCGAGTCCTCCCGATGCGATGCTCCTTGATTTGATGATGCCGGGGATGAGCGGTCTGCAGGTGATCGAGCAACTGCAAGCCAGGCCCGACCTGGCCGCTCTGCCCATCCTGATGGTGACGGCCGGCGATGTCTCAGCGCATGAGACTCCCATCGACGTTCCCAACGTGAGCGGTCTGGGGCTGGTGAAGAGCGACGGATTGAAAACGCAAGAGTGGCTGGTCTGTATCAGAGGGCTTTTGGATGCAGTGTCGCCGCGCTACGTTGACGCCCCAGACATTTCTGAATCGCAGCCAGCAGGTCGAAGCGGCTGATCGGCTTTTGCAGGAAAGCCTCGGCGCCAAGTGAGAGGGCCAGGGTGCTCTCCGGCAGCACAGAACAAACGATGATGGGGATCTTTTGCGTCAGGGGTTGTGCCTTGAGCCTCTGCAACACCTCCCAGCCATCCATGCCGCGCATCATCACATCCAACAGCACCACGTCGGGTTTCTCCGTCAACGCTGCTTCTAGCCCCTCTTTGCCGCCCTGCATGCAGATCACGTGGTAATCCTGTTGGCCAAGGTAACGCCTGTAGAGCTGCAGAGAGCTCGCGTTATCATCCACCAACAGGATTTTGGCATAGCGCGGCTGGGGAATCTGGAGCAGGAGCATCACGCCGGTGTTGGTGGCACAGGTATGGCACTGCCCCCCTTGCGCCTCAATGAGCGCACCGATGGCAGGCAACGGTGCTGCGGGTTGCGCTCCAGCGACGATCGGCCAGGAAATGCGGATATCCAGGCTGGTCTCTGCGACCGCTGTCTCGATCTGCACCGGGCCCATGGGGCCGACCGAGATCGCATAGCTGAGGGCCGCGATGATCGCCTGGCGTAGGAGCGTGGCATCGGCCAGGATTGTGAGTTGCGGATCGATGGGCTGACAGACCACGTGGACGTTAGAATTGGCTGCAAGCCCGCTCAGAGACCGGCAGACGTTATCTAGCAAATCGCCCAACGAGATCTCGACGTACTCGACCCCAAGCTGCCGTACTTCCAGACTGACCGGCGATTCTTTTGCTGGCTCATCTCGGCTGGGATCGGGGGCCTGGGCGCCCGTTGTAGACGGGGGGGCAACACGCCGATCCCAGAGCAAGGCCGCCAGGGCCTCCAGGCCGCGGTTGCGTTCGCGGAGCACCTGCCGGTCGCCCAGGCCCAGGCGCTTTTCGACCTCCGGCAGTTCCAGACCATCGACATAATAGTATCTGAGCGCCATGTAGGGGCGCCATTCTTTGGCTTCCCGGGGCAGCTTACCATCAGGCGCCAGGCTTTCGATGGCCTGCTGCAGAAGCTGGCGCAGGTGCAGCACCCGCTCCAGGATCGGCTCCCCGGCATCGGCAATCAGGGCATCGAGAAGAGGACTCTGGCGCAGATAGGCAAAGTCGTACAGGTGCGCCAGTGCATCCCTGGTCCATTCCGCGAACTGCTCGCGCTCCGACTTGGGCACCGCCAGCTCCAATCACAACATCATGGGAACAGGGAAAGAGACAGCATGTCGGCCGAGAGTCGATTCCCTGTCGGAAAACCCATTGATCACCCTATTCCGTTGCATTATGATAGGCATTATAGCAGACCACAGGTCGGCCTCGAAATTGGCCCCAGTTAGCTTGGAAGGAGGCGCGTGACGCCGGAAGCGCAGGAAACAGTGCTCTGGCAATCGCCGTAAGGGTCGTACTGATCAATCTAACCATCTCCGAAAGGAAAGGCTATGATGAACGGAAAGAAACTCTCGAGGCGTGAGTTCCTGTCTCGTACCGCAGTCGCCGGGGTTGGCCTGGTTCTCGCCGCCTGCAGCCCTCAAGAGGCACCGCAGCCTACCTCAGCGCCTGCGGAAGCCACGCAGGCGCCGGCAGCGACAGAGGCCGCGGCAGCGACCGTAGCCGCGACCGAGCCTGCGACGGCAGCGGCGACCGCGGCGCCGGCCCAGCTCACGGCCCAACTGCTGGTATGGACTTATAGCAACGCTGACAATGATCTCGATACGATCTACAAGCCGATGATGGCCAAGTTCAACGAGATCCAGCCCAAGATCACGGTCAACTTTGATATCCAGGGTTGGGGCGGTCGCCGTGAGAAGCTCTACTCGGCTGTTGCCGCCGGCGCGCCCCCCGACATCTGGTTCGCCACGACCGACACGCTGCTCACCTACGTGGCCAAACAGGTCGCTGCCCCGCTAAACGACTATATTACCCCTGACTTGCTCACCGATTACCCCAAGGATATCCTCGATGCAGGCACGGTCGACGGCAAGCTCTATATCCTCAGCACCTGGGCGCTCATCTACGGCTACAACTATAACAGCAAGCTGATGGAGGCCTGCGGCTACGATTATACCAAGCCGAGCATGACCTGGGATGAGCTTGTAGGCTTGGGCGAAAAGGCCAAGAGTCTGGGCTATTACGTGGAAACCATCAGCCTCACGGACTGGATGGAGTGGTGCGGCACGGTGCGCCAGGCCGGCGGTACGGTCTTTAATGACGACAAGGCCACGACGAACATGACCAAGGCCCCGGCCATCGCGGCCCTCACCCGCTGGGTGGAAGAGTACAAGAACGGCTATGTGCCTATGGAATACTCTGTGGCCGACGACGCGAGCGCGGACAAGCTGCCCAAGTACTTCCAGATGGGCAAGCAACTCATTACCTCTCACGCCGGCGCCGCTGACTGCATGGGCCTGCTAAAGACAGATCCCAACTTCCCTGTCGTCTCCGGCGGCCCGCGCCAGAAAGATGCGAACTCGCCCCTGGTCGCCGGCTCCTCGGGTGGCAACGGCTGGTCGATGACCCAGCTCTGCAAGTCGAAGGATGCCGCGGCCGAGTGGATCAAGTTCATGATCAAGCCAGAGAACATTGGCTGGTTCTGCACTCTGGGCAACCTGACGCCGGTCGGTACAGAGTCCCAAAAGTACTGGAAAGCCGACCCCTGTGTCAAGTCGTTCATCGATCGACAGGCGAAATACCTCTTCTCCGGCCTGGATATCAAACTGCTCTGGCAGGAAAGCAAGACCGTCTGCGCGCCTCACTTCCAGGCCGCGGTGCTGGGCAAGGAAACGGTGGAGCAGGCGCTGGAAGCTTGCGACAAGGCGCTGGTTGACCTGCTACAGAAGACTTACGGCAACGCCTGATCTCGGCATACTCCCGCAGCGGCTGCGCCAAGGCGCAACCGCTACGACGCTGCTCTGCTGAAAGGCTTAGGAGGGGGCCGCGTCGGCCCCCTCCGGAGCAAGCTTCGTGCAATTGCATGCGCTGAGGCCTGATACTCGTATTATCAGTGTGTCCATGCCGGCTCGAGGCTACAGCAGACGAACGCTCTGCTGTGGACCATCGGAGCCCATGAGGCATGGCGCCCGGATTGCCAAGAGGCGGTTGTCGGTGGTTACTCAATTGGTCACCCTAAAGCCGAATAACAAGAGGGCAAATCGGCGTGGGAGCAGTCTCAAAGACCAGCTGTCCTGGTACCCCTTTATCCTGATCAACATTGTCGTCTTTCTCGTCTTCACCGCCGTGCCCTTTGTGTTGATGATCAACTACAGCTTCAATCAGTGGGACATGCTGACGCCGATGAAGTTCACCGGCCTCAAGAACTATGTGCACCTGCTCGATGATCAGACCCTGCACATAGCGCTCAAGAATACCGTGACCTACGCGCTCATGCAGGTGCCCTTGCAAGTGGCCATATCGCTCCTGGTGGCTATCCTCATCAATCGGCCGCTGCGCGGCATGAAGCTCTTCAGAACGCTCTATTTTCTGCCCAACGTCACCTCTATCACGGTGCTGTGCCTGATCTTCTGGCGGTTCCTTTCGCCAGCGCCCGACGGCCCGGTCAATTACCTGCTCGGTCTGGTGGGCATCCGGCCACAACTGTGGCTGGTGGATGTCAAAGAGGCGCTCCCGAGTGTTGTCGGCGTCAGCATCTGGCAATCGTTCGGCTACTATATGTTGCTCTGGTTGGCGGGCCTCAAGGGGATCCCGGCTGAGCTGAGCGATGCGGCGCACGTGGACGGCGCTGATGGCTGGAAAGAACACTGGTATGTGACTATACCTCTGCTCCGTCCCACGGCCGCTTTCATTACCGTGATTTCCACCATCGAGGCCCTGCAGGTTTTCGGCTCGATCTACATGTTGACAGGCGGCGGCCCGGTGTACGCCACGACGACCGTGGCCTACTATATCTATCAACGTGCTTTTACTTTCTCGGAAATGGGCTATGCCTGCACCGTCTCCATTCTCTTGCTCGTCTTGATCATGGCCATCACCATCATCCAGGGCAGGTACTTGCACTTTGGCGAGGGGGATTACCAATAGCGTGTCACACTACCAAATGGCGACAAGAAGAACTTCGGGCGCCATAAGCATCGGCGCCATCCTTGGCCGTACGGTCGTCTATGTCGTGATGGCAGCCATCGCCGTCACGACAATTGGGCCATTTGTGATCATGCTTTCGGCATCGCTGACCAAGAGCCTGCTGGCGGTCACGTTTCCCTTCCCACTCATCCCGCACCCGATCACCCTGGACAACTTTGCCCTGCTTTTCCGTTCGACCATGGCTCTGCGCTGGCTACTGAATAGCTTTATCGTAAGTGGGGTATCCACACTCGGATGCCTGTTCACTTCCTCCATGGCCGGCTATGCCTTTGCCCGGGGCAAATTCCGGGGCCGGGACCTTATCTTCACCCTCTTCCTGGCCATCCTGATGATGCCCACAACGGCGCAGATCGTGCCCGAGTTCATCGTCCTGTCCAAACTACACCTGATCAACACCTATACAGCCCTCATTGCACCGTGGTTCGCCTCGATCTTTGGCACCTTTATGTTGCGGCAGCACTATCTGAGTATCCCCAGAGACTATGATGATGCAGCGATCATCGATGGCGCCTCTCGTTTCCAGATCTACTATCGGGTGCTGCTGCCGCAGCTCCGGCCAGCCCTGGCGACGCTGGCTGTGCTGCGCTTCATGGGGAACTGGAACGACTTTCTCTATCCCCTCATCGTGACAACACGCCAGGAGATGCGTACGCTGACCGTCGGCTTGACCACGGTCAATACCGGCGGCGCCAACGCCGGGTTGGATATGGCCGGGGCCGTCATAGGCTTCCTGCCCACCTTCATTATCTTTATGATCGGCCAGAGGTACCTGGTTGAGGGTGTCACGCTCACCGGCATCAAGGGATAGAGAGTGTTCCTTTCGCAGGTACTGAGTCAGAACACCGGTCATGTAATCGCCGGGCAACCTGCTTCGGCAAGCTCCGGCAGCCTCCTTTAGGAATGTGGGGAGGGTGTTGCAGCCCATTTTGCCGCTCCGAGGAGCGGCAAAATGGGCTGCAACACCCTCCTAAAGGTCCAACGCCGGGCGGTTGCGGAGCCATAGACCCGGCAAGGCAACCAAGTTACTGCCAGTCGATTCCCACTGTGGAAATCGGTGTGGCTGATGTTTTAAAAGGCCTCCGGCAGGATCTCTTTGCTGAGCGGTTTCATACCGTCCCCTCCGCGTCCTCTGCGGCTGCGCGCAAGATCCATCTCGATCCTTGCTACACGCACCACCAGCGCATCTCTACGGCTCCCACCAGCGCTGCGCCTCGCGGGCGATCTCTTCCTCGATGGGCGCTAAGCGTCTGGCGCACACGCCGGCCGCCGGGCGCGAGGCGATTGCATAAGGCGTGCACCGAAGACACACACCGGGACGCCCAGACTGCTATACTCCTCTCAGCGAAAGGACTGGTGGATATCGGTCACGACGCTGCTGCGCACCTGCTTTTGGAAGGTCGACTGCTCGATCAGCTTGTTCAGCAGTCGCTCATAGGCGGCGCCATCCAGGGGCAGTTCCACCGTCTGCTTCTGCAAGCACGAATAGAGCATGGCATTGGCCAGCTCCACCGCGCGGATGCCCTCAGCGGCGGGCGCGATCAGGGGCACACCATCGAGAATCGCATCGACAAAGTTCTGGGTGATCTCAGTATGCTGGGGGCCGCCCTGTGGCACAGGGATATCGGCCTCCCACACGGCGGGCAGCCCGAAAGCCTCACAGGATGTTTCGCAGAACTCGCGCGCCGGCACCTCATTGCGCGTAAAGTGGAGTCGCCCCCCCTCCAGCACGATGCGTCCCCGGTCACCGGCAATCTCCAGGCGGTTGGAGCCGGGGGCCTCGCCGGTGGAGGTGATAAAGACGCCGCTGGCGCCCCGGGCGAACTCCAGGTAGGCTGTCACCTCATCCTCGACTTCGATGTGATGATACTTGCCCAGGGTGCAAAAGGCATGCACACGCGCGGGCATGCCGAACAGCCACTGCAGCAGGTCGAGCTGATGCGGGCACTGGTTCAGCAGCACACCGCCCCCCTCGCCCCGCCAGGTGGCCCGCCAGCTGCTGGAGGCGTAATAGGCTTCGGTGCGGAACCAATCGGTGACGGTCCACTGGAAGCGCTGGATCTCTCCCAACTCGCCGGCAGCAAGCAAGCCCTTCAGGCGGCGGAAATAGGGGTCGGTACGGGTCTGCAGCATGGCGCCAAAGACGAGCCTGGGGTCCGTGTGAGCGGCCAGCAGCCGCTCGGCGTCGGCCTTGTGCACCGAGATGGGCTTTTCGACCAAGACATGCAGACCGTGGGCCAGGGCGTCGATGCCGATGGTCGTATGGAAGTAGTGGGGCGTGGCGATCAGCACTGCATCCACCAGGCCCGAGGCGATCAGATCTTCACTGCGCGCAAAGGTGTGCAGGTCCGAAAAGCCTGCCAAACGCGCAGGGTCGGCGTCGGAGACGGCCACCAGCTTTGCGCGGCGGATGCTCCCCGCGCGCAGATAGTGGGCATGAAACTGGCCGATGTTTCCGAGGCCGATAAGACCGAGCCGTACATGATCCATTTGCTACCACCCTATCGTAAGAGCTTGTAGGGCAAGTCCTCAGAACCGCCCTGCCCATTCGCCATGCGCACCTGCCATATGGCGTGAGAATGCCCGGGATCGGCCTATCTGCATCCTGAGGCAGGTGCGCCGCGGTAGAGAAGCAGGGCAGGTCTGAGACCTGCCCCTACAAGGAAACAGGTTATGAACCATACTGCGCTGCGGCTGGCGGGAGCTCCCGCTGGATCTCTAGCAGGCGATAGCCCAGACCGGGGCCGGCCAGGGTCGTGAGGTCGAGCGCTCCTCCCTGCCGGCGATAGAGCCCCGGGTGCACCGCCGCTTCGGCGAGCGAAGCTTGCGGGTAGAACTGCATGGCGTTCGACTCGACCCCCATGATGGTGCCGGCATAGGCCGCGAGCAGCACATGGGGAATCTGCGCCAACATGGGGTTGGTCAGGTCCTGCACCATCAGCGTCATGCCGTGCGCCTTGGCCCAACAGAGGGCCAGGAGCGCCCCCGTCTGCGTCTTGCAGGTTTTGAGGGCCACGCCCGACCAGCCCAACTCTCGCCCCAGCCGCACCAGGCGCCAGTCGTGGGCGCTCTCATCCATAAAGAGGGGCTTGCGCGCCGAGACCGAGTGCACGTCGATGCGGTGGGCCTCCAGGTCATAGGGGAAGGGCTGCTCGACATAGAGCACCATGCCATAGATCCGGGGGTGTTCGGCGAGCAGGCGGTCGAGAATGGCGTTTACATAGGCGGGGTCGGTCACCGTGCAGTTGAAATCGGCCGAGAGCCAGTTGACGCCGCCCTGCAGGGCAAGCTCACCCACGGCGACCAGACGATGGTAATCCCAGGCAGCGTCATTGCCGCGCAGTTTGACCTTCAGGCACTGCAGTCCGTCGCGGGCGATCCAGTCGGCCAGGAGCACGGGGTAGCCATCCTGCGGCTCGGCGCCGGTGAGATCCTCCGGCTGCAGAGGGTCGAGCCCCCCCACCAGGTGCCACACCGGGAGCTGGTCCGGACGTGGAAAAGTCAAAAAGTCGCGCGGGTAGCGCCCGGCGAAAGAGACATCAGCGCCCGTTGCCGGCTCCAGGAAAGCGCTCAGGTCGCGGGTGAGGAAGGGCGGGCCATAGGTATCGTAGGTGCTCACCCCATGCAACACGCCATAGGCGTCGTGCAGAGCGATATCAAAAGCCGAACAGCAGACAAGGGCCGCCAGCCAGGGCATGGGCTCACTCATCGGTCCGCGCTCGCGGTTCAGGCGCGCCAGCAGGTTGGGCAGCACCTGCTCCTGAAAGGCGTGTCCGACCTCCATGGGGTGGCCCATAACAGCAAAATCGGCCCAGGCTTCGGCGAGCAAGAGGCAGAAGCGTTGCAAAGCAAGGTGCCGTTCTTCGTAGCTAAGCTGGCCGGGCCATACCCACTGCACGCTGAGGGGCGTCTCACCCCAGCCGGCGGCCGTGCGGCCACGGCTGTCGGTCACCGTCAGGCGCACACGCGCGCACGTCACGGTCGTCAGCGTCTCCGGGCCAAACTTGAGCGGCACGCGCGTCTGCACCGGCAGGAAGTAGAGAGTGGCGGCGATGGGGCGGATATCGGTTGTGTTCATCGGGCTCCTTTCCGTAATGCGTAAATCTGCCATAGCGCTGGGTACGTTGCTCTACGTCACTTTCGCCAACACTGGTTGGTGTAGCAGCGGATACCCCGCAGCGGCGACCTTACGCATTACGTTTTACTCGTTACGTAACATATCCTGCGCCAGAATCCTTTCCGCCACTTCCATCGTCTTGACGGCGTCCTGGAAGCACGAGCCCGGCCGGCGGCCCGTTTTGAGGCAATCGATAAACTCGCGGTTCTTGGCCTGGAACCCGCCGTACACGTAGAGATCGTTGGAGCCGGCAACCTGGCGCGCGTCAAACTCGATGCCCCGGGTGTCACCGTCGGCATAGAGGTAGCCCTTACCCTCATGCTCAGCTTCGGCGCAGATGCCGGGGGCGTGCATCTCGACGGCAAAGATGCGCCGCCCACTGGTCCAGCTGTTCATGAGGATGCCCGTGGCGCCGCTATCGAACTCGAGCAGCGCGCTGAAAAAGTTCATGTCAGGGGTCTGCACGCGCTTGGTGACGCTGTGGATGGCCGTGACCTCGCCGCCGCACATCCAGCGCAGGGTATCGATAGCGTGCACGCCGTCGTCGAGCATGTGGTCGCGCGCCTCCATGTAGGGCGTGATGGCGCACTTGTAAAAGCGGCAGACGGCATGCACAATCGGCCCGCGCTTGAGGCACTCCTCACGCAGGCGGACGACCATGGGGCAGGTGCGGCGCTGAAAGCTGACCTGCGTGATGCAGCCGTGCTTCTCCGCCAGATGAGCCAGCATGCGCGCCTGGTGCAGCGTGATGCCCATCGGCTTTTCGATGTAGAGGTTGAGGCCCTGCTGCAGGCACCAGGTCCAGATATCGTACATGATGTGCGGCTGCCCGATGGCATAGACTGCGTCGGGAGCGACCTCTTCCACCATGCGGCGATAGTCAATATAGCGCCGGCTGACGCCATACTTGTTGGCGGTGGTGTGCAGGCGTTCAGGGTCCAGGTCACAGATAGCGGCGATCTCGACATCGTCAAAGGAGGCCAGCGAGGGATAGTGGACGTTGTTGGCCATATTGCCGGCGCCGATCATGGCAATGCGGACGGTTTTGCGCTCTTCCATGCTGCTCTGCTCCCGCAGAATATGCTTCCCACGTCTTGAGCCTCAAGTCCGGGCCAATCATGGCAACTGTACTGGCTATACCTGCCCTGCCTCAAGCATGCCGGCAGAGGGGTTAATCCGCTTTGCCGCCGCCCGGCTTTGCCCAGGGGGTGGGTTGACCTGAGCCTGCGGGCGGGGCCCGCAGGCTCAGGCCAACCCACCCCTCAAGGTTCTGTTCCGGTCAAGCGCACAAGCGTAAAGCCCGGACCCATTGGCCTCATGGGCAAAACAAGCGAAGCTGCGTGCTAATCAAAGAGCGAGCGGGCAAAGGCGATATCTTCCGCGATCAGACGGTTAACGGCCGCCTCGTCGCTATACTCCGCCGTCAGGCAGATGACGCCGCAATAGTTCCGCCGCTGGAGCTCGGCCGCCACGCGCGGCCAGGAGGCCAGGCCCTGGCGGCCGGAGGTCCAATAGACCTTCCACTGGGCGACCTCGGCCTCGGGGCCATTGCAGCGCTGCCAGAAAGCGTTCTTCAGGTTGACCATGCAGAGATGGTCCCAGACAAGGTCGATGGCCAGGTCGATATCCTCGCCCTGCAGGGCATTGTGGGCGGCGTCCCACACGGCGGCGACGTGCTTGCGATCGTATTTCTCGATCAGCCGGCGCAGGCCGGAGGCATTGGCGACAAAGCGGTCACAGTGATTCTGGATGCCGATGGTCACGCCATAGCGGTCGAGGAGGGGGACCAGGGAATCGAGCCAGCGCTGCGTGGCGGCCTCGCTGGCCAGGTAACCCTCGGGGCCGATATTAGCCATAATGCGGATAACGGGCACGCCCGCTTCGGCACAGGCGGCGATCGTAGGCTCATCAGCCGGGCCGGCGACGGAGTAGATCTTGACGCCGTGCGCGGCCAGCTCACGCACGGCCTTGGGCAGGTCGCGGCCCACGTTTTCGGGTAACACCTGGTAGCCGGGGCGGACGGGCAGCTCGATGCCGTCAAAGCCCAGGCCGTGCACAAAGGGGCCAAGCTCGGAAAGAGGCATCTTCCACGGCTTGGTAAAGACGGAGAAAGAGACTGCACTACCCATCGCTTTGCCCTCCTGTGGCATGAATCCACCCGGTTGTGCGCGCAACAGCCGCACCCGCGCATCTCTACGCAGCCAGCGTTGGCCGTAGAGCCGGCCCGGTGGGCTGTATCCCCCCAAGCCCACAATCCCAATATAGCACAGAGTGCACGCTTAGTCAACAACACGCACAAAGTAACCGAGGCGAAACCCCTCTTTACGCCTCTTTATGGTTGGAATGGCGCGGATATCGACCGGTTCTGTCACCTTGTTGACAAAAGGCCCAGCCTGAGGTATGATGCGGAAGATACTGCCATACAAGGTGAGGATGACATTGGTCAAATCGGGCGCTCAACCGGAACTGCTCAAAGAGATCAATTGCGCGCGGCTGCTGGAGATCCTGCAGGAAACGCGCGTGGTCTCGCGGGCAGAATTGGCCCGCCGAGCCGGCCTCAGCCGCACGACCGTGGGCATTCTGGTCGAGGAGCTGCTGCGGGTCGGCCTGGCCCGCGAGGTGGGCCTGGCCAGCTCGACCGGTGGACGGCCGCCCATGCTGCTCGAGTTCAACCCCGATGCGGCCCTGGCGCTGGGCGCCCAGATGACCGACCGCGCCTGGCATATTGTCCTGGCCAACCTCGATACACAGGCCCGCCGGCGGGTCAGCGTGCGCATCGCCGATGACACGCCGCAGGCGGCCATTGCCGCTCTGCAGGAAGGGGTGACGGCCCTCACCGAGCAGCAGGCGCCAGGGACCATTCTGCCAGCGATCGGCGTCGGCACGCCGGGGCTGGTGGATGTGCACTCGGGCGTGATCAAGTCGGCCGTGGATATCGGTTGGGCCGAAGTGCCCATGAAGGCCATGATCGAGGAGCGTCTGGGCCTCCGCGCCCTGGTCGCCAACCGGAGCAAGGTCGGCGCCCTGGCCGAGCTCTCGCAGGGCACAGGCGCCGGGCGACAGGTGAATGACCTGATCTACATTTCCATCGGCACCGGCATCGCCGCTGGCATCGTCCATCAGCGGCGCCTGTATACCGGCGCCAACTCGAGCGCTGGCGAGCTCGGCCATGTAACGGTGCTGCCCGACGGCCCCGTTTGCCCCTGCGGCAATCAGGGCTGCCTGCAGCAGCTGGCTTCGGGGCCAGCCATCGCCAACCGGGCGCGGGCGCGACTGCGCGAGGGCTTGCCCAGCATTCTGGGCCGGCTGGCCGGCGATCACCCGGAGCGCATCAGCGCCATCACCGTTTTTCGCGCCGCGCAGGAGGGGGATACACTCGCTCAGGAGGTTGTAGCGGAAACGGCGCGCCACCTGGGGCTGGCCGTCGCTAACCTCATCAACCTGTTCAATCCAGAGCTGATCGTGCTCGGCGGGCCAGTCGGGCGCCGCAGCCAGGTCCTGCTGGAACCGCTGTTGGAGCAGGTCCGGCGGCGGGCCATGGCCTACCCCCTCTCCACCGTGCGCATCGTCACCAGCCGCCTCGGCCCCGAAGCCGGCGCCATCGGCGCCGCCACCCTGGTGCTGCAGCAGGCGAGCGATCTCATCTTCACCCGCCGGTAACCGCCTGCCGGGCCGGGATGCCCGGCAGGAGCGCCAGGCCGGCCACGAAAAGCAGAGCGCAGAGCAGATAGACCCACTGCAGGTCCAGCACCGAAAGCAGGCCAAAGGCCAGGAAGGGTGCGCTGGCGCTGCCCATGTCGCCGGCCATGGCATAGACTCCGATCACGGCCCCCTGCCGGCCCGGCGGGCTCAGGTCGCCGGCGCAGGCAGCCAGGGTCGCCATGGCCGCCCCGCCGCTCACGGCGCTCAGCACAATGCCGAGCACGATGGGCAGCAGTGAATCCGCTGCCGCGAGCGTGCCAAAGGCCGCAATCCCCGCCAGCAAGCTTCCCACGACCACGGCGCGGCGGCCCAGGCGTCGGTCGGAGCCGTGCCCCGCCAGCGGCCCGACGAGCCCGGCCAGCAGCGAGCGCAGGGCCAGCAGCAGCCCGGCGGCGGAGGCGGTGCGCAGGGCGAGGGCGCCCAGGGGGACGCCGGCGCCATAGTGCTGTTGGAGCAGCAGGCTCACCGTGGAGAGCACCAGCCCTTCCCCCGCGAACTGGGTGATGAGGTAGAGCCCTGCGGCCGAAAGCAGCCCCGGGTTGGCGCGCAGAAAGGCCGTAGCGCGCAGCACGGACCCGGCCTGCAGCGAGAGGGCAGGCGAATGTGGCCTCTCCCGGCGGGCCGGCCGCGTCTCGGGCAAGGCAAAGAGGGCCACCGCCAGCCCCAGCGCGGTGAGGCCGGCGCACAGCCGGAGCGCCGTGCGGAAGCCCAGGCCATCCACCAGGAAGCCGCCCACCAGTGGCCCCAGGGCGAGCCCAGCCAGCATCCAGCTGTTGTAGAACCCGGCAATCCGGCCCCGGTTGGCGTTCGTGCTGATATCGAGCACCATCGTCAGCCCACCCACGTTGATGAGGATCCAGGCCAGGCCCCAAAGCAGGCGAGCGGTCAGAAACGGCCAAAAGCCGCGTACCAGCCCATAGCTGGCCGTGGAGAGGACGGCGCAAATCATGCCCAGGATAAAGAGCGGGCGCCGCCCCCAGCGGTCAAAGAGCAGCCCCGCCAGGGGGTTGCCGGGGATGCGGATCAACCGGTGGATGCCGAGCATGATCCCCGCTGCCGCCAGGGTGATGCCTACCACCTCGAGCTGGGTTACCAGCACGGCAAACAGCGTCAGATCGCCAAAGAGCGAGAGGCAAACGGCCACACCCAGCGGCAGGAGCACCCGGTAGGGGCTGCGGGGTGCCGAGGGGACGATGTCGTGGGCCTGGGGCATGGGTCGGGTACACCTCCAGTGTAGAGATCATATCATACATGCCCTGCGGATGCAATAGGCCTGCAGCAGCATTTCCCCTACCCCTGGACTCAGGACCTCCCAGAGGTCACGAACCCTCTGGGAGGTCCAACCGGTGTATCACAGGGGTTTGCTTGCTTTGATAAAGGCCGAGACGATGTGCGTGCCCGCATCCAGCTTGAGCCCGGCAGGGGTGCAGCAACACATCTCATCAGGCGCATCGTCGGCGGTATACTCCTTGAGCACCTGCAGGTCGATGCCGGTAAACCCAGCCGCGGCGAGCTGCTGCCGGTACGCCTCTTCGGTGATGGCGCCGGCCAGGCAGCCCGCCCAGAGCGCCAACGCCTGCCTGATCTCCGGTGCGAGGGCCCGGCCTTGAACGACGATATCGGCCACAGCAAAGCGTCCGCCCGGCCGCAGCACGCGGTAGGCCTCACGCAGTACGGCGTCCTTATCGGCAGAAAGGTTGATCACGCAGTTGGAAATGATCACATCGACCGACGCATCGGGCAAGGGGATCGACTCGATGTGCCCCTTGAGGAACTCGACATTGGTTGCGCCGGCGGCGCGGGCATTCCGGCGCGCCAGCTCGAGCATCTCATCGGTCATGTCGAGCCCGTAGGCCTTGCCGGTCGGGCCGACGCGCCGAGCTGAGAGGAGCACATCGATGCCGCCCCCCGAGCCCAGGTCCAGCACGACCTCGCCCGGCTTGAGCTCTGCCAGCAAAAGCGGGTTGCCACAGCCCAGAGAGGCCAGCGCCGCCGCTTCGGGCAGGCTCTGCAACTCTTCCTGAGTGTAGAACCGCTGTGCAGACTCGTCGACGGCGGAGCCGCCGCAGCCGCACCCACAACTTCCACCGATACGCTGCACCCGTCTGGCCGCCTCCGCATAGTGCTCGCGCACCGCTTCGCGGATCTGTTGGCTGTCCTGTTCCATGGTCATTTCGAGCCTCCTCACCAGTCAGTGCTGGCAGTCGCCATACTATATCGATCATTTTCGATATAATCGTCGAAAAAAGAGGGCAGGCCTGGCCACCGGCTGCCTACGGCAACTGGCTGCGCAGAGCTGCGAGTTTTTCCCAGTCGAGCGTGTAGTGCACCCACAGTCCGCGCTTTTCGGCGTGGACGAGCCCGGCCCGGCGCAATACCTTGAGGTGATGCGACACCGTCGGCTGCGCCACATGGCAGCAGGCCACAAAATCGCAGGCGCAGACCTCTCCCTGCTCGCGCAGTTGCTTGAGGATAGCCAGGCGCGTCTCATCGGCCAGGGCGGCGAAGAGGCGCGCGGCCTCCGCCAGGCCGGGGTAGAGGTGCTCCGCCTCCTCGGCCGTCCCTCCGCAGCAGCGGGTGGTTTTGGGCCCCACTCCGCCCAGCCATTCACGCGGCGTCTGAAGCCACTGGCGCGCCCGCTTCGGCATCTGCTTCGACCTCTTCCCCATTCTCTGAGAAGGCATCTACCTCTTCCATAAGCTTGTCAAAAGTTTCTTCCGAAATCAGCCCCGCCTCGCGCAGACGGAGCAGGGCGCTGCGCTGGGCGTGCCGGAACTCGCGCCGGGCCACTGCCAGGTCCTCAGCCTGTAGCGCCGGGTTGGCGCGCAAGAGCTCGGCCACGGCATTGCCCAGAGCAGCTGCGCGCTTGGTCAGCTCGCGCCGCATGACCTCCCAGGCATAGGGCGAAAGCAACCCCTCGTGATGCAGATACTCCAGATGATGGCCGCCTGTTTCCAATATGGTCAGGCGCGCCCGGCGCATCTCATATTCCTGCTCTACCGGTGTGCGCACAGCGATGTTCAGGCGGCGCAGGAGCGGGCCCATGGTCGTCCCCTGCACAAGCAGGGTAAAGAGCACCACACCAAAGGCCATCACCTGCAGCAGGCTACGCTGGGCGCCGAGCGTGACCGGCAGGCTGATGGCCAGGGCCAGGCCAATGGCGCCACGCAGGCCGCCCCAGTTCAGCACGTGCTGCCAACGCAAGGGCACCGGCTCGCCCAGGTGCCCGGTCACCCAGCCCAGGCCGTAGACGATCACGGCGCGGGCCACGAGCACTGCGGCCACAGCACAGAGGACAGGCTGCCAGGCGGCCAGCACCGTGATGGGGTCAACCTGAACGCCGATCAGCAGAAAGACGAGCGAGTTGGCCAGGAAAGCGACCGCCTCCCAAAAGTTGAACAGGACGATGCGCGTCGCGGGGCTGAGGCTGCGCGGGCCCAGGTTGCCATTGACCAGGCCGGCCGCGACGACCGCCAACACGCCGCTAAAATGCAACCGGTCCGCCACCAGGTAGGAACCAAAGGCCAGCACCATAGTCAGCGTAGTCACGATCAGATGGTCATCGAGGCGTGCGATCAGGCGCGCAACGAGCCAGCCCAGCACCAGGCCGATGATCACACCTCCAGCCGCCACCCGGACGAAATCGCCGGCTGCCGTCAGCAAATCAAAGCGGCCGGTCAGGGCTACGACCAGCATCAGGTTAAAGACGACGATGGCCGTGCCGTCATTGAGCAAGCTCTCGCCCTCAATCAGCACCTCAAGCCGCTTGGGGACGTGCAACGCGCGGAAAAGGGCCACCACCGCCACCGGATCGGTCGCCGAAAGCAGCGCCCCCAGCACGAGCGCCGCGCCCAGGGTCAGCGGCGTGGTCAGGGCCACAAAGCCGCCTACGATCAGCGTCGTCACGATCACACCGGGCACAGCCCAGAGGAGAATGATGGGCAGATTGCGCTGCAGATGGGTCATATTGAGGTGAAAAGCGGCCTCGAAGACCAGCGGCGGCACGAACAGGCCCAGGATCAGCTCGGGCAACGGGTTAATCTGGATGGGCTGTCGGAGGGTGATCAGCAGGCCGACAATGACCAACGCCACGGTGTAGGGGAACTTTAACCGGCGCACCGCAATAGCAACCAGTGATACGACCAGCAATAGCTCAATGACCAGTGTTTCGACCTGCAGAAAGCCCTCCATCGGCCCTCCTTTCCCTCAGCGTTTGACATATGTCTTGTTCACGAGTAGAGTCTGCCCACAATAAGGTGGACTCTGAGGCTATAGTATACATGATTATGGTGGAAACAGCCACAAAGCCCTGCCACCCCCTGCCTGAGGGCTGGGTCGCGCCGATCCTCTAGCCTGTGCGGATCTTGAAAAACAAGAGGAAGAGAGCATGTCCTCTACTAATACGATGATCGATGTCGTCATCCCCGTCTATAATGAGGAAGAGGACCTGGAAAAGAGCATTGGCAGGCTGGCGAGCTATCTGGATGCTCACTGCCCTTACCACTGGCGGATCATTATCGCCGACAATGCTTCTAGAGACCGCACTCCCGAGATCGGCCGGCGCCTGGCCGAGGCTATGCCGCGGGTCGATTACCTCCGGCTGGAGCAAAAGGGCCGGGGCCGCGCTCTGAAGCAGGCCTGGACGCAGAGCCAGGCCGATGTGATGAGCTATATGGACGTGGACCTCTCCACGGACCTCAGTGCTTTCATACCCCTGATCGAGCCCCTTGTGAACGGCCGTTACGAGGTAGCGATTGGCTCACGCCTGGCCAGGGGCGCACAGACCACCCGCGGCCTGAAGCGAGAGGTCATCTCACGCATCTATAACCTGATGATCAAGATCGCTTTCCCGCGCAGACGCTTTAGCGATGCCCAGTGCGGCTTTAAGGCGATCACCCAGACGGCAGCGCGTGACTTGCTGCCCCTGGTCAAAGACACCGGGTTCTTCTTTGATAGCGAGCTCCTGCTCAAAGCCGAAGCTCATGGCTACCGTATCCACGAGGTGCCCGTGCGCTGGGTCGATGATCCGGGCACGCGGGTCAAGATCGGCAAGACCGCCTGGGAGGATATCAAGGGGCTCTGGCGCGTGCGCTTGGGCGGGTGATGCCGGGTCATGGCCAGTTCCGGATCACAGAAACTCGAGAGGGCTGAAAACGCGAGAACGGGCAAGTGATGGCTCCTCTCTGCGTTTTCTTTCGTGTTATCGCGATCCAGGGTCCCTTCCTCTTTCCACCTCTGCCAGGAAACGCCTGGCCCGCTCCGTGAGCGCCGCGAAATCGCGCGCCTCCAGCAGGGCCGGCTCGACGAGGGCACTGCCGACGCCCACCGCGGCGGCGCCGGCCCGCACAAAGCTGGCCGTATTGGCCAGGGTCACCCCGCCCACGGGCACCAGCTCGATCTGCGGCAGGGGGGCGCGCAAAGCGCGGATAAAGCCTGGACCGCCCACATCGGCAGGAAAGACCTTGACCATAGCGGCCCCCGCTTCCCAGGCGGCGACAATCTCGGTAGGGGTATAGGCGCCGGGCAAGACGGGCACGCTGTAGCGCCGGCCCAGGGCGATTACCGCCGGATTCAGGTTTGGCGCGACGATGAACTGCGCCCCAGCCAGGATTGCAGCGCGGGCCGACTCCGGGTCCAGCACCGTGCCGGCGCCGAAGCACACTTCCGCGGCCCCAAAGCGGGCGCGCGCCCCCTCGATCACGCCCAGAGCGTCGGGGGTGGTAAAGGTTACCTCAATGGCGCGCACCCCACCTGCCAGGAGCGCATCCGCCGCCGCCAACAGTTGATCGGCCGACCTGGCGCGCATGATGGCAATCAGGCCGGCGCTGCGGATCAGGTCCAGGCAATGATTCATGGTCATCTCTCCACCCTCTCGATGCTGTACACGGAGCGCCGGCTGCTAGCCGGCCATATCCGGAAATCACTTCCTATTCTACCGCACCGTACGCGTGGCGCCGCCGGCCTCATCGGCCTCGAGCAGGGCCTGCACGTCCTGCCGCGAGACGATGGGCAGGTCGAACATGAGCGTCTGCTTGAGGCGGGTGGCCGCATCACCAACGAGGATCCCCTTCTGCAGGGCGCGCGCCGGGTCGGGCTCCGTCAGCAGGCCATAATAAAAGCCGGCCGTCCACGCGTCGCCGCCCCCCAGGCGGTCCCACAGCACCATGGGGCGCACCGCCCTGGACCGGGCAAAATGGCCCGCCGCATCCAGGGCCGCCGATTCCCACCGGTGCGCTTCGTATGAATCGGCATAGCGCAGGGTCACGGCCACGATCTGCAACTGGAAATCCGCGATTGCCTGCTGCAGCAGGCCCTGCAGCGCCCCGTCGCTCAGGCGGCCATCGGCGCCGAGGGCCTCACAGCGCAGGCCATAGAATCGGGTCAGGTCCTCCACCGTGGTGACGAGTATATCGACATGCCCGGCGACGAGCGGCGTGAGGGTGGCCTTGCACTGCTCGGGGCTCCACAGGGTGCTGCGATAGTTGAAATCGAGCCCCACCCGGCACCCGGCCGGGCGCGCTGCCAGGGCCTCCTGGAAGCACTCCAGCACATAGTTGCGCTCATAGCCCGAGTGGGCGCTCAGGCCAAAGCTGATGCCCGCCGCGTGGAGCAGGCGCGTCTCCTTCAGCGCCGCCGGCCAATCCACCATACCAGGGCCCAGGCGGCTGGCCGCGGAATACATGCGCTGATACCAGGCGACCCCGGGCCGCGGCGTGCGCCCGAGCTCGTAGAGCAGGCGCCCCATCGGCTCGGCAGGGCCGGCCCAGACAAAGTGATCCACGTTCAGCCCCTGCTCGCGGGCGACATTGCGCAGCAGCCAACCGTAGGGGTTCGCGGGCGCCCGGGTGACAAAAGTGCAAGGGACCCCCAGCCGGCTGAGCATCACCGCCAGGTTAAACTCCGTCCCCGCCAGCGCCACCCACACCTGCCGCGTGCGCTCCAGCCGCTCGTTATCGGCAGGCATGTCGCGCAACAGCACCTCGCCCAGGGTCACGAATACGCCCTGCCGCCCGGCCAGGGTAGTGAGATCGTCATGCAGCAGATCCAACGTGAGATGGGTATCGGACAAGGCCCAGCCTCCCACAGGGGAACCATCGAGCAGGAAAAGAGCCCCCAGAGGCTGCCTGTGGAGGCTCACCGATGTCCAGACTCTATCACGTTTCCGCCGGCCTGACAACAGGCCGTTCCCTCATGAGGTGCGGCTCGATTGGGGGCAGAAGCCAGGGCCGTGGGGCATTGCGCCGGAGATCATTTGATGCAGGTAATGAGGTTGGGCTTTCTATCGGGCGCGCTGGCAGGCGCCTCCTGCCGGTAACCGAATACGGCCGCATAGAAAGGCTTGTAGCCCTCGGGGATTTGCAGCTCTTTTCGCAGTGCGTTACCCTGCGGCGAATAGAACGCCAGCGTGACGAAGAAAATCCAGCACGACCCCAGCCCGAGCGACTCGGCCGCCAGCAGCATGTTCTGAGTGGCGGCGGCGCAATCCGCTTCGAGGGGCACGGGGGACCGCTCATTGCCCGAGACGATGATCAGCGCCGGCGCACCGTACAGGCAATCGAACCCTTCATCATTCCCCAGCGCCCGCAGCTGCTCAATATCCATCTGCCTGGCGGCTTGTTTCGCTGCCAGGTTCAGCCTGTCCAGCAGGCCCCTGTTCTGGATAGCTGTAAAATGCCACGCCTGGCCCCCGGCGTTGGGCGCATAGAGCCCCGCCTCCAGTATCGCCTGTAGTTCTTCCTCCGTGATCTGCTCATCCTTGAAGCTTCTGGTGCTCCGGCGCTGCTTGATGATTCTCAGGGTCTCATTGTCAAGCACGAGTCATCCCTCATTCAGCCTTTTACTCATGTGCTGTAGGGGCCGATCAGTATTGCTTCCAGCCTCGGGCGCCTCACGTGCAGCCCGGGTTCTATCGGCCAACATAGTGAGCACCCCGCCCTACGCCCCGCCCTCCACGATCTTGATCTCCTCCTCCGTCAGCCCGTAAAGCTCGTACACCAGGTGGTCAATTTGCCTATCCGTCGCCTCGATCTGCCGCTGCAGGAGCGTCTTGTCATGCGCCGTTTTGGCGGCAGCCAGGTCTTGGTGCAGCTTGAGCATCTGCTCCACCAGCGCCACCATGCGGTCGTGGCGGGGCTTATCACCTTCAGCAGTTGGATTCATGCCGTATATCGGAAACGATGCTAACGAACCCTTACCGAAGGCGAAAAAGCCTCCCCTAAAACCAGAGCCGACTTGAGATACATGAAACGTTGTCAGACGGGAGTTGAGTATCCCCAATAAGTACAGCAAGCACTCTACGTTGTCGTCATCAAGCACGATCGCGTTGCCGCCAGCCGTTCCGCCCCCTAAAAAGTAGAATCTGCCCTCATAATCCAACGCGAAATTGCCTCTCGTACTGAGTACCTGAGATAGGATCTTCGGACGAACATAGAGCGCAAGGTTCTTGGGGTAGGGGTAGAGCCACCAGTTTCCTGTATCAGTCTTCGACCTTTGCAGTAGCAGGGTTTTGTTCCGAGTCAAATATTCGTGCGCAGCAGGGAACTGGGCACGGAGTTCTCTTTCAGGGATGGGCGCAGCACAACCAGCCTCCACACGGTATGGAAAAAGAACCATATACTGGTATGAAGGTTCTCGATACCTTGAGATCTCCGAGCCCTTAAGCAATGGATGGAGGAGTTCAGTCTCAACCAGCACATCTGAATCTAGCGAGCGGGATTGCATCTTGCACATCTGCGCGCCCTCCTCCAGCACATTGAGGACATAGACCGAATCGGCACTGGTAGCAATACCCTGAAATATCTTGGTGCAATCAACGAGCTTACATGGTGCTGCAGCAAGACGCATCAAGAGATTCGTGCCATTTCCAGCACCGAAGACCCACTCGGTCTCACTGATGGAGGAAGCTGGGATTACTGTTTCTGGGGCGAAGGTTGAGTCTCGCCATCCTATGAGATCGGTCACCCTGACGAAGCGGCATCCTTCACTCCCTGCCTTATCCAGAAACATCAGGCACGTATAGGTCGTCGCACCCCGGAACACTTGCTGGTCGCCAAAATGCACTACTTCCGCCAAGTGCCGGCCCTCGGCAATCAGCCGCCGCAGAGGCTCGCCATATTGGGCGTTGAAGAACTTGTGCGGCAAGATAAAGCCCAGCCGCCCATGCTCGTTCAGCAGGCTGAGGCCCTTTTCCACAAACACGACATAGAGGTCATAGTTGCCCTTGCCGGCGGCGCGGTAGTGCGCCTTGTAGTGCTCGACCTCCAGCGGCGCCCACTCTTTCATGGTCTGGATGCGCACATAGGGCGGGTTGCCGATGACACAGTCAAAGCCACCCGCCGCCATCACGGCCGGGAACTCGGCCGCCCAGTCAAAGGCGTTGACCCGTTCCACGTCGTCGGGGGTAAAGGCGCCGGGCAGCCAGCCCGTATAGAACTCGGGGCCGATAAGCGAGTTCCCGCACTTGATATTGGCGGCCAGGTCCGGCAGGGCGCGCTCGGGCATGAGCTGCGGGGCAAAGGTCGCCGACTCCGCCTCCAGCACCTTCAGGAGGAGTGAGAGCTTGGTCACCTCCACTGCCTGGGGGTCGATATCCACGCCGTAGAGGTGGTCCAGCAGGATGCGCTTGCGCTCGGCTGTGGTGAGGCGCCACTCGCCGCCTGCCGCCTGGTAGAGCGCGGGGTTGCGCCCGCGCGCCCACTTTTCCGGCTCGTTCCGGCTGTACCACTCGCGATACCAATCCAGCAGGTACTGGTAGGCGCCGATGAGGAACGAGCCCGAGCCGCAGGCCGGATCAAGGATTCTCAGGCCGGCGGCCTGCTTGGGCGTCTTGCCCGCCAGCAGCTTGCCCACGGTGTGCTGCACGATGTATTCCACGATGTAGGTGGGAGTATAGAAAACGCCGCCCGCCTTTTTGACCTCGGGTTTATCCTCCACCACAGCCCGGTGCGCGGGCGTCAGGCGGATGACCTTGCCCAGGAACTGCTCGTAGACCTGGCCCAGGATATCCGCCGGCAGCACTGAAAACTCGTAGGGGCTCTCGGGGTAGTAGAGGCGGCGGATGATCTCCTTCAGCGGCTTGTCATCGATGGCCAGGCCCAGGGTAAACTCATCGGGCGGCTCGGCGCGGCCCTTTTCGGCGCTAAAGTGGAAAAGGCCTGAGTTGTAGCGCTGGTCGGCGCGCGCGAACATCTCGCCCAGCCGGGCATAGGTGTTGGCGCCGTTGAGCAGGGCCTGCAACTGGCCATAGGTCTCGATGCCCCGGTCCTCGCAGATGCGCAGGAAGATGATGCGGTCGATGGTGGACTGCACGGCGAAATTCAGCTCGCGCGGGCGCAAGGAGGGGTTGCGCAGGGCCAGGTTATGGGCCAGTAGCTCCCGCCACGATTCGATCTCCTGCAGGAAAGCATCATCGACCTCGGCCGTGCCCTTTTTGGCCTTGTTCGATTCGGCATAGCGGTCGAAAGAGCCCTGCAGCACCGCCTCGCGGGAAAAGACGGCGGCGATCTCCTCCCAATGCGTGGGGTAGTCCTGGTAAGTGAGAAAGCTTATCCGCGCCACGCCCGCCTTGTCGGCCTTTTCCGGCTTGATGCGGCAGTCATAGACGGCGAATTCCTCAAAATCGCTGAGGATGCTCAGGGGCAGCTTGGCCGACCAGGCGTAGCGCCGGAGCTGAAAGGCTGCGCCCACATCGCCGCGGATATCCACCGAGGGTTTTTTGGCCTCCAGGAAGAACTTGCGCTCCTTGCCGATCTTGAAGCAATAATCGGGCGCCTTGGTCGCGTCGCCGACCTTGATCGAATCTTCGTGGATGACATCTTTGTAGGCCTCGGAATAGCCGTGCTTGTTATACATATCCCAGCCGAGGGCCTCAAAGAAGGGGTCGAGGAATTCGATACGCAGCTGCGCCTCGTTGTACTGCCCGGCACGGTAGGCGGCGCGGTTGCGATCAAAGCGCTCGACGAGATCGAGGATGGCAGGGGGGACTGAGGGCATCGGTGGCCTGCTCCTTTGTTAGCGCCGGGTGAGAAACCCGGCCTACCCGAAGGCGGCCGGAGAATCTCACTGAAATACGATTTCCCGATCAGGAGTTCTCTACCCCGTCGCCATACTGCCCATAGTCCTGCCAGGCGGCGATCATGGCGCGATAGTTGGCCATTGGCACGTCGGGCTGCACGGCGTTGGAGACGCCCAGCACCAGCCCGCCGCCGGCCTTGCAGGTGAGCAGGCGCTCTTTGGTCTGCGCGTAGATCTGCTCGGGCGTGCCCAGCACCATCAGGCCGACGTCGATATTGCCACACAGGCACAGCCGGCCGCCGGTGATCTGCTTGGCCTGCACGAGGTCCATACCGGCAATGGGGTCGATGGCCTGCAGGGCATCGAGGCCACTTGTCGCCAGGTCTTCCAGGTAGGGGGTGAGGTTACCGTCGGAGTGCAGGATGGTATAGAGCCCCATCTGCCGGCACCCTGTGGCCCAGCGGCGCAGGTAGGGGAGGATAAAGCGCTCCATCTGCGGGCGGTTGAAAAAGGGGCCGTGGTTATCGGCAATGTCGGAGGAGGTTTCGGCGATCTCAATGCCCAGGTCGCGCACCCGCCTGGCCTGCTCCAGCCCGTGCTCCAGGGTACGCTGCGCCTGCTCGTCGATCTCTTCCGGCGCATCAAACAGCTTGTAGCTGAACTCGAGATAGTGCTCGGCCCCCGGCATGGCGATGACACCGCCGGTGCCCGCCACGAGCATCAGGTCCGCTGGGGCCAGCCGGGCCAGGACCTCCATCTGGCGGAAGCGGGCCTCCTCGGGCAACCAGTAATAGGCGGGGGCACCCGGTGCGACTTCCCAGTAGTTGGTGGGCACCGAGAGCGCGGCAAAGTGCATCTCCTCGCACACGCTCAGGATAATCTCGGCGTTGGCGTGCAGCGCCCGCTCCTGTTCCGCAGGTGTGAGGGCGGCAAACTCGTTGCCCAGCGTTACATGCTTGCCCGAGGCCTGGTCCCAGCCCTGGAACTCGAGCTCCCAGATGGGCACGGCGCCCGCCGGTTGGCGCTTTTCCAACGCCGCAATCATGTCGTCTCTTTTGGTCATGACCGTCACTTTTCTCCCGGGTCTTTACATCGTAGAGCGCTCGGCAGCCCCCTGCGCCCGACCGGAGTACGCTGGCCCGATAACATAGAGATAATAGGTTGCGCATTGCTCGCTGTCAAATACTGGGATCGCACCTGCCATCACCGTCAGCATCCATGGTGAAACATCCGCAGCGGCCATTTGACTTCTGTCTTGCCGCACCATACAATGCCGCTAGATGGCCATTCTTCTGGCTGGCCGGGTTCTACATTATCTGGCCGCCGGGCGGGGGTGTTGCAGGGGCGGCTTGAGTCGCTCGTCTCAGCATCTCACTGTAGCAGGTCGCGAGGACGAGCAAAAGTCGCCATGACAACACCCACCCCACGCCCCGGAGCAGGTTGTCCGGCTACCGTAGCGCCGGCAGCTGGCGCTACGTTCTGAGAATGTGACGCAGGCAAAAGATGATTATCGAAACCCCCCGCTTGGTCATCGCGGCCCCTTCCAGCGGCTGTGGCAAGAGCACGGTGGCCACGGGGCTGATGGCAGCGCTGGCGGCTACGCGGCGCGTGCAGGGCTTCAAGGTCGGCCCCGATTACATCGACCCCGGCTATCACACCGCGGCCAGCGGCCGGGTCTCGCGCAATTTGGATACCTGGCTGATGGCCCCAGCCGGCGTGCAGGCCGTGTTTGCCCGGGCTGTTGCCGGCGCCGATATTGCCATCATCGAAGGGGTCATGGGGCTGTTCGATGGCTACAGCGCCCATGCCGAGAGCGGCAGCACGGCGGAGGTGGCCAAGCTTCTGGGCGCGCCGGTCATCCTGGTGCTGGACGTCAGCTCGATGGCCCGCAGCGCCGCGGCGCTTGCCTGTGGCTATCGTGACTATGACCCCATGTTGAGCGTCGCGGGTGTGATCTGCAATCATGTGGCCAGTGAGCAGCACGCCCGCTGGGTACGAGAGGCAATCGAGGATGTCGGGTTGCCCGTGCTCGGGTGCCTCCCTCGCCTCGAGGCGCTGCGCATCCCGGAGCGCCATTTGGGCCTGGAGATGGCTGTAGAGCGGCGGGCAACGCTGCCCGCGTTTCTGCAGCACCTGGCAGGCGCCGTTTCCCAGTATGTAGATCTGCAGCGGGTGCAGCGCATCGCAGAGACGGCGCAGCCCCTCGACTTAGCGCTCCCCGAAATGGCAGCTCCCTCCGGGTGTGGCGCGCCCCAGAAGGCGTCTAAGCTGTCAGGAGCACTCGGAGCGCCGGCGGTGCGCATTGCTGTGGCGCGTGATGAGGCATTCTGTTTCTACTATGAGGACAATCTCGACCTGCTCCGTGCCGCCGGGGCCGAGGTCGTTCCCTTTAGCCCCCTGGCCGATCCGGAGTTGCCGGCGGACTGCGCCGGGCTCTACCTGGGCGGCGGCTACCCGGAGCTCTATGGGCCGCAGCTGGCGGCCAACCGGTCCCTGCGGTTGGCCATACGGTCAGCGCATGAGGCAGGGATGCCCATCTATGCCGAGTGCGGGGGCCTGATGGTCCTGACCGAAAGCATCCGCGACCTGGCCGGGGAAACCTGGCCCATGGTGGGCATCTTGCCGGGGCAGGCGCGCCTGCGCGCCAAGCTGGTGATGGGCTACCGATTGGTGACCGCCCAACGCGATTCTCTGTTGCTGCGCCAGGGTGAGCAAGTGCGCGGCCATGAGTTTCACTATTCCGATTGGGTCGGCTACCCGGCCGATCTGCCCTACGCCTATGAGATCCGGCCGAACGAGGAAGGGCCGGCGTCGTATGCAGGGGTCGCGCACAACGGGCTTTTGGCCTCCTACGTGCACCTGCATTTCGGCGCCTGGCCGGAGCTGGCGCTGAGGCTGGTCGATGCCTGCCGCCGTTGGCAGGAGCAGCGGCGCACCTCAAGCGCCGGGCAGAGCTGACATACCCGTCTCCCTGTTATTGGGGTGCCGCCCCTCACCAGGGCGCATCTCTCTAGGGCCCATGGCACCCCATGTCTTGGTTCCCTCCCCAAAGGGAATTGCATCTGGGCAGGCCCGATCTGGCTTTGCGGGACTATATTACAGATGGTGTATAATGGGTGCAGATCTCACGGAAAGGATACCAACCATGGACTCTCTGTCTCCTCGCGAGCGACTGCTGCGCACCCTGCGCTTTCAGCCGGTGGACCGTGTGCCCGATTACGAGTTTGGCGTCTGGCGGCAGACGGCCGAGCGCTGGCGCAATGAGGGCCTGGATACACCGGTCATCACCGAGTGGGGCCCGCTGGAGCGCTGGTTCAATACTGACGATCAACTCTTCGGGCCAGGGCTGCCGATCAATATTGGCCTGTTGCCGGCCTTTGAGCATAAAATCCTGGAGGACAGGGGCACCCACTGGATCCTGCAGGATGAGGATGGCGCCATCTCGGAGCAGATGAAGCCCGAGTACGGCGCTTCGATCCCCCACTATATCCGTTATGCCATCGAGACCCGGGCCGATTGGGAGCGCATGCGCGACGAGCGTCTGAACCCCGATCACCCCGACCGTCTGCCGCCTTACCTCGATGCTCGCATCCGCCGGCTGCGGAACCGCGATTACCCGTTGAGCCTGTGGCTGGGCTCGCTCTACGGCTGGATTCGCAACTGGATGGGCGTCGAGCGCATCTCGCTCATGGTCTATGACGACCGGCCGCTGGTCGAAGAGATCATGGAGCACCTGACGCAGCTCACCCTGAGCGTGCTCAGCAAGTTGGCGGGCAGGGGTATTGAGGTGGATCAGGGCGACTGGTGGGAGGATATGTGCTTCAACCATGGCTCGCTCCTCAGCCCGCGCCTTTTTGCCGAGCTGATGGTGCCGCGCTACAAGCGCATTACCGATTACCTGCGGCGCGAGTTCGGTACCGAGTTCAACCAGCTCGATTGCGACGGCAATATCCACGAGCTGGTGCCGCTCTGGCTGGAGGGGGGCATCAATGTGATGTTCCCCATCGAGTCGGCCCACACCGATGTCTACCGCATTGCGCACCAGTTCGGCACGCGCGTGGCGCTGCGGGGCGCCTTTGACAAGCGGGCGCTGATCGCCGGGCCGGCCGCGATCGACGCCGAATTTGCGCGCCTGCAGCCCCTTTTGGCACGGGGCGGCTATATCCCCCACACCGATCACCTGGTGCCGCCCGATGTGTCGCTGGAGAATTACACTTACTATCGCCGCCGCAAATGTGAGCTCATCGGCAAGCCCTGGCAAGAACCGGGCATCCGCCACAAGGCAGGGTATCAGCAGACATGGCGGCTGCTGGGGCCGTTCGCTAACGAAGAGGGCCAGGGCCTTGATACCGCATTGCCGCCAGAGCGGGACCTGCAGGCGCCAGGACCTTTTGCCGGTAAGGGTGGCGCCCAGTTGCAGTGGCGCCCCTACCGGGGTGAGGCCGTCTCGGGCTATGTGGACCTCAGCGCGGCCCTCTCTCCCGAGCCCTGGTGCCTGGGCTATGCCGCTTGCGAGCTCTATGCCCCCAGCGAGCGGGAGGGATGGCTGGAGCTGGGCTCTTCCGACGGCTTGCAGGTGTGGCTGAACGGCGAGCGCGTCCTGCGCAGTGATACCCGCCGCGCAGCGGCGCCACGGCAGGATATGGTGCCCGTGCACCTGCGCCAGGGCTGGAACACCGTGCTCCTCAAGGTCGGTCGAGAGGAGGATGAGTGGGGCTTTTACTTCCGCCTGACGGATGATCGCGGCGAGGCATGGGGCGACATATCCGCGCGGATGTAATGTATAGGTAATACTGCTGGCAGACAATATTGCGTGCTCGAGTGGGACCGCCCGGGGCTTCAAGCCGCCGGGCTCAGAACGGCAAAGCCCCTTCAGGGCTTGTGTAGGGGCTAATCTCCCTCCGCAAGCCAGGGTCCCCTATACGAGCCCGAAGGGCTATGCTCTTCTAACACTGCAACCGCACTTGATCCAGCCGGCAAAGGTGCTGTGCGCCTGCCCGGCTCTGACCCGGGAGGGGAGATGTCCATGGCAACTCTGCTGGAGCCGGCGCGCGAGCTGCCGGTGTATGCCGATGTGGATGTGGTGGTCTGTGGTGAGGGGCCGGCCGGGCTGGCTGCCGCCATTGCTGCCGCCCGCCACGGCGCGCGGACGCTCCTGGTCGAGCGCTATGGCTTTCTCGGCGGCCTGGCCACGGCAGGCCTGGTGGCGCCCCCACCTGGTGCCGCAGAGGGTCGAGAACCTCCTGGTCGCTGGCCGCTGCATCTCGGCGACGCACGAGGGCATGGCCGGCGCCCGCGTGATGGGCACCTGTATGGCCATCGGCCAGGCAGCGGGCACGGCAGCCGCGCTCGCCGTGCAGGGCGATTTGCCGCCGCGCCGGGTAGACGTACAGGCGCTGCGCCGTACCCTCAGCGCCGACGGCGCTCTCGTATGAAAAAGGGGGGACGGTATGGAACCGCGGATAAACGCTGATGATGCGCAAGACCTAAGCCTTGGAGACCGCGAAAGTCTGGCCGAGTGACAGATCTGCGTTCATCTGCGGTTCCATACCGTCCCCTCCGCACCTCCGCGTGAGGTCCGTTTCCATGTTGATCGTATGCCAAGGAGAAATGGATGCCTCAATCCGCCATGACCCATCGCGAGCGCCTTGATGCCGTCTTTGCCGGACGCGCGCCCGATCATACCCCTATCCTCGGCGGGTGGATCGCCTGCCCGGATCATATCCGCGCGCTCACCGGCGCCAGCAAGGAGGAATATTGGGAGGACCCCCTCGGCGTCTCGATCCGCGCCTACCGCACCCTGGGCTCCGACGGTCTGATCGATTGCTTTGTGCCCAAAAGCGACGCCGATTTCCGCTGCGTGGACCACAATACCTATCTGCACGCGGCGCCCGATCTGTCGCTGGCGGCTGCGCTGGAGCGGATCGACGAGATGCCCTCGGCAGAGGAGATTGAGGCCGAATTCACTGCCGATTTCGAGGCTGAGTATGCCCGCTTTCGGGCTGACCTGGTCGAGCGGCAGGCCCAGTGCGGCGACCTGGTATGGATGCCAGCGCAGTGGTCGGCCGGGGCCGGCATCAGCTGGTACGGCACGTTTGGCTATGAGAACTTTTTCCAGATCATCGGCGGCTACCCCCGGCATGCGCAGAAACTGCTGGAAATCGGCGGCGCCATCGGCTATACGCGGGGGAGGCTGGTGGCGCGCGCTGTGCAGGAGGGGCTCTACCCGCACGCCATCCTGCTGGGCGAGGATATCTGCACCCAGCGCGGCCCCATGATCTCGCCGGCCTATATGGAGCGCTACTATGCGCCCCAATTGCGCCACGGCCTGCAGCCCCTGCTCGAGGTGGGGTGCCGGCCCGTCTGGCACTCGGATGGCGACGTGCGCCCCCTGCTCGATATGCTGATCGATTGCGGCATCCAGGGCTTTCAGGGGTTCCAGCCCGAGTGCGGCCTGACCATCGAGCTCATGGCCGGCAAGCGCACGCGCGAGGGCAAGCCGCTCTTGATCTTTGGGCCGCTGGCAGTGACCACCGAACTGCCGGTCTGTACAGCGGCAGAGATCCGCCGCAAGGTGCGCCACGCCATCGATGTCTGCCGGGGCAATGCGGACCTGGTGCTCTTTACCTCCAACACCATTAACCCCGACGTGCCGCTGGCCAATATCATCGCCATGCATGAGGAGGCTCGGGCATGAACGGGCGACGCCGACGGCTGGCGGTGGCCCTGGCGGCGCTGACGGCGCTGGGAATGGCCCTTTCGGGGACCCTCCCCCTGTCCACGCCCATCCTGGAGCTGCCCGTGCCAGGCACGCTGACTCTGCTCAACATCGAGCTGACGCCAGCGCGCACCGTCGGGTTTGCGGTCGCCGTCATCGCCTGTGCGCTGCTGGAGGTCCTGCTGCGCTCCGATCCGCGGCTGGCTGGGGCCCCCATCGCACGTACTGCGCCCTTTTGGGTGCTGCCGGCGTGCAGCGTGCTCGCGCTCTATGAGGGCTATGGCCGGCTCAATGCGCCACTGGCGCAGGCGCTACTGTTGATCGTGGGGGGGGTCCTGGTAGGCCTGACGGCCCTGGGGCAATTGCGCACCCTGGACCCGCAAGAGCCGGGGTTCCACGCCGCGCGCTCTGGCCTGAATGCGCTGACCTATGGCCTGGGGTTGGCGCTTTTCCTGGCGGCTCTAAGCCTGCTGCAGCGCGGAATCCTGGCGGTGCCGCTCATCGCCCTCGGCAGCGCCGGCCTGGCCCTGGAAACCCTACGCAGTTTGCGCGGCAGGCTGTGGCCCCTTTGGGGGAAGGCCGCCCTGGTGGGCTTGATGATGGGTGAGTTGGGCTGGGTGCTCACTACGGGAGCACTCTCGCCGTGTGGCGGCGCCTTTCTCCTGCTGGCCGTTTTCTACCTGGTCACCGGCCTGCTGCAGCAGCGCCAATGGGGCCAGCTCACTCGCCGCGCCGCCGTAGAGTACCTGGCGGTGACCGTCGTGTGCATGGGCGTGGTGTTCTGCTTCGGCTGGCAAGGCTAAGTTGTAGTGGGCGTTTGAGGCGTAGCCAGGCCACCTACAACGGGTTGTGTTGCTGGGAGGTGCTACCTCAGGGGCGCCAGCAGGCTGTGGGGGTTGGCGGCATAGGCATCGAGGGGAATGGATCCGCCTGCCATGGCGGTCAGCGTGCGGCAGATGAGGGCATTGGCCGGCACGGGCACGCCCAGCTCCAGCCCCCGCTCCACCACGGCGCCGTTGAGGTAACTCACCTCCGACCGAGTACGGCCTCGCTGCAGATCCATCTGCAGTGAGGGCTGCTTACCTGCCCGGCTGCCGGCCACCAGGCGCGGCAGCAAACGGTGCAAAATGGGCACAGGCAGGCGCTCGATGGCCTGAGCGAGGAGCGGCACCGGGTAGCCCGGCAGGTCCACGGGGCGGATGGCCTGGGCGCGCAGGACGGCCAATGCCTCACGAAAGGCGGCGATCTCCAGCCGGCAGAGGGCCAGGTCGTTGAACACCTCGCGAGATGGGAGATTGGTGATCGCTGGCACGGCGTTGCCGAGCATGTTGAGAAGCAGCTTGGACCAGGTCATGGCCCGGTAATCGGCGCAGAGACGAGCCGGCAGGCCCGCGGCTGCAAACAGCGAGGTCACCTGGGCCGCCAGCTCTGGGGGGGCGGTCACAGGCGCTATCGCCACCCCACCCCGTCGACTCAGGCTGCGCACCACCCCAGGCTGCGGCTGGACGGCGACCAGCGTGATCACGCCCGCCAGCAGGGGGCGCGCCCCCACTTCGGCGCGCGCCAGGTCGACGCCGCCCACGCCGTTCTGGAGCACCAAGAGGGGCACTTCGGGCGGCACATGGCCGCGCAAGCCGGCTGCCGCCTCGGCGGTGTCGTGGACTTTGGTCGTGATGATCACCAGGCCTATGTTGGCGACCTCGGCCGGAGAGAGTTCTTCCCACGCTGTCACAGCCTCGAGATCGTGCAGAATCACCGGGCGGCGCCAATGCCGCTCGAGGATCAGCCCGTGCTCGCGAATTGCACGCATAGGCTCGGCCCGGCCAATCAACGTGACCGGCGCCCGGGCGCTCAGGAGCCGGGCGCCCACCAGTGAACCGATAGCGCCGGCGCCCACAATCGCCACGCCGCGCGGCAAGTCAGAAACCATGGAACATCCCCCGATCCAACTCTGGCATCATCTCCAGGCTGTGCGCAAGGCTGCCGCCAGTTCCTCCGCAGCCTGTTCGGCCCGGGAGGGCGCCCACCCATATGCATCAAGCAAGCGCCGTACCGCCGCCGAAAAACGCTCCAGACCCGGCCCCCGCGGCTGCAGGCGGGGCTTGATTGCGGAGGATTTCAGCGTCGCCAGGGCGGCTTGCACCTCTTCATCCGGCAGCGGCCCCTCGCCATTGCGCACCTGGCTTGGGATTGCATTGGGCGCAGGATGTGCAGTATTGGCGACATAAGCCAGCACCACGCCCCAGGCGATCTCATCCAACACGGTAGGGGTGATCTTGATTCGGCTTTGGGCGGGGATGGGGGCGGTGCGCTGGAGGATGGGTTGCGCTGCCCGATGGTACGACCGCAACTCACGCTCGTCCATGATGGGCTCCTTTGCAGGTAAACGGCTGCCAGGCACGAAAACCCGGCCCATATGCATTCTAACACACAAGCCAGCAGGGGTAAAGCAAGGCATTATTCGCAGAGCCTGCACATCCCCTTCACAGGTTCTTCACAATCCCCGGCTATAATGCTGGCACAAGCGGGCGAGGAAAGTGCCGCTTGATCTCAAGCGAGGAGGAAGAGATGTTTGGACGAGTAGGCAAGTGGGCAGTGGCTGCACTGGCGGGGGTGCTGATCATCGCTGGCGTCGCCGCATTCACGAGTTCCGCCCAGGGGCCTGCGCCGGCGCAGACGCCCCAGGCAACCTGCCCCATGGGTGGCCCGGGCGCCGGCTTTGGCTTCCGCTTTGGCGGCGCCATGCTGGATACACTGGCCAGCGCGCTGAACATGAAGGTGGACGCACTGACCCAGGCCTTGCAGAGCGGCAAGACCGTGGCGGACCTGGCCAAGGCGCAGAATATGACCCTCGAGCAGGTGGTGGATAAGCTCATCGCCGCTCGCAAGGCGACCCTGCAACAGGCCGTGGACGCCGGGCGCATCACGCAGCAGCAGATGGATGCTGCCCTCAACACCATGCGCACGCAGATGCTCGAGAATCTGCAGAATGGCGTCTGCGCCCCGGGCCTCGGCCCGGGCTACGGGCGCCGCGCGGGCGCCGACAATCATGGCGCGGGCTTTGGCTCGCCGATGCGCGGCATGGGCCGGGGCCGCTCGCTCTAGCGCCGAAATCTGCAGCACGTAACAGGAGGGGGGCGGGCCATCCCCCGCCGGGTGGGCCGCCCCCCGCCCCTTGCCCTTGAGCCCCCCCGGGCCGGTTTTGGGGCATCGGGGGGGCCCCCG
>Ga0078972_1003897_pt1 | contig 43047 bp, 39 predicted proteins | sample YelNatPaOPGAMG01_FD_67568 | JGI IMG/M metagenome (GOLD analysis project Ga0078972, IMG submission 67568) | Hot spring thermophilic microbial communities from Obsidian Pool, Yellowstone National Park, USA - OP-RAMG-01 (SPADES assembly) (version 2) | ecosystem: Environmental > Aquatic > Thermal...
ACAGCTGGAAGGAAGGGTAGCCGACCTCCTGCAAATGGTGGAACTATCACCTACATATATGCACAAATCTCCCTCTTCCATCGGCGGCGGTGAAAGGCAGATGGTCGCCATTGCCCGGGCCCTGGCGACCAACCCCGCCTTCGTAGTGTTGGACGAGCCGACCTCGGCCCTGGATGTCTCCATCCAGGCCAAGATAATCAACATGCTCTTGAAGCTACAGCAGGAACAACACCTCACCTACCTGTTCATCACCCACGACCTCAGTTTGATGCGGAATATTGCCACCAGGGTAGCCATCATGTACCTGGGAAAGGTCTGTGAAATGGCTGAAACCGTCGAATTTTTCCGAAACCCCCTGCATCCCTACACCAGGATGCTCCTATCCTCCATTCCGGTTGTCTCCGTCGACGAAGTGGCGTTAAGACCCCAGAAAACAACCTCTATCGGGGAGATTCCCTCTCCGGTCAACGTACCCCCCGGCTGCAGTTTCCACCTTCGTTGTCCGGAAAAGGCCGAGGTGTGCGTCCGATCAGACCCAGTGATAAGGGAGGTGGCGACCGGACGGTACGTGCGTTGCCACGCTTATCACTGAAGGTGAATGATGCTCCGCGACACCCGTCGCTTTGGAGGCCGTTCTTCCGGAAGACGGCCAGTCCTTCCGAGGATGGGGAGAGACCCTCTGCGGCGGCGAGGGCGATCTACTTGCCAGCCGAAAACTGAAGGAATTGAGGGGATGAGATGAACAAAAAGCGGATCCTGTATATCAACCCGGTTGGTCAGCCGGATGCAGACAACGACATCAGGGCCTACCTGGAGAGTGCCAGGAATGAAACGACCGAGATCGAGGTGGTATCTCTGAGAAAGGGACCACACCACCTGGAGTATCATTACTATGAGGCCTTGGTCGGTGTGGAGGTGAAAAACGGCTATGATGCGGCGATCATCGGCTGTTTCTATGATCCGTTTCTGCGCGAAGCAAGGGAGATCTGCGATCGCATTGTGGTGACTGCTTCGGCCGAATCCTCACTTCATCTTGCCGCCACGATGGGTGATACCTTTTCTATTATCGTCGGCAGAAAAAAAATGGATTCCATCCATGCGCCGCACCGTTTTAAGTTACGGTTACGGAGGGAAGGTGGTGTCTTTCAGAACATTGGAGCTTGGCGTGCCGGATTTTCATGCAGATGAAACCAATACCGAGGATCGCTTGAAGCTGGAGTCGAGAAAAGCTGTGGAGGAAGACCGGGCGGAGGTTATTGTCTTGGGATGCACAATGCAGTTTGGCTTTTTCAAAAAGGTGCAAGAGGCAGTGGGAGTCCCTGTTATTGACGCTGTCCTGGCTCCTTTCAAGCATGCGGAGATGCTGGTCGACCTGAGGAACCGGTTCGGGTGGCAACCCAGCAAAGCGGGGGGCTATGAGACGCCGCCGATAGCCGAGATCAAGGAATGGCGTCTGGAAGAACAGTACGGCATTGAAGGTTTATGGACTATCACTGGCGGCAATTCTTCAAATAAGAGCCACAATTATGATAGTTTCTGATAGTTTTGACAAGAGTGGTGTTCCGTACCGACGCGCCTCCAAACCACTGAATGGGCCGGGGAAACCTTTTGACCGCCGTGACCGCTGGAAGCCGTTGACGACCATCCGGCGCTCGTTTTCGACCGTTCGCCGATCAACTCTTTTCTTTCACCATTCTTTGTCCCATTATGATAAGCAGGGTCGGTAGCGGTTCGGGCGGGCGGCAAAGTCTGGCTCCTACAATTTGATAAACGGGTTTAGAGTACTGAAAACCTGGTCATTGGTCCCTTCACGGGGGCCAAGAGCCAGGTTTTTTTATGTTTCCGGGTGCGACAGCGGGGTCCCCGGCCCGCCGCGAGGCGGGTTGGGGTGGAAGCAGCGGGGTCCCCGACCCGGGGCCCCCACCGACAGGTGCATCCGGCGGGTTGGGGCGGAAGCGGGGCGGGAAGGAGTGACGGCCATAGCGTAACCGGTCCGGGAAAGGGGGAGTGGTCTGGGGAATGGATGACGAAGTCGGCAGGTTGGCAAAGGCGTATGACCGATATAAGAAGGAATTGGCAGTAAAGGAGTGAAGGTGTATTATGAGTAGGAATTCCACCTTTGGTGAGCTAGTGGCTGAATTCATAGGTACGGCGATTATCCTCATTTTCGGGTGCGGTTCGGTAGCCGACGTGGTGTATCATCCCCGTCTCGCCGCCGGCGCTTACACCTGGGACACCATCGTCTGGGGGTGGGGCATAGGCGTGGCCATGGCCGTGTATGTGGCAGGAGGCGTTTCCGGAGCCCATCTGAACCCGGCCGTCACTCTGGCCAACATAATTCGCAAGAACATTTCGTGGGGCAAGGCGATCGCCTACATGATTGCCCAGACCGCAGGCGGCTTTGCAGGTGCGGCTCTGGTTTACGGGGCGTACTACGGCGACTTTATGACTGAAGGATTCAAAAACATCTTTTACACCAGCGCCGGTCAGAATATCTCGCTGGGTACGGCCTTCTTCAACGAAGTGCTGGCTACAGTCTGCCTGGTGCTATTCATCTCGGCCCTGGTGGACAACGCCAACAACAACGGCCCGGTAGCGAATCTCTGGCCTTTCATGATCGGTCTCGCCGTTGTTGTCCTGGGTATCTCTCTGGGCGGCCCCTCCGGTTACGCCATGAACCCGGCCCGTGACCTGGGTCCGCGTCTGTTCGCCGCTTTGTTCGCGGGAGACACCGGCGGCTTCGTGGGCAACTACTGGTGGACGGCGCCGATCATCGCCCCGTTTGTGGGCGGCATTCTCGGCGCGTTGGCCTACGATCACGGCATCAGTCCGTATCTGCCCCATCGGCTGAACGGCGCGCCGCAAGTGGACCAGGGTATCGGCAAGGGAGCGTAGGCAGGTTCGACTCGCCGACCTTAAGGGAAAAACTGAGATTCAAGGAGGATTGGCCGTGGAAAAGAAATTCGTCCTGGCCATCGACCAGGGTACGACCAGTTGCCGGGCCATTTTGTTCGACCGGGAGAGCAACATCCTCGGCGTCGCCCAGAAGGAATTCACCCAGATCTACCCCCAGCCGGGCTGGGTGGAGCACAATGCGGAGGAGATATGGGATACCCAGCTGGCGGTCATCAAGGAACTGGTTTCCCAACAGGGAATCAACCCTGGTGAGATAGCCGCCATCGGGATAACCAACCAGCGGGAGACCACCGTGGTCTGGGACCGGCACACGGGCAAGCCGGTGTACAACGCCATCGTCTGGCAGTGCCGGCGCACCACGTCCATCTGCGAGGATCTCAAGGCGCGCGGCCTCGAGCCCGCGATCAAGGAAAAGACGGGGCTGGTGGTGGACGCCTATTTCTCCGGCACCAAGGTCAAATGGATCCTGGACCACGTGGAGGGGGCCCGGCGGCGGGCCCGGGACGGGGACCTGCTTTTCGGCAACATCGACACCTGGCTGGTGTGGAAGCTGACCGGGGGCAGGGTGCACGCCACCGACTACTCCAACGCCTCGCGGACCCTGATGTACAACATCAACCAGTTGGCGTGGGACGATGACGTGCTGAAGGAACTGGACGTACCGGCGGCCATGTTGCCCCGGGTCATGCCCTCCAGCGGCGTTTTCGGCGAAACGGACCCGTCTGTCTTCATGGGCGCCGCCGTACCCATCGCCGGCATCGCCGGCGACCAGCAGGCCGCCCTGTTCGGCCAGGTTTGCCACCGGCCCGGCATGGCCAAGAACACGTACGGTACCGGCTCCTTCATGCTCATGAACACCGGGGACCAGGTCTACCGCTCCAAGAACGGCCTGCTGACCACCATCGCCTGGGGTATCGGGGACCGGGTGGAATACGCGCTGGAAGGCAGTATCTTCATCACCGGGGCCGCCGTCCAGTGGCTGCGCGACGGCCTGAAGGTGATCGAGGCGGCGCCGGATTCCGAATACTTCGCGGCCAAGGTTGGAGGCGCGGGCGGCGTCTACGTGGTGCCGGCCTTCGTGGGCCTCGGCGCCCCGTACTGGGACATGCGGGCCAGGGGCCTGGTCATCGGGATCACCCGCGGTACGACCAAGGAACACATCATTCGCGCCACGTTGGATTCCATAGCCTATCAGACCAGGGACGTGCTCGCCGCCATGGAGTCCGATTCGGGTATCACCCTGCAGTCCCTGCGGGTGGACGGCGGGGCGGTGAAGAACAACCTGCTGATGCAGTTCCAGGCCGATATATTGAACGTACCGGTGGAAAGACCCCGGATAACGGAAACCACCGCCCTGGGGGCGGCCTACCTGGCCGGTCTGGCGGTAGGATTCTGGAGCACCAGGGAAGAACTGGCCGACAGGTGGCAGTTGGATCGCAAGTTCGTGCCCCTGATGGACGAACAGGAAAGAAACCGCCTGTACGGCGGCTGGCAAAAAGCCGTCGGCCGGTCCCTCGACTGGGAGAGCGGGCAGTAAGGGGTTCCCGGCGGATGAGACGGTCGACGTGACCAGGAGCATCGAGGCGGCTATGGGTGCTCAGGCAAAGGGGCCACCTTCACGGACCCCCGCTTAAAACCGGGGGGTTCGGGAAGCGGGAAGAATCCTCAACAACCCCCGACTTAAGTCGGGGGCTTGTCCCGGTCCCTCCAGGCGACCTTGCCTTGATACCAAACCTGCCTGTATGAGCGGGCCATCGCTTGGTGCTGAAGAAACTTGTAGCTGCCTCGCCATATTATCCGTCGCCCATGCGGGATCCGCAAGCCCGCCGCCGGGCGGATTGCGGGGCTAAGGAGTCGTCCGTATGTTTGGTTTACCTCCCGAAAAGCGCCTGCGGGCCGGAGAAGAGAGTTTCGAATTGCTGCCCCTGGTGGAAAAACTGGGCTTCGACGCCCACCAGGTAACCTGGTCGGTGCGGGAGAACGCCCAGTTGGCCGGGAGAGTGGCGCGTCATGTCGAAAGGGCGGCCTTGGACCTGATGGACGGTTCGGCGGGTCTGCAGGAACTGGCGGGAGCGGCGCGGGCGGTGGAAGCCAGCGCGGCCAGGGTGGCCGGCATCTCGTCGCAAAGACTGATCCAGGCCGGACAGAGCAAGGACCTGATGAACGATACCAGGACGCGCCTGTCCGGTATCGCCGCTCAGGTCATGGACTACGCCGCCGCCGCGGCCAGGCTGCGGGAATTGTCGCGGGAGATATCGGCGTTTGTCAGTGAGGTTGTGGACATCGCCAACCAGACCAACCTGCTGGCCCTCAACGCCGCCATCGAGGCGGCCCGGGCCGGCCTGGCCGGGCGGGGCTTCTCGGTGGTGGCGCAGGAGGTGCGCAGTCTCGCCGACCGGAGCATACTGGCTTCGCATCGCATTGGGAAAACGGCGGCCGAGATCACCGGGGGCATCGACCGCGTGGCGGCGGCGGCGGAAAAAAACGCCCGGGAAGTCAACGCGGCGGAAAACAGCGTGCGGGAAGCGGAAACCGCTTTTGCCGTGATGGTGGACGCTTTCGAGGAAATCACGGGCCTGAACCAGGGCTTGTCCGGGTCCACCGCCGGGCAGGCCCAGGCCGCCGAGCATATGGCCGGCGTTTTCTCCTCCCTCAACGAGGGCATGCAGGAGATAACTGGCCTGGTCAAGGACCAGGAAAGACTGCACGCTTACCTGATAAACCTGTCCGGCGCGCTCGGCGCGAACATTTACGATCTGCAAAGGCAGGCCACCCGGCGACGGCGCAACGAGTTGGTTTGGGGCGTCAATCCGGCGCTGTCCCCGGAAAACATCAAGAACCTCTACCTACCCATCGTCACCGCCCTGGGGCGGGTCCTGGGCCGTCGCTGCCTTGTACTGATAACCGCCGATTACGACGCCCTGGCGGACAGCCTGATCGACGGGGTGGTGGACGTGGGCTGGTTTTCGCCCCTGGCCTACGTGAACGCCCGCGAAAAGGGCGGGGTGATTCCCCTGGCCACGCCTGTGGTCAACGGTGCGCCTTCCTACAAAGGTTACGTCGTGACGGCGCCTGGGTCGGGAATCACCGCCCTGGCCGGTTTGAAGGGCAAACGGGTGGCCTTTGTCGATCCCAAGTCGGCTTCCGGATACGCCTATCCGCGCCTGCTGCTGCGCCGCGCGGGCGTGGACCCGGACCGGGACCTGGGGGAAACGGTTTTCCTGGGGACGCACAGCCGGGTCATCGACGCCGTGCTCGCCGGTACGGTGGCGGCGGGGGCGACCTATTCCGAGGCCATCGACGACGCCGCCAAGCGCGGCCTGCCGGTGGAGACCCTGGTTTACCTGGCCGAGACGGAGCCGATTCCGAAGGACTGCCTGGCCGCCCGGCCCGGGGCCGATCCGGGGTTGGTGAAGGAGTTGCGCGACGCCCTCCTCAAACTGGCCGGGACGGACCAGGGAAGGGCGGCTATGGCTGATTCACCAGTCGACGGGTTCATCGCCGCCGACGACGGGAATTACGACATCATCCGGGAAGTGGCGCGTTCCTAGGGCCCGGACCCGGCACAGTTCATACAAGGGACAGGCGAAAACGATGCAAAAATATGACGTGGTGGTCATCGGCGGCGGAGCGACGGGCTTGAGCGTACTGTGGGACCTCGTCTTGCGCGGCGTCAGGGCGGCCTTGGTGGAGAAGGACGATCTGGCCGCCGGTACCAGCGCCCGTTTCCACGGTCTGTTGCACAGCGGGGGGCGCTACGCCGTGAACGACATCGACGCGGCCCGGGAGTGCATCAGCGAAAACCGGATCCTGAAGCGGGTGGCCTGGCACTGCGTGGAGGATTGCGGCGGGTATTTCCTGCAGATGGACGGCGACGACGACGGTTACGTGGACAGGTGGGTCCGGGCCTGCCGGGAGGCCGGTATCACGGTCGGCGAGGCCGATCCCGGGGAGGTGCTGCGACAGGAACCTTGTCTTTCACCGTCCCTGAAACGGGCCTTTTCGGTGCCCGACGCGGCCATCGACGGCTTCCGTCTGGTCTATACCTGCGCGCGGTTGGCCCGGGACCGGGGGGCGGCCGTCTTTCCCTACACCAGGGTCACCCGGATCCTGACCATGGGCGGGCGGGTCGAGGGCGTGGAAGCGGAAGGACCCGCCGGGGTTTTGCGGTTGGCCTGCGGTATCGTCGTCAACGCCGCCGGGGCTTTCGCCGGGCGGGTGGCGCACTTGGCCGGGGTGGAGCTGGCCATGGCGCCCAACCGCGGGACCATGATCGTCTTCAATCACAAAATGGCCGGGCGGGTTCTCAACCGGTTGGCGCCACCCGGCGACGCCGACATTTTCGTGCCGCACAACACGACCATGATCCTCGGCACCACCTCGGTGGACATCGACGAACCGGACGATTACCGGCCTTCCCCTGGCGAAGTGGAGCGTTTGCTGACCCGGGGCGGCGAGATGGTCGCGGACCTGGGCCGTTATCGCATGCTGCGGGCCTACGCCGGAGTGAGGCCGCTCTACGCCGCGGGCGCGGCCAAAGGCCGCGGGGCAACCCGTAACTTCCTCCTGATCGACCACGCGCGGGAGGACGGTTTGGAGGGCCTGGTCACCATCACCGGCGGCAAATTCACCACCTGCCGGCTGATGGCCGAAAAGACCGGTGACCTGGTCGGGGCAAAACTCGGCCGGCGCTCGCCCTGCCTTACGGCCGAAAGGCCCATGGTGGAGCCGGGGAAGAAGGAAAGCGAAAGGGTCCGGCGGGTATTCGCCCCCGGTTGGGGGGATCTGGTCGCCCGGCGGGCCGCCTGGAACCTCGACGCCGTGCTGGCCCAGTTGGCCGGGGATAAGTTGGCCGGGGACAACCTGTGCGAGTGCGAGGGCGTCTCCCTGGCGGAAGCCAGGGCCGCCTGCCGGGAGGGCGCCCCGCGCGGCCTGGGAGAGGTGCGCCGGCGCACGAGGCTGGGCACCGGGACCTGCCAGGGCCTCTTCTGCGGTTTCCGGGCGGCCGGGCTGCTGGTGGAAGACGGTTTGCTGCCGCCGGAGAAATTCCAACCCATTGTGGCCGAGTTCCTGGAGAAAAGGTGGCGGGGCCAAAGGGCCGTCCTGCGGGAGCGGGAACTGGCCGCGGCGCAACTCGCCACCGGCATCTGTACCACACTGCTTGGCCTGGAGCGATACGTGCCATGAGCTATGACGTGATCGTGGTGGGCGGGGGTCTCTCCGGCTACGTGGCGGCGGCCAAGGCCGCCCAGATGGGGAAAAGGGTCCTGCTCCTCAAGGAAGGGACGGGATGCTTCCCCTTCCTCTCGGGCTGCATCGATCTATGGGGCTACCCCGACGAACGGGAACCGGCCACCGATCCCGTGGCGGAGATCGACCGGCATCTGGCGGCGGACCCGCTCCATCCCTACGGGCGCCTGCGGGACGTTCTGGACGACAGTCTGGCCTTCCTGCGGGAAGCCTGTGAGCCGTACGTGAGCTATGCCCCTCCCGGGGGGAGAAACATCACCGTGCCCACGCCGCTGGGCATGCCCCGGCCGGCCTTCCTGGCGCCAAAAAGCCAGTACCGGACCGGATGGGAGGCGGCGCAAAAGATTGTCCTGGTCGGATTCCGTGAATACCGGGACTTCTTTCCGTCCCTGGTGGCCGCCAACATAAACCGGTGGCGCGGGGAGGGGGCCGTCTCCCTCATGGTGACCCTGGGTTTGCCAAGGCATGTGGATGCCCCCACCCTGGCGCGTCTTTTGGAAAAGGAAGCCTACTGGCGCCTCTTTGTCGAGCAGGTGGCCGCCCGGGCCGGCGGGGCCTCCCTGATTCTGGCGCCCGCCGTTTTCGGCCTGGAGTCGTCCGCGGAGTTGCTGTCCCGGTTGGGACGGATCCTGGGGACGCCGCTCATGGAGATGGCCACGCTGCCGCCCGGCGTTCCCGGACTGCGGCTTTACCGGGCCCTGCACCGTTACGTGCTGGCGCGGGGCGGCGAAGTGACCGGCAACATTCGGGTGACCGGGGCCGAGTCGGCCGCCGGGGCCTGCCGGGCGGTGACGGCGTGCGACGCCGTGCGGCAGCGAAGATACGAGGGCCGCTCCTTCGTCCTGGCCACCGGTTCCTTCGTCAGCGGCGGCTTTGCCGGTTACGGGGACGGAGTCATCGAACCGGTCATGCACCTGCCGGTGTACGGCCGCGGGGAGGTCTCCGGGGACGAACCCTTCCTTTCCCGCCGGGGCAAGGATTTCATGAAGGTTGGTCTTCTGGTGGACGAGAACCTGCACCCCCTGGACGAGAAAGGGAGGGTGCTCTACGACAACGTCTTCGTCACCGGGGCCAAGCTGGCCGGCTGTGACCACGCGGTGGAGAAATGCGGCACCGGGGTGGCCGTGGCCAGCGGCTACAAGGCCGGCCTCAAGAGCTAGGGGGCGGGGATATGTTTGCCGATCTGGACCAATGCATCAAGTGTACGGCTTGTCTTTCCCAGTGTCCGGTCGCCCTGGTGAACCCGGCCTTCGACGGTCCCAAAAGGCTGGGGCCGGACCGGGCACGGCTGGCCGGGGCGGCACCCGCTTACCGTCCGGCATCCCTGAAAATGTGTTCCAATTGCCGCAACTGCGACATGGCCTGTCCACACGGCGTGAACATTTCGCGCCTGATCAACCTGGCCCGGGGAGAAAATCCGCCGCGCCGCTTTCGGGACCGGTTTCTGGCCGACGTGGAACGCGCCGGGAAACTGGTCAACATGGCGCCATTGAATGTCTTGCCGGCACTGGTCGCGGCGGCCCAGCCCCTGCAGGGGCTGGCGGGCAGGCTGTTGGGCGTGTCAAAAGCCGTCGGCTTCTTCCGGGGAGGAGGATACGGTCCGGGCGTTTTCTCCCGGATCAGGCAAAAGCCCTCCTCCAAACACGTGGTCTACTTTCCCGGCTGCTTCGCCAGTTACTTCGAACCGCGGGTGGGCCTGGCGGCAATCCGGCTTCTCAACCACGTGGGCTTCCGGGTGGAACTGCCCCGGCTGTCCTGCTGCGGCCTGCCATTCCTGGCCAACGGCTTTCTGAAGCAGGCCCGCGCCAAGGCGGTGCGCAACCTGGACGCTTTGAGCGGCGCCGGGTTGCAGGACCTGGACATCGTGACCACGTGTCCCAGTTGCCGCCTGGTGTTGGAAAAGGAATACCGGGACTTGTTCGGCCTGGAACGGGCCGACGGTGTATCCGGCCGAGTGTACGACCTGTTCGAGTTCCTGGACCGGGAGGGTGTGGATCCGGCCGGATCGAAGCCGGAGGGCCGTTTCGCCTACCACGCCCCCTGCCACCTGCGGGCCGCCGGTGTGGGGCTGCCCGCGTACAGCATGTTGACGCAAAGGACGGGGATGGAGATTCTCGACCTGGACGCGGGCTGCTGCGGCATGTCCGGGTCCTATGGCTTCAAAGCGGAGAACCACGCCACGGCCATGGCCGTGGGGGAAGGACTCTTCCGGGCGGTCTTCGAGGCCCGGCCGGACCGCGTACTCACCGAGTGCGGCACCTGCGCCATCCAGATAACCCTGGGCACCGGTCTGCCGGTCCAGCATCCGGCTTGTCTGGTGGCGGCGATGATGGGTCTGGACGCGGGGTAGGATTATCCGGCAGGAGATGTGGTTTCGGGCACGGAATCATGAGGGAGGTGGAGCCGATGGCTGCAACCGCAGGTGTCACGCCGTACCGTAGACGGGAAGGTCCCCCGGCGTGGGGCGGCCTCCAACACTCCGTCGGGCCGGTTGGGGAACCAAGGGGGGTGTTAAATCTGGAAGGCGGCATGTTCACGGCCTGGAAGATAGGGGCGGCCATACGTCGGGATTCGGATGTCGCCGAGGTGTTGCATTTCGATAGAATAAGGACCCTGTTTTTCTTGAACGCCAGCATCAACACCCTGCCCGCCCTGATCAAGAAAGTCAAGGCGGCCGGAAAGTTCGGCCTGGTCCACCTGGATCTGATGGAAGGGATCGGGCGGGATCAAGCCGGCATCCATTTCCTGGCCCGCCTCGGCGTCGACGGCATCATCACCACCAAGCCGGAGTTGGTCAGGGTGGGTCAGAAGGAAAGGCTGACCACCGTCCAGAGGCTCTTCATCCTGGATTCCGAAGCCCTGAAGACTTCGGTGCGGGCGGCCGAGTCGGTGAAACCGGACGCGGTGGAGATACTGCCGGCCACCGTTCCCGCGTACGTGGTCACCACCCTGCGGGATGCCCTGCGCATCCCCGTCCTGGCCGGCGGCCTGCTGATCACGGAGGCCGACCTGCGGGAGACCCTGCAAAAAGGAGTCGACATGATTTCCACCTCGCGCAAGAATCTCTGGGGCGTGGTTCCCTAGCCCGTCGCCACCGGCCTCAGCCGGTGAGGGACGAGCGTAGCAGCGTGGATCGGTTCATGACTTGATGACGGAGTGTAGGGAAGAGAAAACCCGGCAACCTTTCTCCTGCCGGAGAAGAAGTTACCGGGATTTTTGTTTCCGAAAGGAATGGTTAGCTTTGGCGCTCAAGGTGGCTGGCAACGGTTTTGACCGCCTCGGCTGCCGGTGTCGCCGGCGGCTCGCGCCAGACCGAACATCGACGTGGTGGCCGTCAACGACCCCGATGCCCCCGCCACGCCACATTCGCCCATCGTGGGCGGCCCCGCCAATCCGGTGGTGGTGGACGACATGGTGAGGGTGGTTCCGTGATACGACAACGAGTGGGCGTGTTCGAACCGCGTGGTGGGGGAATTGCTGGCTTACATGGCCGGAGCCCGAATTCCGGACCTGGGCGGCGCCCTCGCCTGGAACCGCCCGGTTCCCTTCCGGGTCCCTCCCCCTTCGTTAAATTTTCCTTTAATTCCTCCCCGCCGGGAGGAATGATTCCCGCTTTGCCGAATATATGTCATACTATATAGAAGGTGAGAGGGAATAAGGTTATACTTTTTGAAGGGGGATGCGCTTGCATGGGGATCCGGCTGGGCATCAACGGGTTCGGGCGGGTCGGCATGATGTTGTTCAGGGGAGCCGTGAAACATCCGCAGATAGACATGATCGCCATCAACCACAAGTCCCGGCGTCTGCCGGTCAACGAGAAGTTCTACGCCACCCTGGCCCACACCTTGAAGTTCGATTCCGTGCACGGCACCTTTTCAGAGGAAGTCGTCGCCGGCGACGGCTACCTCATGGTGGGCGGGCGGCGCGTCGAGGTCTTTTCCGAGGCCGACCCGGCCAAGCTGCCATGGGGCCGCTTCGGCGTCGAGGTGGTGGCGGAAAGCACGGGCAAGTTCCTGACCCGCGAGGCCGCGGCCGGCCACATCCAGGCCGGCGCCAAGCGGGTGGTCATCACCGCCCCGGCCAAGGGAGAATGCACGACCATCGTCATGGGCGTAAACGAAGAGGTCTACGACCGGGAGCGGGACCTGGTGGTCTCCAACGCCTCGTGTACCACCAACTGCCTGGCTCCCGTGGCCAAGGTGCTCCACGATTCGTTCGGAATAGTCAAAGGGCTCATGACCACCATCCACGCCTACACCAACGACCAGCAGATCCTGGATATGCCTTACAAGGACCTGCGCCGGGGCCGGGCGGCCGCCCTCTCCATCATCCCCACCACCACGGGCGCGGCCAAGGCCGTGGGGCTGGTGCTGCCGGAACTGGCCGGGCGCTTGAACGGCTTCGCCTTCAGGGTCCCCACCCCCGACGTTTCGGTGGTGGACTTAAACGCCGAATTGCAACGGAAGGTCACCGTGGAAGAGGTCAACGGGGCTTTGCGGGCCGCGGCCGACGGACCCATGCGGGGCATCCTGGGCTTCTGCGAACTGCCGCTGGTGTCGGTGGACTTCCACGGTAACCCGCTTTCGTCGATCGTGGACGCCCAAAGCACCATGGTCATCGACAACATGGTCAAGGTGGTTTCCTGGTACGACAACGAATGGGGTTACACCCAGCGGGTGCTCGACCTGATCATGTACATGGCCGCCCAGGGGCTGTAGGGGGGCAGTCCTGCGGCACCACCTGGACCGGCGGCGGACCGGGGGGGAGCACCCGCTTTGGGCTTCCCCTTTTTGTTTTTCCTCTGTCCATCGTGATCACCGGGAAGCGGCTGAGCCGGTATCAGCATGCTCCGGGGATGGCCTTCGGCGGGTCAGCCAGGGAAGAATGGTCCCATGGCCAGGGTAACCGCTCCCACCAAACCGGACCGGCCACCCAGGGCGGATGGCATCAGTTGGACCCGGTCCAGGGAACAACTCAGGGCACGCCGTCTGAATTCTTGCTCCATCGCGTTCCAGAGTAATGAACCGGCCTGCATGACCCCGCCGCCCACCACGGCCACGGCGGGATGGAGAAGATTGACCGCGCTGGCGATGCCCGCGCCCAGCGCCCGTCCCGCGGCGGTCAAAATGGCCTTGGCGTCGCCGTCGCCGGCCCTGGCCAGCAGGGCCACCGTTTCGGCCGTTATGGCGTCATAGCTCCCCGCGGCGGCCAGAATAGCCCGGCCACCGCCGCCGTCCACCACTTCGCGGGCTGCCCTGGCTATCGCGGAGCCGGAAGCCAGGGCTTCCAGACAGCCGTGGTTACCGCAAGCGCACGAGGGGCCGTCCGGGTCCAGGGTCATGTGGCCTATCTCGCCGGCTCCATAGTCGGCACCGCGATAAACGTATCCGTCGAGGATGAGTCCGCAACCGATCCCGGTACCGACGCCAACATACAGCAGGTGGGCCTTGCCCCGGCCGGCACCGTACCTGCATTCACCCAAGGCCGCCGCATTGCCGTCGTTGTCCACCACCACCGGTATCCGCAGCTCGTGTTCGAGCATCTCCCTCAGGGGTACGTTGTGCCAGCCCAGGTTGGGCGCCTGGTAGACGATCCCCGTGGCTACATTTAGCGGGCCCGGGGCACCGATACCCAGGGCGCCCAGGTTACCGCCGGCAACATCCGCCGACCGGCATACTTTGTGTACGGTCTCCCTGATCGAGGCGACAACGCGCGCCGGGTCATGATCCCCGGTCGGCACCCGGACCTCGGCCAGCACCCTGCCCCGGTTGTCGGCCACAGCCGTTCGGATCTTGGTGCCGCCCAGGTCGACGCCGACAACGAATTTCTTTCCGTACTCCCGCAACGCTGGTAATCCCCCAATCACTGCAAGTCAAAACAAGGGTTTGCTCCCTCGTGACACCCGGCCTTTCCTGAACCGCCGCAAAGGCGTATCTTTTCCCGGATCAGTTCCTGGCCGGCCGCGCGGGCCGCTCCCTACACCTTGCTGGGACCTGTTTCGCCGGGGCGTATTGGACGCTCCGTGGCGGGCCTGAATGATGACGGGGGCCTTTTCTCCGCAAGGGCGGCTGATATTGCGGCCCCAACCGGCTCCATGTTGCAGCAATTGAAGGCGCCCACCGCACAGCCACCCTGGTCGGCCGCCCGCGACAAGGCGGAGGCCGGTACCAATGGCATCTCGTAGCCCCCTTGATGTCGTTTCCCGCAGCCGGTACACAGTCCGCTCTCCCGGGCGCCTATTCGGTCCCGATCCGGATGCCGTCCGGATCAAAAAAGTGCATCCGGGCGAGATCAAAGGAAATACGGACTTTGTCCAGCGGCCGGAAAGCGGTGTCGGTCATTACGCGGGCGGTCAGATCGACCTTTCCCGCCTTCAGGTAGACGTACACTTCCGCACCCATCGGCTCCACCACGTCGACAACGGCGGTCATGCCGTCCGGCGAGTCTTCCTCCGCTCCCAAGCCTTCCACCCTCACGTGTTCCGGCCTGATGCCCACCGTAACCTTGTGGCCCAGGTAGGGGGCGAGCCGCTCCAAGCCGGGCACCGGCAGCCGGAAGCCGTCCACCAGAAGGTTTAGCCGGCCGTCACCGGCAATCACTTCCGCGTCCAGCATGTTCATGGCCGGGGAACCGATAAACCCGGCGACGAAACGGTTGGCCGGATGGTGATAGATGGTCAGGGGATCGTCCACCTGTTGAATGATGCCGTCTTTGAGCACCACGATACGGTCGCCCATGGTCATGGCTTCCACCTGGTCGTGCGTAACGTAGATAATCGTCGTTTTCAAACGTTCGTGCAGGCGTTTGAGTTCGGTTCTGGTCTGGGCCCTCAGCTTGGCATCCAGATTGGAAAGCGGTTCATCCATGAGGAAGACCTTCGGGTCGCGCACCATAGCCCTTGCCAGGGCCACCCGCTGCCGCTGTCCCCCCGACAACTGGCGTGGTTTGCGCTTCAAAAGCTGCTCCAGATCCAGCAAGGCGGCCGTTTGTCGGACCCGCCGATCCGTTTCCTGCCGGTCCGTATGCCGCATTTTCAAGCCAAAAGCCATGTTGTCGTAAACATTCATATGTGGGTACAGGGCATAATTCTGGAAGACCATGGCAATATCCCGGTCCTTTGGCGGAACGTCGTTGACAAGCCTGTCCCCGATATACAGTTTTCCTTCCGTTATGTCTTCTAGACCGGCAATCATCCGTAGCATAGTCGTTTTCCCACACCCTGAGGGGCCGACCATAACCAGGAACTCCTGGTCATCGACCTCCAGGTTGAAGTCGGTGATGGCGTTCACGTTACCGAAATGCTTGCTTATATGTTCGGCCACGACTTTGGCCATTGGCGATACCTCCCGGTTTGGCGCTGAACCAACAGATTTACCCCTTGACGCCGCCGCTGGTCAGACCGCTGACTATTTTCCGGCCCAGGAACAAAGCCAGCAGGACCGGGGGCAGGGAGGCCACGACTCCGGCCGCTGCCACCTGGTTGTACTCATGAAGGAACTGGCCGCCCAGCGTGTAGATGAAATAGGGCATGGTGAAGGCATTCTCGGTGCGGGTGAACAGAAGCGCCAATATGAAGTCGTCGACGGCCATCAGGAAGGATAACAACGCAGTCGCCACCAGGCCGGGCATGGCCAGGGGAACGACCACGTGGTAGAAGGCCTGCAAAGGAGAGCATCCGTCGATCCTGGCCGCTTCTTCCAACTCCCTGGGGATGCTGGCGAAATAGCCACGCATGATCCAGACTACCAGGCCCAGGATAAAGGAACTGTACAGAACGATCAGGTTGGTCTTGGTGTCGAACAGGTTTAGCCCAAAGAAACGGGGTAGTACGGCCACCTCGATGACGTAGAAAGGAATCACCAGGGCGATCGTGGGCAGCATGCGCGTCGCCAGCGTGACCAGAACTATGCCGTTTTTGCCCGGCACCTTCAGCCTGGCCACGGCGTAGGCCGCCAGGCTGCCCAGAAGCACGCAGATTACCGTCACGGACAAACCGATAATCAGCGTATTGCGAAAGGCGTAGATGAACCTCTCCCCGGTACCGTTGCTCATGTCCATGATCATCCGGTAATTCTGCAGCGTCGGATGCAACCGCACCCACCGCAAGGGGGTACTCAGAAGTTGTACCCTGGTGGACAGGCTTGACAGGAGAAGCCAGTAAAGGGGAGCGAAAGTCCAGACCAGCACCGCCGCCACGCCCAGCCAGGTCAACAACCGGACCGTCCTTTTTTTCCCGCTCATCCCTGCCCCTCCTCCCCGCTACGCAAAAGGCGCATGTAAATGAAGGTCAATCCCAGGATGAGCAGGGCTATAATCACGGCCAAGGCGGCGCCACGGCCGAAATAACCGAATTCGAAGGCCTCCTGGAAAGTCTTGATGGCCAGCACGTTGACTCCGTAACCCAGGATGACGTAGAGGATGTCGAATACGCGGAACAAATCCATGGTCCTCACCACCAGCACGATCATGATGATCGGTTTCAGGAGGGGGTAGGTGATGTACCGGAAACGCTGCCAGGCGTTGGCCCCGTCGATGACGGCCGCTTCGTGGAAATCCTGCGGAATGGTCTGCAACGCCGCTAGAATGAGCAGTACGACCAGCGGCAGCACACGCCAAGTGTCGCCGACCAGCACCATGTTCAGCGCCAGGCTGGCGTGGAAGAACTTGAGAACCGGTCCCAGCACGGGCAGTTTCGAATAGGCCGAAACGTTCAACCAGACGACCGGCTGCTGGATCAGTTTCCATTGCAGGAGCAGCGCATTCAGGGGGCCGTAAGCCTCTCCGTCGAGGATCTGGCTCCAGAGCCTGGCATTCACTATGGTGGGTATGGCCCAGGGGACGATAATGGCGGCGCGCACCAGCCATCGCCCGCGGAATTCCTGGTTCAGGAGCAACGCTATCAGGGTGCCGAGAACCAATTCCACCACCAGTGACATCATGGTGTAGTAGAACGTGCTCAGGAAGGCCTCCCAGAAGGAAGGGTTTCTCAGGAAGTAGGCATAGTTGGCCAGACCGGCGAAACGACCCGCTACCTTACCCATCCCGCCCACGATAACGATCCCGGTCGAACCCAGGGAAATCCAGACGGCGTAAGCCAGTGGAATTACCACCACCAGAAACACGATGGACATGACCGGCAGGACCAGCAGGATTCCCAAGGTCTTGTCTTTCAGGAAAAAGGTTGTGTCCGTTCCGGTTTGACGTCCGGCGGGCATGCTCTTTCACCGCCTTAACATGCTTGGCCTGCATCACCGGGGGGCGGGGAACGATTCCCCCGCCCCCCGGTGACGGCAGTTCTACTGGCTGTTGTTCAGGGCCTTGATGTCCTTGACCATGGCGTCCGCCCCGGCCTGGGGGCTCATCTCCTGGGCCAGCACGGCGTGGACGTACTTCTGGATAATGGTGGATACCTGCATGTAGTCGGGTACGAGAGGACGGTTGTAGACGTTGTCCAGGTTCTCCGTGTACACGTTGATGGCCGGATTGGCCTTCAGCGCCTCGGGAGACTTCTGCACCGAGGTCCAAATGGGCATCTCGTCCAGGTGCTGGGCCTGGATCTCTTTGCTGGTGGCAAACTGGATCCACTTCCAGGCGGCATCCTGGTGCTTCGAGTTGGCCATGATGGCCAGCCCCTGGAAGCCGCTGACGGACGCGGAGGGCTGGTTGGTGCCGCTGTCCACCGGGAAGGTGGTGACCTGTCCCTGGCCGACGATCTTGGAAGACGAGGGATCGTTCATTTTTCCGTAGACGAAGGTCCAGTTGGTGTTAAAGGCCGCGTTGCCGCTTATGAAGGCGTTCATGGCCGTCGGTTCGTCCGCCGTGAGCGAGTTGGGATCGACCAGTCCGAGGTCGACCGTCTTACGCATGAACTCGAGGGCCTTCAATGCTCCGCCCTGGTTCATGATCGGATTGCCGTCCTTGTCGAAAAGGTTGGCGCCGTATTCGCCGGCCGTACGCACGTAGTCGCACACCAGCCCCTCTTCCTGTTTCCAGGAATCGATCCAGGGATACTTCACGATGCCGTCTTTCTTGAGCGTCTCCATCTGGTTGAGCCACTCGTCCATCGTTTTGGGCGGCCCGGAAAAGCCGGCCTTTTTCAACATGGCCGCGTTATAGAAGAAGTTTTGGAAGTTGGCCAAAAAGGGCATGGCCCAGGTATGCCCGTCCACCTCGAAGGGGGAGAACAGGGCCGGGGCGATGTCCTTGGTGTCAATATCCTTGTTGATATAGGACTCCAGGGGGATGACGTAGCCCTTCTTGGCAAACTCGGTGCTCCAGATCAGGTCCTCCAGAACCACGTCGTAGGTAGCCGTCGGCGACGAGGCCGAGGTCACGATCTTGTCGTGCAGGCTGTCATACGGAACGAACGAGAACTCGACGGTGATGTCGGGATTTTGCTTGTGAAATTCCGCCGCCATGTCCTCGAGCACCTTGTCGGTATAACCGGCCTGATTCATGTACAGCGTGTGCAACACCACGGGACCACCGTTTTCGGCCGTCGGCGAGGTCTGTCCGCCGCATCCGGCGAGCGTGCCGCCGACCAGGCCCAGCAAGGCCCCGATCAAAAGGATTTTCTCCCATAACTTCCTTTTCAACAGCTACACCTCCGAAAAATTCAGCCCTTATTCCTATAGGTTCTCTTGGCCAGCTACCGTCCGCCGCAGGTTCCCGGTTTCCACCCCCCTGGCAACAAAGTTGCTCTCCGCCATTTGCACCCTGAGCGGTTGAAATACGTCCTCCATGACCAATGCCGCCGCTCCCAGCGCACAAATGTCCACGCCCAACAGACTCTCCTTCAATTGGACCCTCTCTTTTTGAGGGGCCAGGGCCCTCCTGCCGGCCGCCTCGAAAGCCGCGGTACCCAGCGAAGCGTATTTGCGCACGGCGGGGCCGCCCAGGATAATGGTTTCGGGGGCAAATATATTGATGAGGCCGGCCAGCGCAGTGCCCAGGAAATCGGCGGCCCGGTCGAGCACGGCCCGCCCGGCCGCGCTTTCCGGGTCCCGGCCGCCCATTTCCCTCTCGATGGCGGCCAAAGACGCCACGGCCTCCAAACAACCCCGGTTGCCGCAGCCGCAAACGGCTCCATTCATGTCGACGGTCAGGTGACCTATCTCGCCGAAACCGTTGCCGTTTTGGAGATGGCCGTTGAGAACGATGCCGGCACCGATACCGATATCCCACAGAATATAAATGATGTTCGAGAGTTCCCTCCCGGCCCCGAACCATTTTTCAGCCAACGCCGCGGCGTTGGCGTCGTTTTCCACCCTGGTTCCGATACCCGTGGCGTCCGTCAACAGGCGGGCCAACGGCAGACCCCGCCAGCGGGGAAGGTTGGGTATCATTTCGATGCATCCCCGCGCGTCATCCCAAACACCCGGTATGGTGACTCCCAGGGTGATGACACTGGGCCTGTCCACACCCGCCTTTTGCAAAACGCGGTCGCACAGGGCCACTATCGTCGGGATGGTGTCGTCGGCCTCCGTGTCCATAGAGGTCAGATCGGTTTCCCTGGCCCGTATCCTGGCTTTCAAATCTACCAACACGGCGGTTGACCCGCGCACGCCTATTTCCACGCCAAGGAAAAAGTGCCTGCGGTCGTCAAGTTCGATGAGCATGGGTTTCCTACCGCCGTTGGATCGGCCCTGGAATGCTTCCCTGACGAATCCTTCCTGAATGAGTTCCTGGATCAGGTTGGAAACCGTGGCCGACGTCAGGTTGGTCTCCCGGGCCAGCAGGGACCTGGGAACCGGCTGCAGGCGCCGGACGGCTTGCAGGATGATGGACTTGTTGAAGGCATGGATGAGGCCGGCGCGTCCTGTCAGCAAAGAGTTCACCCACATCTTTGATAAATTCTTTATTAAAGTCTTAGCCAAAGATTCTATACGCTGAAAAATTTTCCTCCATACCCTTTCAAAAAAATAAGAATTTTTGGGCCCACGGCTTCCGTGGCGGCGGCTGGGGGAAGGGATGGTCCAGGTCCGGGTATAAAGGGAGCAGGGGTGACTTGCACGTGTCGTCACCGCGGTTGTGACTGCCGTCCTGTTCCCGGTTTTTCAAAAGTCTTTTCAGCAGGTATCCCCGCTTTCCCGGCGAATACCTGGAAATAGGTACCTGCGGACGGTTCGCCGGACTGACAACGTTGCCGGGTGCGAATACTAAAGACACCGGGCGCTTTGGATCCGACGGGCCGCGGGGAGGGCCTGCCCTGCGGCCCGTGTTTGTAGGGGGGTTGTCCATGGCCAAGATGACGGTGCGGGATATCGAGGTGGCCGGGAAAAAAGTGCTGGTGCGGGTGGATTTCAACGTACCGCTGGCCGACGGCCGGGTGAGCGACGACACCCGTGTCAGGGCCAGCCAGCCCACCATCCGCTATCTGCTGGAGAAGGGGGCGGCGGTGATCCTGGCCTCCCACCTGGGACGGCCCAAGGGCAAGCGGGACGAACGCTATTCGCTGCGTCCGGTGGCCGCCGTACTTTCCGGTCTTCTGGAACGGGAGGTGCTTTTGGCCCCCGATTGTGTGGGGGCGCCGGTAGAGGCGCAGGTGGCCGCCTTGCGGCCGGGACAGCTCCTGCTGTTGGAGAACCTGCGCTTCCATCCGGAAGAGGAAGCCAACGATCCGGATTTCGCCCGGCAACTGGCCTCGGGCGTGGATGTCTACGTCAACGACGCCTTCGGTACGGCCCACCGGGCCCACGCCTCGACGGCGGGAGTGACCCGCTTCCTGCCGGCGGTAGCCGGCCTGCTCATGGAAAAAGAACTGGAGGTACTGGGCCGGCTTCTGGCCGAACCGCAACGTCCTTTCGTGGCCATCCTGGGGGGCGCCAAGGTCAGCGACAAGATCGGGGTGGTGGAAAACCTCCTGCCGCGCCTCGATACCCTCCTGGTGGGCGGCGGCATGGCCAACACCCTTTTGGCCGCCACCGGCGTGAACGTGGGGAAATCCCTTTGTGAGGCCGGCCGGGAAGAGATGGCCCGGGGGATCCTGGAACGGGCGCGTGACCTGGGGGTGCGGGTGGGCCTGCCCGTGGACGCGGTGGTGGCCCCCCGCCTGGCCGCCGACGCTCCCTGCCGTACCGTGCCGGTTACGGAGGTTGGGGAGGACGATATGATACTGGACATCGGTCCGGCCACGGTGGAGGATTTCACCCGCCGCCTTTTGGGGGCCCGGACGGTGTTTTGGAACGGACCGCCCGGGGCCTTCGAGACGGCTCCCTTCGCGGCGGGGACGGTGGCCCTGGCGCGGGCCGTGGCCGATTTGTCCGCCACCACCGTGGTGGGGGGCGGCGATACGGCGGCCGCCGTGGAGCGCGCCGGCGTCGCCGCCAAGATCAGCCATATTTCGACCGGCGGCGGGGCTTCCCTGGAGTTCCTGGAAGGCAAGGAACTGCCCGGGGTGGCCGCCCTGCGGGACGTCTAGGAGGGATCGGTTTGCGCGCCAAACTGGTGGCCGGCAACTGGAAGATGAACCTGACCGTGTCCGAGGCGGTGGCCCTGGTACGGGCCCTGCGGGAGGACATCGGCGACCGGCCCGGGGTGGTGGTCTGTCCCCCGTTCACCGCCCTGGCGGCGGTGGGGGCGGCCCTTGCCGGGAGCCGCATCGCGCTGGGGGCCCAGAACATGTACTGGGAGGACCGGGGCGCCTTTACCGGGGAAGTGGCGCCGGGTATGTTGACCGACCTGGGCTGCCGCTACGTCATTCTGGGCCATTCGGAGCGGCGGCAGTTCTTCGGGGAAACTGACGCCGGCGTGAAGCAAAAAGTGGCCGCCGCTTTGAAGCACGGGTTGGTGCCCATCGTGTGCGTGGGCGAATCGCTGGCCCAGCGGGAGGCGGGACAGACGCGGGACGTGGTCCGCGGGCAGGTGGTCGGCGGGCTCTTCGGCCTGGAAGAAAGCTTGTTGGACACCCTGGTGGTGGCCTACGAGCCGGTGTGGGCCATCGGCACCGGCCGCACCGCCACCGAGGCCGACGCCCAGGAAGTATGCTCCTTCATTCGCCGTCTTTTGGCGGACGGTTTCGGCCGGGCCGGAGCCGACCGGGTACCCGTCCTTTACGGGGGCAGCGTGAAGGCGGCCAACGCGGCCGGCATCATGGGCCGGGACGATATCGACGGCGTGCTGGTGGGGGGGGCGAGCCTCTCCGCGTCCGAGTTCGCCGCCATCGCCCGGGCCGCCGGGTAGGGAGAAGGGGGAGAAGGTTTGACAGCTACGAACCGGCCGGTGGTGCTGGTCATTCTGGACGGCTGGGGCGTCAGCCCGCATCGGGAGGGGAACGCTATCGCCCTGGCGGCCACCCCGCACATGACCAGGTATTGGCAGGAATTTCCCCATACCCTTCTGCAAGCCGCCGGTACGGCCGTGGGCTTGCCGGAGGGCCAGATGGGCAATTCCGAGGTGGGGCACCTCAACATCGGGGCGGGCCGGGTGGTGTACCAGGATCTCACCCGCATCAACCTGGCCATCGCCGACGGCAGCTTTTTCCGGAACCCGGTCCTGGCGAAGGCCATGGAGAAAGTGGGGAACGGGAGTTCCCTCCACCTGATGGGCCTTCTTTCCGACGGGGGCGTACACAGCCACATCGACCATCTCGAGGCCCTCCTGCGCATGGCCGCCGGGCACGGCTTGCAGCGGGTCTTCGTACACGCCTTTCTCGACGGGCGGGACGTCCCTCCGGCCAACGCGCGGATCTACATAGAAGAGTTGGAGAAGACGGCTTTGGCCCTGGGTTGCGGCCAAATCGCCACCGTCATGGGCCGCTACTGGGCCATGGACCGGGACCGCCGCTGGGAGCGGGTCGAAAAGGCCTGGGCGGCCATGGTGGAAGGGCAAGGACCGACGGCCGGCACGGCCCTGGCGGCCCTGGAGGCCGCCTACGCCCGCGGCGAGACCGACGAGTTCGTACAGCCCACGGTGATCGTGGACGCGGGGGTTCCCCGGGCACGGATCCGGGAGGGCGACGCGGTGATCTTCTTCAACTTCCGGCCCGACCGGGCCCGGCAGATCACGCGCAGCCTGGTCGACCCGGCGTTCACCGGTTTCGCCCGGCCGGTCTTTCCCCGTGTGCATTTCGTGTGTTTCACCGAGTACGACCCCGCCATCGACGCCCCGGTGGCCTTCGGGCCGGAAAAACTGGTCCACACGCTGGGGGGGGTGCTGGCCGCCGCCGGCAAGAAGCAGTTGCGCCTGGCGGAGACGGAGAAATATGCGCACGTGACCTTTTTCTTCAACGGCGGGGAGGAACAACCCAATCCGGGCGAGGAAAGGCTGCTGGTGCCCTCCCCCAAGGTGCCGACTTACGACTTCAAGCCCGAGATGAGCGCGCCGGAAGTCACCGACGCCTTTCTGGAACGGATCGCCTGGGACCGCTACGACTGCATCGTCATGAACTACGCCAACAGCGACATGGTGGGGCATACCGGCGTCCTGGACGCGGCGGTGGCGGCGGTCGAGGCGGTGGACGAGGGGGTCGGGCGGGTGGTGGAGGCGACTTTGCGGCGCGGCGGCGCCGTGCTCGTCACCGCCGACCACGGCAACGCCGAGGAGATGAGGGAACCGGACGGGGCGATTCACACCGCCCACACCACCAATCCGGTGCCGTTCATCCTGGTCAGCCTGGAGTACCGGGGGGCCCGGTTGCGCGACGGGGGGATCCTGGCGGACGTTGCGCCGACGCTGCTGCAGATCATGGGTATCCCGAAACCGGCGGAAATGACCGGCACCTCCCTGTTGGCGTGAGATAGGAATCAAGTCCGAAAACCGAAGGGGGAAGGGAAAAAATCATGTGTTCCACGGAAATTGCGGATGTTTACGCCAGGGAGATCCTGGACTCGCGCGGCAATCCCACCGTCGAGGTGGAGGTGGTGCTGGAGGACGGTACCATGGGCCGGGCGGCCGTGCCTTCCGGGGCTTCCACCGGGGCCCTCGAGGCGCTGGAGCTGCGCGACGGGGACAAGGAACGCTATGGGGGCAAGGGAGTTCTCAAGGCGGTCGCCAACGTCAACGACCTCATCGCCCCGGAAGTGGTCGGCCTGGATGTCACCGACCAACTCAACCTGGACCGGACCATGATCGAGTTGGACGGCACCCCGAACAAGGCCCGCCTGGGTGCCAACGCCATCCTGGGGGTGTCCCTGGCCGCGGCCCGGGCGGCCTCCGAAGCGCTGCAACTGCCCCTGTACCAGTACCTGGGCGGCGTTTGGGCCCGCGTGCTGCCGGTGCCGCTCTTCAACATTTTGAACGGCGGCGCCCACGCCGACAACAACGTGGATATCCAGGAATTCATGATCGCGCCGGTGGGGGCCTCCAACTTCGCCGAGGCGCTGCGCATGGGGGCGGAAGTCTACCACACCCTCAAAAGTGTCCTGAAAAAGCGGGGTCTGGCCACGGCGGTGGGCGACGAGGGAGGCTTCGCGCCCAACCTGGACTCCAACGAGGAGGCGCTGGCCGTCATCGTAGAGGCCATCGAGAAGGCGGGTTACAAGCCGCTGGAGCAAGTGGCCCTGGCCCTGGACCCGGCGGCCTCCGGCTTCCACGAAAACGGCAGCTACCGCATCGAGGGCCGGGAAAAGAGCGCCGCCCAGATGGTGGACTTCTACGCCGACCTGGTGGACCGTTACCCGATCATCATGATCGAGGACGGGTTGGCCGAGGACGACTGGGAGGGCTGGCCCCTTTTGACGAAACGGCTGGGTGACCGGATCCAGTTGGTGGGGGACGACATCTTCGTCACCAACACGGACCTGATCCGGAAGGGAATCGCTTCCGGCGTGGCCAACTCGGTCCTGATCAAGCTGAACCAGATCGGCACGATCAGCGAAACCTTCGCGGCCATCGACCTGGCCCGGCGGGTGGGTTACACGGCGGTGGTGTCGCACCGCTCCGGGGAAACGGAAGACACTTTCATCGCCGATTTCGTGGTGGCGGCCAATCTGGGGATGATCAAGACGGGCGCCCCGACGCGCACCGAACGGGTGGCCAAGTACAACCAACTGCTGCGCATCGAGGAGGAACTGGGCAAGGCGGCCCTTTACCGGGGCCGGCAGGCCTTCCGGCCCTTCAACCCGGCCTAGAGTTGCCACGTCCCTTCTTCCGTGGTATAATGGTGCCCGTGGGGTCCACCGCCCGCCGCAAGGCGGGTCGGGGTGTGCCGGCCATCTGTCCGGGCGTGGTGTTCGGCGCCCTGGCGCTGACCCTGATACCCCTGAAGTAAGGTTGCAGCGTGCCGCCGGGCTCCACCCGGCGGTTTTTCCGTTTTACGGTTGAAGTTGAGCGGGTTGGGGTCTCAATTCCTTGTCGAACTCCCGGGGTCATTCTTTCCTTCGGACGGCGGGTTCGATTTTCCCGGCCACACCACCATGGACCAAGGCACCGTTGAAGACGGCTTCGACGGTGTCCTCCTTTTTTGACCGGCGGGCGGCAGCCGGCACACGGTTTCGGTACCGATTCCGGCTGTCCCTCCCCGCCTGGACCGGCCGTCCTTTTTAATTTTTTTTCATTCTCCGGCAGGAACCGCGGCTGGCATGGCGAACTATTATGAAATCGATTCCGGAACACGGACCGCCATAGGGGCCGAACAAGGTGGCAATCCTCGGGTAGGGGTCCTGTTGCCCTTTATATCTGGGCATTCCATGCGGGGTGGTGAAGGGAAAAATGCGATATCTCTTGGGAATCGATACCGGAACCTCGGCCACCAAGGCGGTGCTCGTCGGCGAAGACGGCCTGGTGCGCTCGGAAGCCTCCGTCGGGTATCCTCTTGACCAGCCGCGCCAGGGCTGGGCGGAACAGGACCCGGAGCGCTGGTGGGAGGCTGCGGCGGCGGCGGTGCGTGCCGCCTTGGAGCGCGCAGGGGTCCCGGCGCCGGAGGTGGCCGCGATCGGGCTGTCCGGTCAGATGCACGGGCTGGTGATATTGGACGAGGCTGGCCGCATCCTGCGCCCGGCCATCCTTTGGTGCGATCAGCGCACGGATGCCGAGTGCGCCTGGCTGACCCGGACGGTTGGTTTGGAGAACCTCTATCGATGGACGGGCAACGCGGCCCTGCCCGGTTTCACCGCCCCGAAGCTTCTCTGGCTGCGCCGGCACGAGCCGGAGATCTACCGGCGCATCAGGACGGTGCTTCTGCCCAAGGATTACGTCCGTTTCCGCCTTACCGGGGAGACGGCAACCGACTTTTCCGATGCTTCGGGGACCCTGCTCCTGGATGTGGCCCACAGGCGCTGGTCGGACGAGATGCGGGGCGCCTTGGACATCCCGCTCCAATGGCTGCCCCGGCTGCACGAGTCGCCGCAGGTCACCGGGGTGGTGAGCGCCGCGGCGGCCGAAGTCACGGGAGTGCGCGCCGGGACGCCGGTGGTCGCGGGAGCCGGGGACCAGGCCGCCGGTGCGGTGGGCATGGGAGCGGTTGAGGAAGGCATTTTTCTGGCCTCCCTGGGTACCTCGGGGGTGGTCTTCGCCCCCACCGCACGGCCGGTGGTCCGGACGGGCAGTGTGCTGCACGCCTTTTGTCACGCCGTTCCGGGCCGGTGGCACCTGATGGGGGTGATGCTGTCGGCCGGGGCCTCGCTGCGCTGGTTTCGCGACCAACTGGCGGCCGGGGAGGCGGCCCGGGCCGGGAAAGAAGGGATCGATCCCTACGACCTGCTGACGGCGGCCGCGGCGGCCGTGCCTCCGGGCGCCCAGGGGCTGGTCTTTCTGCCCTATCTCCTCGGGGAAAGGACCCCCCATCCCGATCCGGCGGCCAGGGGGGCCTTCGTCGGTCTGACCCTGCGCCACACCAGGGCCCATATGGTCAGGGCGGTTTTGGAAGGCATCGCCTTCGGTCTGCGCGACTCGCTTGATCTGCTCGGGGAGGCAGGGGCGGCGCCGCGGGAGGTCAGGGTCTCCGGCGGCGGTGCCGCCAGCGGTCTGTGGCGGCGGATCCTGGCCGACGTATTCGGCTGCCCGGTGGTTTACCCGCACAGCAGCCGGGGGCCGGCTTTCGGGGCCGCCCTCCTGGCCGGGGTGGGGGCGGGGATGTACGTCTCGGTGGAGGAGGCCTGCCGTAAAACCGTCGGTGCGGCCGGGCGCGAGGAACCCCGGCCGGCGGTCAGCGCCCGCTACGCGGCCTGCCACGCCCTGTACCGCTCCTTGTACCCGTTGCTCAAGGATGTCATGCACCAATTGAACGAATTGGCGGAGATGAAGTGAGTTGGCGAACATATCTGACGTGGCCAGGAGGGCCAGGGTGTCCAGAACCACGGTTTCCAGGGTCCTGAACCACGGCAGCGACGTCAGCGAGGAAACCAGGCGAAGGGTCATGGAGGCCATCGAAGACCTGAAATATCGCCCCAGCGCGCTGGCCAGGAGTCTGATCAGGCAAAAAACGGACACCCTGGGCGTTATCCTCTCCGACATCACCGACCCCTTTTTTTCCCGCATCATCCAGGGGGTCGAGGACGTGGCCCACAAGTTCGGTTACGGGATCGTTTACGCCAGCATGCGTTGGGATTCCCAACTCAAGCACAACTACGTGCGTTTTCTCTCCAGCGGCCGGGTGGACGGCCTGCTGATCATGGGGCACGTGGTGGGAAACGAGGACTACGTGCGGACGCTGGTGGAGGAAGGTTTCCCCGCCGTGCTGGTGGAGTACTGGATCGAAGGCCTGAGGGCCAACTTCATCTCCATCGACAATCGGGGCGGCGGTTACCTGGCCACACGCCACCTGCTGGATCTGGGCCACCGCTGTATTGCCCACCTGGCCGGCCACCGCAACGCGAAAGTGACGGCGGAGCGTCTGGAGGGGTACCGGGCGGCCCTGGCGGAGGCAGGACTTCCCTTCGACGAGCGGTTGGTGGTCTACTGTGATTTCACGACCGAAAGCGCCCTGGCGGCGTCCAGAAACCTGCTGCGCCTGGAGCCGCGGCCGACGGCCCTTTTTGCGGCCAACGACCTGATGGCTTACGGGGCGGTGCACGCGGCCCGGGAGGCGGAACTGGAGGTGCCGCACGACCTGGCCGTGGTGGGCTTTGACAACATCGAACTGGCGTCCCTGGTGAGCCCGCCCCTGACCACGGTGAACCAGCCCCGTTACGAGATCGGCTCGGTGGCGGCCCTGACCCTGATTCAGCAGATTGAAAACAAGGACGCCAAGCCCGTCAGTTCGGAGTTCAAAACCAGTCTGGTCGTGCGGGCATCCTGCGGGGCCTCCTTCCCAGGGCGCGGTGCGGCCGCGGAGCACACCGATTAGAACCGGTGCCCCGGCGCCGGGGTCAACAGTCATTTACGGGAGTGTGGAAAGTTGCTAAGGAACAGCATCGGTATCTGGGCTTTTGGTGTCATGCCCACCAGGTTCGTGCCGGGAGGCTATCACAGGGAATCGGCCGAACTCGATATGGTCGAGCTGACCAAACGGGTTGCGGAAGGGCTAAACGATGTGGCCGATGGGTTTGAGTATCATTATCCCAATGAAATAAATGATGACAATGTTCAGAAGGTCAGGGATGCTCTCGGCGACAAAGATATCTACGCGGTGGCCCTCGGCCATCACACCAGGAGTGAATTCGCTCTTGGTTCGTTCATTAATCCAAATCCGGCAGTGAGACGCGAGGCGGTGAAATTGGCCCGGGAGGCCGTGTCGCTGGCCGCCGGCATTGGTGCGAAACTGATAATTTGGCCGGGTGCCGAGGGGTACAATTATCCATATCAGACCGATTATTCTGAGGCTTGGGACTTTCTGATTGACGGTTTTAGTGAGGTGGTTCAGTATGCCAATGAGAAGGGTGTACCTGTGTTATTGGAGCACAAAAATAGTGAACCGGCTATGAAGATCCTTATGCGCAGCATTGGGATGGCGCTGTATGTTATAAATAAAATTCAGGCCAAGGGGGTTGATACGTCAAACGTAAGGGTGAACATGGACTGGCAGCATCTGATTATGAACGGGGAACATCTGGCTGAGTATGCAATTCTGCTGCATAAGGAGGGGAAGCTTGGCCACCAGCACGCCAACAGCGGCTGGGGGCAATTCGATGACGACAACATGGTTGGCAGTCTGCGTTTCATGGAGACGCTGGAACTGGCCCAGACCTTGCAGGATCTGGGCTACGGAAACGAGGGCGAAAGAATAGGCTTCGATCTGTTCCCTTACTGTGAGAATCAGGTGGCTGCGGTTAAGCAGAGCATCTTGCAATGGCGGTTCATTTGGTCCCTGGCGGAGAAAATTGACCGAAAAGAGCTGGCCGTCGCCAAGAAAGAGCGCAATGCCGTGCTTGGGTCCATGTGCGTGTTCAGAGCCTTGGGTATGCGCAACTAATGCGAACTATGGGGAGTGATTTTATGAACAGGCGTAAAAAGATCGTTGCAGCCCTTTTGGTCGCCATGGCGGTTCTCATCTCCACCGTTGTCACCGCCTGCGGCGCCGGCCCCTCCGGTTCCGGGGCTTCCGGCGGAACTCCTGAAAAGATAGGTTTTTCCTTCAGCGACCTGAGCCTGGAACGGTGGCCCCACGACCGGGATGCCTTCCTGCAAAGAACAAAGGAGCTGGGCAATTACCAGGTTCTGGTGCAATCGGCTAACGGCAGTTCGGCCACCCAGGTTTCCCAGTGTGAGAACCTCATCGCGCAGGGGGTCAAGGTACTCGTCATCCTCGCCCAGGACTCCAACGCCCTGACCAGCGTGGTTCAGGACGCACACAAAAACGGCGTCAAGGTGATCGCCTACGACCGGCTGATCAACAACGCGCCCGTCGATTTCTACGTGTCCTTCGACAACGTGCAGGTCGGTGAGTTGCAGGCCAAGTATATTACGAAACTGGTGCCCGGTGGAAACTTCTTCCTGCTGGAGGGTTCCCCCACCGACAACAACGCCAAGATGTTCGAACAGGGGCAGAAGAAGGTTCTCGATCCTCTCGTGAAGGCGGGCAAGATCAAGATCGTCGGCGAACAGTGGGCCAACAACTGGAGCACCACCGCGGCCCTCAACATCATGCAGAACGCTTTGGCGGCCAATAACAACAACATCCAGGCCGTGGTGGACGCCAACGACAGCACGGCCCTGGGAGCCATCCAGGCCCTGAAGGCGCAAAGCCTGGCCGGCAAGGTTCCCATTTCCGGTCAGGATGCCGACCTGGCCAACTGTCAACTGATCGTCGGGGGCCAGCAGAGCATGACCGTGTACAAGCCCCTCAAGGACGAAGCTTACAAAGCGGCCGACGTGGCCGTCGACTTCCTGAACGGCAAGACGCCCCAGTCCAACGGGACCGTCAACAACGGCGTGACCAACGTGCCCTCCTATCTGTTGCAGCCCATCGCCGTGGACAAGAACAACATGATGGATACCGTGGTCAAGGACGGATTCCATACCGAGGCCCAGGTTTACGCCAACATTCCGCAGAGCCAGTGGCCCAAGCAGTAGGACGCCCGGGCTCCGGACCCGCTCCCGGCGGGTCGCCGGAGCCCGCTCTTCCCCGCCCCCGGACCTTTCGATCATCCGTGGACAAGGAGCAGTTGATCCGTATGTCCGAAGAGTTGCTGAGGATGACCGGAATCAATTTCAGGATTGGTCAGCAGTCCATCCTCAAGAACGTGAATCTGTCGGTTTGCAGGGGTGAAATTCACGGTATCTGCGGCGAAAACGGCGCCGGGAAATCGACCCTGATGAAGATACTCAGCGGCGTGTATCCCTGGCCCAGCTACGAAGGAAGCCTGCATGTCGGCGGCGTGGAGCGGCGCTTTGCCTCTTTCAACGGTTCCGAGGCGGCCGGGATAGCCATCATCTTTCAGGAGTTCACCCTGGTTCCGCAAATGACGGTGGCGGAGAACATCTTCCTGGGCCGGGAGCCGGCCAGGTACGGTGTTATCGACGGCAGGGAGATGATCAGCAAAGCCAGGAGCTTGATGGGGCAGCTCGGTTTGGACATCGATCCCACGGTCAGAGTGCGGAACCTGGGGGTCGGTTCCCAGCAGCTTGTGGAAATCGCCAAGGCCCTCAAGAACGAGGTGAGCCTCCTGATTCTGGATGAGCCGACCGCCGCCCTGACCGACAACGAGACGGCTCTCCTCCACGAAAAGCTCAAAGAACTTAAAAAACGCGGTGTGAGCAGCATTTATATCAGTCACAAGCTGGATGACGTCCTGGAGATCACCGATCGCATCACCGTGCTCCGGGACGGCGAGGTGGTCACGACCAGGGCGACGGCTTCCTTCAGCCACGACGAGATGGTCTCGGCCATGGTGGGCCGGAGCATCGAAAACCTCTATCCGGTCCGTTCTTCCGCTCCGGGTTCGGAGACCCTGCTGGCGCTGCGCGACTGGCGGGTCTGGTCGCGGGAGAAAGGGGACCGTTGCGCGGTGGCGGTGGACAGCTTCGAGGTTCGGGCGGGCGAGGTGGTCGGTATTGCCGGTCTGATGGGTTCCGGCCGGACGGAGTTTGCCATGAGTCTCATCGGCGCGTACGGTGACAGAAGGGACGGTGACCTGTTCCTGGGAGGCCAAAAGGCGGTGATATACAATCCCGCCCAGGCCATGGAGAAAGGGCTGTGCTATCTGACCGAGGACCGGAAGCGCTATGGGCTGGTGGGCAAAATGTCCATCAGGGATAATATGAGCCTCTCCAATCTCCGCATGTTTTCCAATTTATTCGGCCTCGACCTGAACAAAGAGTACCACCGCACTTCCTCCATGGCCGGCCGCCTGCGCATCAAGGCATCTTCGATCATGCAGCTCGTGGAAAGTTTGAGCGGCGGTAATCAGCAAAAGGTCGTTCTGGGCAAGATACTCATCTCCGATCCCAGGGTTCTATTTCTCGACGAGCCGACCCGCGGGATAGATATTGGTGCGAAATTTGAAATTTACAATCTTATCAATGAACTGGCCGCCGAAGGTAAGGGAGTGGTGATAATATCCTCCGAGCTCCAGGAAGTGCTTGGCATGTCTGACCGTGTTTACATCTTCAGAAATGGAACGGTCAGCGGAATGCTCAACAGGGCGGAGGCCACGGAAGACAAACTGGCAAAGTTTATGTTTTGAACCATTACCCCCGGGAGGAGCTGTCAAAAAGATATGGGTAAAGGATCTCCAGACGGTGCGGCTAGGTTGTCCATAAGCGGCCTCAAAAAGATCAACATTCAGTTTGTGGCCATGGTGCTGGCGTTGGCGGCGATTTGGGCGGTTTTCAGTCTTGGAACCGGCGGCAGCTTTTTGACCGCCCGCAACATATCGGACCTGTTTCAGCAGATGGCGGAAACCGGCGTGCTGGCCGTGGGCATGACCATGGTCATCATCGCCGGGGAGATCGATCTGTCGGTGGGATCCCTGGCCGGTCTGTGCGGCGGGATCGCGGCCATACTGCAGGTGTGGCGGGGGGCGGGCACGGCTGCCGCCGTGGGCGGGGCACTGGCCGCCGGAGTGCTGCTCGGCTTGTGGCAGGGATGGTGGGTGGCGCGTCGCAAGGTCCCCTCCTTCATCGTGACTCTGGGCGGCCTGCTGGTCTTCCGGGGCGTGCTGCTCGGGATAACCAACGGGGAGACCGTCGCCCCGCTCCACGCCGACTTTGTCGCCATTGGACAGAATTACCTTAGTCCCTGGTGGGGATTGCTGCTGGCCGTGTTGGGGGTGGCCGCCTACGCTTTCCTGCAGGTGAGGGACATCTCCGTCCGGAAGTCGTACCGCCTTGAAAGCCCTTCCGGGCTGCTCGTAACCGCCCGTGTGGTGGTGCTGGCCGTGGTGCTGGGCGGCTTCACCGTTCTTCTCAACTCCTATCTCGGCGTACCGGTGCCCATTCTGATCGTGGCCCTTCTGGCCCTGGTTTTCACCTTCGTTTCCTTGCGCACGCGGTTCGGCCGCGGCATTTTCGCCATCGGCGGCAACAGGGACGCCGCCCGTCTGTCGGGCCTGCCCATCGCCCGGTACATTTTGCTCGTCTTCGCCTTGAACGGCCTGATGGCCGCGCTGTCGGGAGTGATCATGACCGCCCGGGTGAACGCCGCCACCATCGACGCCGGTACAAACTACGAGCTGAACGCCATCGCCGCCTGCGTGATCGGCGGGACCAGCCTGATGGGCGGCATCGGGAGCATCTACAGTTCCCTCATCGGCGCCCTGATCATGGCCAGCCTGGACAACGGCATGAGCATGATGAACCTGCAGCCGTACTGGCAGTATGTGATTAAGGGGCTCATTCTGATTCTGGCGGTGTGGTTCGACGTGGTGTCCAAAAACGCCAGGGCGATGTCCAGATCCTGAAAGGGAGCCGAAAAGCGGCGGCGTCGAAAGCGGGGGAGGACCGGTCATGGCGCCGGTCAATACGGTGGAGATGCCGTCTGGTGCGCGGGTACAGGGGGCCCCGGCCTATCCGGGCCTGGATTACCAAGACGCGCCGTAAAGCCCCTGGCTTCAGCTATGGGGATATAAGGCGCGGCCAGGTGGCGCTTCAATGCCCCAGAGCGCCAGAAAACGACGGGAGGTCCGTCCGGGAGGTGCGGATCATCCCGGCCCACAACGCCCGCTTCTTTGCGGTGGAGTTTGTGGCAACCAACATAGGGCCGGTGGATCAACCCTCCCTGGATCAGAACCGGATTCCGGGCATCGACCCGGGAGTCAACAACCTGGCCGCCTGCGCTGCCACGACGGGGTAGGTCTTCATCATCGACGGACGGGTGCCCAAGGCGGCCAACCAGTGGTACAACAAGGAGAGGGCCCGGCTTCAGTCGATCAAGGACCGGCCCAACAGCGGGGGAGAACCCCTCAAAATGGCCTGCCTGGCGGTCAACCGGGAGAACTTCACCACGGACTACCTGCGCAAGGCCGCGCGGTACATCAGCGATTTCTGCGTATCCCAGGGGATCGGCACGCTGGTCGCCGGTGTCAACACGGGGCCAAAGCAGAACATAGCTATCGGCCATGTCAACAACCAGAACTTCGTGGTGATTCCGTTTTTGGAAGTTCCGGCGGCTTCTGAAAAACCTGTGCGAAAGGTACGGTATCCTCTACGCCGGGATTGAGGAGAGCTACACCAGCCGTGCGAGTTTTCTGGATCGGGACAATCTGCCGGTATACGATCCGGAGGGTAGCCGTGACTATGCCTTCGGCGGCCGGCGAGTCCAAGGCGGACTGTACCGTAGCGGGAAGGGTTGCTGTATCAACGCCGATATCAACGGCGCCGCGAACATCATCCGGAAATACCGGATGGACGTGGATTTCTCGCTGTTGGACAAGGCCATTGTTCTGAATCCCCAGAGGAAATCAAACGGCGTCCATGGCCGGGGCGGCGGCACGGCAGGAAGTGCCGGTGGCCCGGCGCCTTGCCGCGCGTCGGGGCGGAACTGGACCAGGCGGCCCACTACCGGGGCCGGCAGGCCTTTCCCCCCTTCAACCCGGCCTGGAGTTGCCATATCCCTTCTACCGTGGTATAATGATGGCCGTGGGGTCCCCAGCCCGCCGCAAGGCGGGTTGGGGTGTGTCGGAGGTGGGATTGAAGTTGGCCGTTTTGAAGGACATCCTGACCGGAGTGTTCGTGGTCATCGCCCTGGCGGTGATCGCCGTAGTCCTGCTGCAGTCCGGCCGGAGTTCGGGACTGTCCGGCCCCATCGCCGGCGGCGCCGAGACGATCTTCGGCAAGAAAAAGGGCCTGGACGATCTGTTCAGCCGGTGGACCATCTATCTGGGCGTGGTGTTCGGCGCCCTGGCGCTGACCCTGATATCCCTGAAGTAGATTACAGCGTGTCGCCGGGCCTTACCCGGCGGTTTTTTTGTTTTCGAGTTGAAGATGAGCGGGCTCGGGTGTACACTGTCAATGGAGAGGTGCAAGATGCCGAAGATCAGGTTCAGCAGACACGGGCGCAATCGGATGCGTTTTTGGCACCTTGCCGAGGAGGATGTAATCGGGGCTCTGGTTCAACCGGACGAAACCACGCCAAACGTTAAGGAACGAAACAATGCCTGGAAGGCAATCGGAGAAAAATGGCTCAGAGTTACTTATATCGAAGATGGCGGTGAATTAGTAGTGGTTACTGTTACCGTGCGTGAGAAGAAAGGGGGATCTTAAATGAGAATTACTTACGATCCCGATGTAGACGCCCTGTATATTGAGTTGCGGGAAGCTGAGCCAAGGGATAGCATTGATTTGGAAGAGGGTATAACGGCTGATTTGGACGAAAACAGGCACGTTATCGGTCTGGAGATTCTCGATGCCCGCGAACGCCTGGGCCTTGAGGCGTTGTTGAGTGTATCTCTGGAACAGTTGCCGCTTATGCCGGTAGGCAATCAGGCAGCCGTATAGATTGTAGAACCCTCACATGCTGTCCCCGTCGGGCCGCCGTGCCCGGGTGCCGGGGTCGGGTGGGCATCGGTCTTCGGCCTTACGCGAGGATCCGGAGGTGGTCCCGGAATTGGCGGAAAAAATTATTACGGTCAACCGCAAGGCGCGCCACGAATACCATGTCGTGGAGACCTACGAGGCCGGCATAGTCCTGACCGGTACGGAGGTCAAGTCTCTGCGGGCGGGCCGCGCCAATCTGCAGGACAGCTACGCCCGTATTGAAAACGGGGAAGTCATGTTGTATAATATGCATATAACCCCCTACGAGCAGGGTAACCGGTTCAACCACGAACCGAAGCGCACGCGCAAGCTGCTGTTGCACCGTTACGAGATCAACCGCTTGAACGGCAAGGTCAGGGAGAAGGGGCTGTCCCTCGTCCCCCTGCGGGCCTACTTCAAGCAGGGCCGGGCGAAGGTGGAGGTGGCCCTGGCCCGGGGCAAGAAGATTTACGACCGGCGGGCAGACATCGCGGAGCGGGATGCGCGGCGGGACATGGAGCGGTCCCTGAAGGAGCGGGGTTAGGAAAACTTACATGGGGGCGAAATGGTTTCGACGGGGGAACTGGTGCCGGGAGGAGCGAGCCGGGGTTCCACTGGCCCGTAAAACGGTGGAAAAACAATAACTGCCAACAACGAATACGCTCTAGCGGCTTAAAGCCGCTCATCCTGCCCGTCCTCGTCCGCGGGGCGGAACAGGGTGTAACCATAGCGGACTGGTTCGGCGACCGACGCCTGTGAGTCGCCGGAGACCTTTGACGGGCTGGCGGAACCGGAGCCTGGCAGCGGGCGCCGGGGCCGCGAGAACGAATCACTGCCTGCGCTCGGAGAGCCTCCTGGAGTCATTCTTTCGGACGGTGGGTTCGACTCCCCCCGCCTCCACCATGTGCATGCACGGGTATCTTGAAAAGATGTGAACGGAAGTATAAAGTGGCCAAAATGGCCACTTTATACTTCCAAAGCCGTCTGGCGACGACGACCGGCAGGGGCGGGACCGTTCCGCCACCGGACCGGGCGGCCCAGTTGGCACGACACGCCGTGAAGACCCTTACTTCGGCTGTGATATATAGGGCGCGGCCGGGCACCCACCGTCAGGCGGGTGGCGGTTCAATGCCCCGGGGAGCGCCAGCAAAAACTCCCTGGGTCTTGTAGCCAATGCCATCACGAATACCTCTGGCCTTGCGGCGGAACATGATAACCGCCACGGGCTTGCGCCGTAAGCGGAGGATATCCGCAAAACGACATTTCAAGCGGCCCGGCGGTGGACGGGCACAGCGGCAGCGAAAGGAGTAACTTTCATGGACAAAGTCGTGGAACGGTTTTTGAAATATGTTACATACGATACGGGATCCGAGGAAACCTCGACGACGTGCCCCAGTACGCCGGGCCAGCTCGTGTTGGCCAGGGACTTGGCCGGGGAGCTTGAAGCAATTGGCATGGAGCAGGCAATGGTTGACGATAACGGCTATGTGACGGCGGTGCTTCCCTCCAACATCGATGACGATGTCCCCGCCATAGGTTTCATCGCCCACCTGGACACAAGCCCGGATATGCCGGGTGCGGGGGTGAGCCCCAGGATCATAGAAAACTATCACGGGCAAGACATTGTTTTGAACCGCGAGAAAAATGTCATTTTGTCGCCGGCCGATTTTCCCGAACTCAAGGAATATAAGGGAAAAACCCTAATAACAACCGATGGTACCACACTTCTGGGCGCCGATGACAAAGCCGGCATTGCCGAAATAATTACTGCCTTTGAATACACATTACGGCACCCGGAAATTAGGCACGGTACAGTCAGGTTATGTTTTACACCTGACGAAGAGATCGGTCGTGGTGCCGACAAATTCCCCTTGGCTGGTTTTGCCGATTTTGCCTATACCGTTGACGGGGGCAAGGCCGGCGATCTTGAATTCGAGAATTTCAACGCGGCGAAGGCCGAGATAACCGTCCACGGAAGAAATGTTCATCCCGGAACGGCCAAAGACAAAATGATAAATTCCATCCTTGTTGGCATGGAACTGGCAGCCGGGCTGCCACAAAAGGAAACCCCTGCTCATACTGAAGGCTGTGAAGGGTTTTACCACTTAACCACGTTTACTGGAGATGTTGAGCAAACGGTACTCCGATATATTATCAGGGATTTTGACAGGGAACATTTTGCCAATAGAAAGAATTTCTTGCTCGGCTTGATCGACGACATTAACAAAAAACACGGCGATGGTACTGCCGAGGTCAAACTGGAAGATCAATACTTCAACATGCGGGAAGTTATTGAAAGAAACATGAAGACGATCTCTTTGGCCCGTCGCGCCATGGAGATGGCCGGCCTTCAACCAAGAATAGTTCCTATCAGGGGAGGTACCGATGGTGCCAGGCTGTCACATATGGGCATGCCGACTCCTAACATCTTTGCGGGCGGGCACAACTATCACGGGAAATATGAATATATTTCCACTTGTGCCCTGCAGGCAGCGGTGAAGGTGATAGTGAACATTATACGACTCAACGGGGGAGCATAATGCAAAGGGCACTACGGCCTCGTAATGCCCGGCCATGCAGCAAGAACGGCCTGTTGCAGACGTTTTGTCATTGTTCTAACAATCAATTGTTGTGACCTCGTATCGGTAGAAAATTGTTGTCTCTTCGGACGGATCATACGAAAATGGGACGGGGCCATGTCCTGTTGTCGATGAGGGCCGTTTTGCCGCCGGTGGCAACCCTGTTTGCCATCGATGTCGTTGCGCCGTTCCCCGGGGTGCCGCCGGCTCCCCCCGTACCATGGCCTTTTCCGGTACCGCGGCAGCGGGGGCGGGAGACCGGCACCGGACCCCTTCGACAAATGTATCGTTTGCCCGGCTCGCCGGGGTCACCATCGGGTGGCCCCCCACATATTATGGGTAAATATGGTCCCGTGGCCAAACGCTGTTTCAGAGGTGACCCGGCAGATGAAGACGTACGTTGTGCAACCCGGTGACACGATGTACAAGATTGCCGCCGCGCACGGCATATCGCTCGACAGCCTTATCGCGGCCAACCCGCAGATTTGCGACCCGAATCTGATCTACCCGGGCCAGGTGATCAACATCCCCGAGGGCCGTTGGGCTCCCGGTCCTCCCAAGCCGCCGCCCCCCGGCAAACCGCCGTGCGAGCCGCGCCCCTGGGAGCCCGACGATCCCTGCCACCGCCCCAAGCCGTGCCCGGACAAGGATCCGTGGCCGGAGTCATGAAGGCATGACCCGAGCGACAAGCACTGCTTCCGCCAAAGCGTTCCAGGCGGAAAATCGACTCTCCCCGACCAATCCCGGACGGGTCCGGCCAGGTGCGGATCCGTCCGGGTTTCGTGTCCCGCCCCGGGACCGGCGATGGTCACGGTTGGCCGCGCAGGCACTTATGGTATAATATTACCGTATGTCTTGGAGAGGGGGGGTTGGACTTGGGCCGGTACAGCCGTGTTGTCGACCTGTGGCAGTCATATGAAATTACGTCTGCCAGCGATCTGGACAAGTACCTGGATAGTTTCCGTATTCTTTTTGCCTATCATTCCGGGAAAATAGAAAATAATGAAATTACCTATCAGGACACCAGGGAAATTTTTGCCAACGGCAGGGTTGTTGGCTATTCCGGGAACCCGCGTACGCTGTTCGAGCAGCATAATCAAAAATTGTGCTATGAATTCTTGAAAGAGAAAATCGTAAACGGCGAGTCTGTCAGTGTCAAATTGGTCAAGGAGATTCACGGTGTTCTTACTGGCGGAACATACGATGAATACCGGTATATTGTCCACGGGGAACGACCGGGGGGGTTCAAAAAACATGATTATGTGACCGGTATTCACGAGGTTGGTACCGCCGCGGAAAGAGTGGAAAACGATCTAACGGAACTGCTTGCCGAAGTAAATGCCTACCAGGGCCGGGATGTTTTGAAGGCCGCCACCTATCTTCATGCTCGTTTTCAGTTTATACATCCTTTTGCGGATGGTAACGGGCGGGTCGGGCGGACGCTGATGAATTATTATCTCATGACTCATAATCATCCACCCCTTATCGTCTATGACGAGGATAAGCAGATATATTATGAATGTCTGCAAAAGTATGATGAAGCCGAGGAATTGGATTACTTATACAGGTTTTTCAAGTACGAAACGGAAAAGACATGGGGGAAAACGTTGGAACTTGCCAGGGGTGTCAGGCAAAAGCGCAGGGGATTGGCGGATCATGGTGTCTAATATCTCTGGAATTTCAGTCGGAACCTGGACTGGACGCCATTTGTTTCAGGCCTTTTCTTTTACATATAAAAATATGTGTTGCTCCATAATATTTTATGGAGGTTGAGTTCACAAACGGGAGGTTTAACGATTTGGCAAAACCGGATGATCGAAGCGATAATGTCAAAAAACTACAAGCCATGACCCACGATACCATTGAAAACTGGCACGAGGCCAGGGAAACCATGAGCAACCCGGATTTAGGCGGGGAGCAAAAGGCGGCCATCAGGGCCAAGAACAGGCGGCGGGAGCGAGCCGTGGAAGGGTTCCGCTCGGAGATAAAGGACGAATACCGTGATCAATTGAAGTGAGTCCTGGAAAAGAGCCACCCCAGAGGTGGTTCTTTCTTGTCCCGTTTGCGCCTTCGGCGGTGCCCTACCGCGGGGAGCGGAATTCGGACGGAGTCACCCCTTCCCGTTTGCGGAAAACGGCCGTGAAATAACTGTTGTTGCGGAAGCCGACCTCGGCGGCGATTTGGTCGATGGTCCGGTCCGTACCGAGCAGGAGTTCCTTGGCTTTCTCCAGGCGCAGGAGGGTCAGGTGCTCGACAAAGCTGCGGCCCGTCTTTTGCTTGAAGAGGCGGCTCAGGTAGGCGGGGTTGAGGTGTACGTAGCCAGCCACGCGGGCCAGGGTAAGCTCCTCCCCGTAGTGCCCGCGCAGGTACTCCTTGATCTGGGCGATGACGGCCCGGTCGCGGCCGGCGTGGTGGTCCCGGACCCAGCGGACGTGGGTGGCGGCCATCTTTTCCGCCCATTCGCTCAGGCCTTCCGGAGTGGCAATGTTCCGGATGTCCCGGGCCATGTCGTTCTGTTGCGAGGAGAGCGCAACGGGGCCCGCCCCGGCAGCCAGCAGGCCCTGCCCCGCCGTAACCAGCATTTCGAAAGCCAGGGCGGCCAACTGTTCCCTGGGCGTGTCCCGCCCGAACCCGGCCACCATTTCCGCCACCGCCCGGCGGGCGGCCGCCACGTCGCCGTAGCGGACGGCCGTGACCAGGTCGGCGGCGGCGGCGTTCAAAGGCGGGGCCGTGGCCAGGAAGCGCTCCATGCCGGGCTGTTCCTCCAGCCGGGCGATGACCCGGTCGAGGGCTTCGGCCAACTCAGTCGGCCGGACCGGTTTCAAAAGGTAATCGGCCACCCGGCTCTTGATCGCCAATTGGGAGTATGAGAAATTGCCGTGGGCGGTGAGGATGATCACTTCCACGGCGGGGTGCCGGGCCTTGATCAGCCGGGTGGCCTCCAGCCCGTCCAAACCGGGCATGCGGATGTCCATCAGGATGATGTCCGGACGGACGGCGGCGGCCATTTCCACCGCTTCCCGGCCGTTTTTGGCTTCGCCGGCCATCCGCACCGGGCGGCCGCAGGTTTCCAGCAGGTGGCGCAGGAACCGGCGCTCCAGTTCTTCGTCTTCCGCCAGCAGCACGTTGTACAGGGTTTCCACCTCACCATCCGTCGCGCGGCAACCTCACGGTCACCCTGGTTTCGCCCGGCCGGCTCGCCAGGATCAGGCCGAATTGCGGGCCGAAATGGAGCCTGAGTCTTTCGTCGACGTTGCGCAGGCCGATGCCCCGTTCCGGGGCTTCCGACGGTTGCGGCCGCCCGATGTTTCGGCGCCAGTCGGCCAGGACGGCGGGCGCGATGCCGACGCCGTTGTCCACGACGTCGATCTCCGCGCTCTTCTCTCCGGCCCGGGCGGTGATCAGCAGGCGGCCCGTTTCTTCCCGCGGTTCCAGGCCGTGGATGCAGGCATTCTCCACCAGGGGCTGCAGGGTCAGGAAAGGCACCGGCACTTCGAGCAGGTCGTCCGCGACTTCGATCCGGGCCTGGAGGCGTTCACCGAAGCGGGTTTGCTGGATGGTCAGATAGCTGCGCACATATTTCAACTCCTGCCGCAGGGGCACCAGTTCGGCCGGATGCTGGACATTGTGGCGCAACAGGTCGGACAGGGCGTAGAGGGTTTGCAGGGCTCGATCGTTTTCCTCCAGGGTTACCAGGCTGGTGATGGTGTCCAGGGTGTTGAAAAGGAAATGCGGCTTGATCTGGGCCTGCAGGTTTTTCAACTGGGCCACGCGCAGACTGTTTTCCAGTTCGGCCCGGGTTTTGGCTTGGCGCATGCTGAGCAGCTTTTCCCGGTTCTCGCGTTCCTGTATCTTGGCCCGATAAATGAGGTCGGAAATGTAATTGAGCACGTACTCGATGAGGCGGGAAGCGGCCTGGCACTTCTCCGGCGTGAGAACCAGGATCTGGCGGTAGGTCTCGATCAAATGCCCGCGGTCCAGGTTCAGGTCGGCGCAGGCGCGCAGCATTTTTCTCACATCGTCCTCTCCGGGGGGGGCCAGTCGCATCTGGCCGCAGGTGATCGAACCCAGGAAGCGGTTCTCCACCACCAGCGGCACGGCCATGAGCATGGCGCCGGCGTGGCAGGTGCCGTAACAGACTTCGCCGGTGGCCGCCGTCTTGAAGCCCACTTCGGCATTGGAGCGAATGCATCTTTTCAGCCCCTTGGGGGTCGAGCGGACGGTCTGACAGAAGCCGTAAAAGAAATCGTGCTCCACCAGGGGGTAGCCGTGGACGTCGTTGATGTCGATGGTGATGTCCGTGGCCCGGGTGAAATTCTCGATAATTTTCAGCAAGACGTCCTTTTCAATAAAGTGCAAGAGGTTGTCCCCGCTGCGCCGCATGCCGCCAAGCCCCCCTGACGGCAACATTATAACAAATCGGCGGGGGGTTGGATATGTCAAGATTTCTCCAGGGAGGCGAGGGTTAGGAGCAGCCAGGGAAAATGGTAGATAAACGGATACATATATGGCCAAACATAGACAGCGGAAAGGCGCTACGGTGCACCCTGGAAGCGGATCTCGGTGAACTGCTGCCGGGCCAGGGCCAAACGGTAAACCGGATGTACTCAACCAACCCGGCAGCAAAGGGGCCACCGCTGCGGCCGATCAGTATATCCCATAAAGTGCCAGAGACTGTTGGCGATGCCTGCCAAATTGACTAAAAACCTGTCCAAAAACCCTTGACGCGATATCCGTCCATGGCGTATAATGGCATTGCAGGCAATACCCGGTGCATGCAACCGGGAACTTTGTTGCTTGGTCACGCCCCGGGGGCAAGGCACTTATAATGTTATCCCATTAGTCTGGTGGCCCGGCCTGCCATGCGTTTACGCAGCCCGTTTAATTGTGCTCTTTAGAAGGGAGGTGACAGGGAGTGCAGACCACCTACCGGACGGTGATCAGCCCGGAGAATGAAAAGGCGTACGAATGGTTCCATGAAATGGGGCGGCTGTTCGGACGTTTGGAGCGACGCCTTTTCGTTGACTGGCAC
>Ga0078972_1003898_pt1 | contig 43040 bp, 35 predicted proteins | sample YelNatPaOPGAMG01_FD_67568 | JGI IMG/M metagenome (GOLD analysis project Ga0078972, IMG submission 67568) | Hot spring thermophilic microbial communities from Obsidian Pool, Yellowstone National Park, USA - OP-RAMG-01 (SPADES assembly) (version 2) | ecosystem: Environmental > Aquatic > Thermal...
AATATCGCATCCTTCACATAGCCACTCACGGCATTTTTGACGCTTCAAGCCCATTGTATTCGGGTTTGCTTTTGGCTCAGGGGAAGAGGGAAGATGGGATTTTGGAGGCGTGGGAAATTGCCGAGATGGATTTGAAGGCTGAAATTGTTGTTTTGTCGGCTTGTGAGACGGCGAGGGGTGTTGTCAAGGAGGGGGAGGGACTGATAGGGTTTGCTTGGGCGATATTTGTTGCTGGTTGTCCTTCAAGCCTTTTGACCCAGTGGCAAGTTGCTGACAAGAGCACAGCTGAGTTGATGACAGCCTTTTACCGGAACTGGCGTTCTCAAGGCATCAGCAAAGCGGAAGCCCTTCAGAGAGCCCAACTGACCTTACTTCGCAGCAAACAATGGTCTCATCCTTTCTTCTGGGCACCCTTCGTCCTCATCGGAGATTGGCGTTAGTCTGTCACATGCCCTCTTCTTAATCCCACAAGTTCTACCCATTTGGGTAGACATTTTCTGCCTTTTCTCCGTCCTTCAGGCAATATGCGCCCCTTTTCGGCAATTAGATTTTATGAAGGCAAGAAACCGACATTCAAACGAGGAGGTGTCGTGAGATGTTCGTCACCAAGCGGTCGTTGAAAGCACAAACATGGTGGTATGGTTTATGCCTTGTCGCTTTTACGCTTGCCTTGTTAATCGGTTGTGGAGGTGGTGGAGGAGGCGGAATTTCTGGAGGCACACCGGGAACATCAAGTGGCAGGGTCAGTTTTACTGCCACCGTTACATCACCTGCGGGAACACGGACTTTCAATGCTAATGGTGTTGATGTAGGATTAGGGGTAGACCGCATACATATCGTAGGTGTTGTCGTAGGGGATATTGGAATATCCCTCTTTTTCCGCCGTCCCTCGCAGATTCCAGCTACGATAATCTTAGACCGTGATACTTGGTTACAAAATTCTGAATACGCGATAGTTTCATTTATCAGCACATACGAGGATTTCACCACAAGAGACGAAGGTAGCGCTACAATCAGAATTACCTCACTCACCGATAACCGTATTGCAGGCACTTTTCAGATAAGAGCAAAAAGTGCAACAACTGATACATTTGTTACTGCTTCTGGTTCGTTTGATGTGCCGAAAGGCACATGGCAATTTGTTAATGGTCAATGGGTTGGCGGACCGCAGTAACGAAAAAACAGTCTCTTCATCGCAGCAGTCAAGTGGGCGGCAAAAGTGCCGACGGGCAAGATGCCTCATTGGGTTCGGTCAAGGAGGCGATGAACAGGGCGAAAGCCCTGAAGAAGATGCTTAAACTATCACGGAGGTGATTGGCATGAAGAAGTGGTTGTCGTTGGTCGTAGGTGCGTGCATCATCGGAGGTGTCGTCACTGTCGAGTTCGCTTCAAATCCACAAAATCCACAAATAAAACAAAAAGATGAATTTGTTAAAGAATTTATTAAAATTAACGAATATTTTGCAATTGCTTTAATAAAATTACGTGGTGAAAAATTCACAGATTTTGGAGGCCGTGTTATTGATTCGACAAAGTTAACATATGCTGTATTAAAACTGGCTCATTCAGGAACACTTATACCATTAAAATGTCAAGATTTTAAATTAGAAGCTTGGGATGACAGAGGAGGATATTATAAATCATATATAACTATAGCATATGATGTAAGAACAAATTATTTTGAGGAAGATGAATTAATAGGTTTACTTAAGGGTTTTATTACACTAATGGAAGATACTGTAGGAATACCACCTGGTGCCATTAACCACATAATAAGATTAAAAGTAAATAATATACAAATTAAATTAAATCCCAATTTGGTATCATTTATAAACAAAGGTCAAAAATACTTAAGTGATTATAATATCTTAAGAAAACCAGGAGATGAATTTGAATTGAAGATTGAAAATAAACCACCAATTCAAATAAAATTTTTATCCATAAATTCAAATAAAATAAATTTAGCTCTTTTGAATAAAAGTTATGAAAAACGAGAATTAGGATTTAAGGTGGTATGGCACGATGTTAGTGGTAAAATAAAAAGAGAGTATATTCATGGAGTTATTCTAGAAACAGATAAAATTACTCCTATTAATTTAATATATCCCAAAGATGGCAATTTTGATGCAGTTATTATTTATCCTACTGGTGCAGGAATCTGGATAAGAATTGGATTAGTAATTCCTTTGATTCCTAAGGTAAAATAACTCAAATTGTCACTTTGTTATATTGTTTGCTATCGGCGCATCTAAAGACATCCTTAAGACAGCAAGAAGGAAATGCTTGGTCGTGTGGGTGAGGGTAATGAAGCGCAGCGGAAGATTGCATCATTTCTATTAAGTCTCATAAGCACCATAAATCCCGTAGCCGTCGCAGTAGGCGTTGAGAGATGGTGACATCTTTGTTTGGGTGGGGAGGCTAACCTCCCCACCCGCCAAATTGTAAGGGCAAGGAGATGAGGACAATGAAGCGCCTATTCGGTTTATGGTCTCTTCTCTGCGCGGTCACAATCGCTGCCGCTCAAACTTACACTTACGACGCAAGGATAGGCTTTGGGATGGCAGTGCCACCGACATGGCAAAAACTGACCCGTGCCCCTCAAGGTTACCCAATCAACAATTTCCTCTTTGGCTGGCAGAGGACGGTTGATGGAGCAAAAGCAGTGTTGGTCGTTACGGTCGTGCCCATCGTTACCGAAGGGACACAACCTGCCGTGAAACAACCCACCTTAGATTTGGGTTGGTTGGAAGCAACGATGCGAGATTATTTCGCCGTTGATCAGGGCGCCTTAGTGACAGCGGTGAGCAAAATAACATTGGCTGGGAAGCCTGCTGTCGCTATTGAGGCGGTGGGAATTGGCAATGGCATTGCTATCAACCCACGCATCGGTCAAGAACGGACGAAAGTCCTTTGCTGCGTAACTTTCCTTTCTCCAACAAGCATCTTACGGGTTCAATGTGGAGCACCTGAATGGCTCTTTAACGCTTTGGCGCCAGAAGTGAGGGCAGCCATCAACACAGCCCACTTCGGCCCACCACCTGCTACGCCTCCCGCAATTGCAGAAACTGTTCCCAACGAAGTCCTGCGAGAGGCTATCAAAAAGACAACCGTTCAACCTCTCCCTGCACCCGCTATTGCAGAACTGACCACAACTGCTGTCAAAGAGCAAAGCATCCTCGCCCCTGAACAGTGGAAAGCCTTGGAAGCCTTAGCGAGTGCAAAAGGAATTAGTGTCGGAGCCCTTCTCCGTCAGATTGTGGACGAGTATATCCAGAAACATGCCCAACCGTTGGGAGAACAAAAAGAGGCTGAGAAAAAAGAAACCGAGAAGGGCAAGGAGTAGGGTTAGGGCGCAAAGCAGAACTCAAGTGGTCATCAACCTTCGCCTTGCTAGAGTTTCCGTGCAATCAAGGCGAGGTGGAAAAGCCTGGAAGGGAGGGAAATGGGATGTCATCATCCAAAGGTCGCCAGAAGGTTCACCTTTCCTGTGGGTGTGAACCGACACTGCAGCAACTCAAAAACTTGCTGGAGCGGCATGGATGGCAAGTAAGTATGGGCTCGGATGAGGTTGACGATGACCACATATCCGCACGAATTCAGTTGGGTAATCCTCTCAGCAAACAACAGTTACAAGTTCTGCAAGCCCTCGCTGATGAAGGAACGGTGAAGGGAGCAGCAGTCCGTTTGGGTCTCAAGCGAGCGACCGTCCACAAGCACCTACACAACATCAACCAAATCTTGGGCGCCCGCTCAACTTTACACGCCATTGTCATAGCAATGAGACGCCGACTTATTCGGTGATACATGGCGACCGGCAGCAAGGAGCGAGTAGCGAATGGCGAGTAGTGAATAAGGCAAGGCTTCTGCCAAACACATCTATCGGAAGGTTCATCAAAGTAGTTCAGCGAAACAATAAAAACTTGGAGGTGAGCGAGAATGTTGGAAAGGAAAGCGATTTACTTGATGGTGGCGTTTTTGATGGTAAGCCTACTAATTGGCGGGATGGCAGTGTCGCAAAAGAGAGTTGGGATAACTGTGCAAGCGCACATAGTCCCATCCAAATGTGATTGCCTCGGTGAGCATGGGGATGTTTACATCATCCTTCGTCGTGGACATATCGTTAGTCGGCAACGCTTGACAAAAAACGGATTGTGTAGCGACGCCAAAGTTGCGCCAAATGGTCAAATCGTGGGATGGTTAGAAGGTGATCATGTGCCTCGGGCAGGAGACCCACCCGAAGAGTTCTCCACAAGTGCGCTCGTGCTTTACAAAATCACCAAGATTGATCCTCCCACTCTTCGTGGGAAAATCCTGCGCCGAATAGAGGTAGGCATGAATGCTTCCTGGCAATTTTGGAATAACGCTCGACAGGTAGCGGTCTCAAGTAGTGTAGTATTGCATCCAGAGCCCTCAGACATTTCTTATGCGCTTTACGACATAAACACTGGGAAATTGATAGCCCGATGGAACGGAAAGGGAAAACCACCTGCTTGGGCTCGCAACCTTTTGCCTTAAAAGGTCAACCTTTCCTTTAAGCCGGAAAGCCATTATAGTTTTCAAGGAGGCGACCTTAGCCAGAGGGGTGAAGGATATGTTTGGCTTGAGATGGGTTGCTTCATTTTTGATGGCGGGGCTGGTTTGGGCTTTAGTGTCCGAACCGGCGAGAGGGCAACCTCAAGTTGTCCCTGTCAGCGAAATTTTGGCAGGTAAACACACCAATCAAACTGTCACTGTCCAAGGTCGCACTGGCTACATCGTCCGTGAGGAAAGCACTGCGACGACAACGGTTTACACCCTCCGGGATGACTACGGCGATGAAATCCGCATCCGAACCAGTCAGCCGCAAAACTTGCACATGGGCATTACTTACCGCGTTAAAGGGACAGTTGTGCGTGAGGGGCGGAGATTTTACATCATTGAATTGGAACGAACACCATTGGGAGGCTTGCTAACTCCACCTGCTCCAGTTAAGAAGGAAAAAACTTGGTGGCAAGAAAACTGGCTTCCATTAGCCATCGGCGGTGGCTTAATTGTCCTCGCTGCCCTTTTGTTTACGATTTTCGCTGTCAGGCAACGGAAAGCTGTTCAATCGGAATTGGAAGCGCAAAGGCAACGGGAAGAGGAACTCCGACGACAATTAGCCCAACTGCAACAATCTCAGCAGCAACTTCAACAACAGCAACCTCAACCTGCACGAGAACAGCCTGTTTCGCCTCCGCCAACACCTTTCACCGAAAAGCCGACAGAGTGGGTCAGCCCTGAAGTTTTTGCACCACCTAAGAAGGTCACCGAAGAGATGTGGGGGACGCTGGAAATAATCAGCGGTCCAGATCAGGGAAAGCGATTCCCTTTGGGCGGGCGAAAAATTGTTCTGGGACGGACAGAAGGCGACATCCGTTTTCCCAACGATTCAACTGTCTCCAGCAGTCACGCCGAAATTGTCCTAACGGCTGATGGGCGAATCTTGTTCATTGACCATTCGCGAAACGGTTCAAAAGTCAACGACCAAATCGTTCACTACTCACAAGTAGAGTTAAAATCGGGCGACATCATTGACATAGGCTTAACTGTTTTGCGCTTCACAGGTCGTGCACCAGCACCTACTCCCACTGCCCCTCAACCTCAAGCGCCCGCTGAAGTTCCTTTATCGCAGAAACCAACGGAACTTGCTGTCTCGCCTATCCAAGACATCGCTCATGCGCCGACAGGTCAGTTTTTGGGTGCTGAACTGGAAGTCATTCACGGTCCTGACAAAGGCAAGCGCTTCCCTTTGGTCAAAACAACGACTACTATCGGCAGGATGGAAGACCGTGACATTCAACTGACCGATATAACCGTTTCACGCCGACATTGCGTTTTGGAGTTTCGTGGAGGTCGCTTCTTCATCCGTAATGAAAGCACACAGGGAACAAGGGTCAACGGGGAAATTGTTCAGCAAGAGCGAGAACTCAACGATGGCGACGAGATTGAAATGGGCGGGACAGTTATCAAATTCGTCTCGGTCAAAAGTTTAGGTTAAGGAGGGATGAACTCATGATGCCCTTGAAAAATTGGGCAACACTGAATTTGATTTTCGGCGTCGTTGGGCTCGTTTTTGCCCTCATTTTTGCCAACATAGCCCTTGGTGAATGGAGGGCGGCGGACAGCATCGTTAAGGAGGCAAGGCTTCTACATCAACTCGCCCCAGGGATGTCGCTCGGTGAAGCACTTGCTCGCGGCATCGCTGCAGGTCAAGGGGTTTATATCCCTACACCAGCAGATAGAGCGGCAGAAAAGAGGAAATCCGCCACAATTTTTGCTGTCATTGCCCTGATCGTCTTTATAAGCAGTTTGATGTCTTTCGTTGGTGCTGCAAACATCACCAAAGCCGACACCATCATCGGTGAGACATTCCTGAAGTGTCCGTTTTGTTGCGGCAACAGCATTGTCTTTGATGTCAAATTCGGTGGATTCAGCGGCAAAGTCTTTTGCCGAGATTGCCACGCTAATTGGGAATTTTCCCTCAACCTTCTCACCCAAAGCCTAACTCGCCTCTCAATTATGGACTATGGCATCGCTTTGCGTCCTGAAGAAAAAGCCCTTGTTCCCACCACCGATGACCCAGAACATTGGCACAAATGGGCGAGAGAACGTTTCAAGCAAAGACAGCAATTGAGCCAAACTCCATCTACCCTTCAAGGGCAAGCAATTTTCTGTCGCTTCTGCGGTCACCACAATCTACCAGATGCCAAGTTTTGTTCGGCATGCGGGAAGGAGTTGCGGGCTTAAATTTGCCCAATTTGAGGAGGCGACTTAAAGATGTTGTGCCCATCATGTGGCAAGGATAACCCTGATGGGATGCGGTTTTGTGTCCATTGTGGGGCAAGATTAGCAACGGCAGTGGAACAACCCGTGGGTCAATGTCTCAGAGGCGAAGTTTTGTGGCTATTGTGGGGCAGAATTTGACCTTAGGTGATGTGGAATGGGTGAGTTTCGTTCTATCGGTCGTTATCAGTTGCTTCGGGTGATTGGGAGAGGTGGGATGGGAGTAGTTTACCTTGCCCTTGACCCAATCCTTCAAAGACTTGCTGCCATAAAAGTCCTCTCTCCACACCTTTCCTCCGACGAAACTGTCATCGCCCGTTTCATCAACGAGGCAAGGATTGCTGCCTCCCTTCAGCATCCCAACATCGTCACTGTCTATGAAGCAGGTCAAGATGGAGAATTCGTCTTCATGGCGATGGAGTATGTTGAAGGGCAAGATTTGGCGACATTGCTTCGTGAGAGGGGTAGGTTGCATCCCGATGAGGCGATAGCGATTTTGAAGGCAGTGGCATCAGCTTTGGATTATGCCCATCAGAGGGGAGTTATTCACAGGGATGTGAAGCCGAGCAATGTTCTTGTTAGCAGGGATGGTGTAGTGAAGTTGATGGATTTTGGGATAGCGAGGGTGATTGGGGGTGAGAGGCACACGAAGACAGGTGTTTTGGTGGGGACGCCAGAGTATATGGCGCCAGAGTTGTGGGAGGGGAAGGAAGCGGACAAGATGGCAGATTTGTATGCGTTGGGAGTGATGGCTTATGAGATGCTGACAGGAGAAGTTCCTTTTACCGGAGACACGCCGATAGCGGTGGGATACAAGCATGTTCACGGAGAGGTTCCGAGGACGGGTATGGGAGGGATGGTGGATGAAGTTATGAGGGTAGCGATGGCGAAGGAGAGGGAGAGAAGGTTTCAGAGTGGGACGGCATTGGTGATGGCTTTGGAGAAAGCGTTGGAATGGGAGAGTCCGAGACAAGACCGAGAAAGCGTTACTGTGGAAGCGGAAAGGTTTAAGGGGACAGTGATTCCAGAAGAACGGACTGCAATGCAACCAACTTCACTGAAGCCAACTCCAACGCAGCCAATTCCGACACAACCATCAAGGAAGAAAAACGCAGTAGTTGGGATTTTAGTGGCTGCTGTAATTGTCTTAAGCCTTGTGGGCATAGCGTGGAAGCCATTTCAACAAGCGAGAGAAAAAGTGAGGCAGTTAGAATGCCTTTCAAACCTACACCAGATTGGTTTGGGTGTAGTGCAGTATTGCCAAGACTATGACGAACGCATGCCTTTAGCCTATAACTGGGCTGATGCTGTGGATCCTTATATTAGGAATGTGGGTCTCTATCAATGCCCATCTCGCAAAAACTTGAAAATCGGTTACGCATATAATCGCCATTTGAACGGCATCAGCATGGAACAAATATCCCAACCTACTGAGACGGTATGCCTGTTTGAGTCCAATCTTGGTGGGTCTAATCCCAGTGATTATGGTGAATCGTGGATAGAGGGTGGCGTTCACTTGGGTGGCAATTTTGTAAGTTTTGTTGATGGACACACTAAATGGTATTCATGGACTTGGAAACAGCATTTGCAATTTTATCCTATTCTATCGCGAACTTCTACTTTGCCTAAGCACGAACAAGAAAATGATTTACCTGAAATATCCATTACGGAAGAATCGGAGCATGAATTTCATCGGATGATGTATGGGGAGGAAGATGGAAATTGGTTTGTTATTGGTGGCACTTTTCCAAAATCTGAGAAATCCAAGGCTGAGGCTAAAGCCCAAAAATTGCGAGAGGCAGGTTTTTGGGGGGCGAAAGTCCTTGATTCGTCTCAATTTCCCAGATTGCGTCCCAACTTTTGGATTGTAGTCGTTGTGCGTTTTAAGAACAGAGACGATGCAATTAAGGTGATGAAGGAACTAAAGAGCAAAGGTTTTGACGCCTATATCAGGTTAGCCTATTGAAATTGGTCAAAATGGAGGGAACTTGCCATGACCAAGTCCTTGCCGATAGAGGTTGTGGCTGCAAGTGATGTTGGGAAGGTTCGGTCAAATAATGAGGACAGTTACCTTGTCTATCTTCCGCCCTTGCAGGAGGCGGAGAAGATGGGGTTATGGGCTTTATTGGTCGTTGCCGATGGAATGGGCGGTCACGCCTTGGGGGAACTTGCCAGCCAAACGGCAGTGAAAGCCTTTGCTGAATCTCTTTTTGCCAGTTTAGCGAAGCAGCCTAATGAGAAAGAGAAGGCATTAAGGGATGCAATAGACCATGCAAACAACGCTGTTTACCGATTGGCAAGAGAAGAAGGTAAGGGTCGTCCCGGGACGACGCTCACCGCTTTGATTTTAGGCGATGACAGTTTTTACATCGCACATGTCGGCGATAGCCGTGCTTACCTTCTGCGTGACGGTCAACTTCGCCAGTTAACTACAGACCACACATGGGTCGCGCAAGAGGTAGCGCAGGGTCGGATAAAACCAAGCGAGGCACAAAATTCGCCCTTTAGAAATTACTTGACACGCGCCTTGGGCAGTAAGCCACAAGTGGAAGGCGATATTTTTGCCGGTGGATTAAAAGAGGGCGATTTGTTTCTGCTTTGTTCCGATGGATTGACTGGACATGTTAGGGACGATGAAATAGCAAAGTTATTGAATGGAACTGCAAGTTTGCAGGAAATTTGTGAACGATTGGTGGCGATGGCGAACGAGCGTGGCGGGCATGATAATATCACTGTCTTGTTGGCACAAGTAGGGCTAAGGCGAAAAAAGCACCATCCTTTGCCTCAATCTGAAATCCCGACTCAACCTTACATCCCACGCCCTGTTTTCAAAAAGCGAAAGCGTTTCCATTGGGAAAGTCTCATTCTCCTGATTTTGCTCGGCGTAGTTTTCGGTCTGGTTATAGGGTTAGCATTGCGAATTTGGCAATCAAACCGAATCCCTAAGCCTGCAGTCTTAAAGCCACAAAAAACAACAGTTAGGTCTCTAACACTTGCTACACAATCCATTCGCTTGCAAGTGAAGTTATCGCGCGAAGGTGTTCAGTTTGTAGCAGAAAACGGCGAGATAAGAGTAATTCGGCAGGAAAGGGAGTTTGAGAAGACGAAGGAAGGAGTTTTCTTGAAATTCAAAAATCCACAAAAAAGTTATGATGCACTAAAAAGTGGACAAGCAAGAATTGTCCTCATGCAAGGAAATAAGCGCCAAGAATGTTTGTTGACGAAAGGCGAGTATTCCGCTCAAATAAACGAAGGTGATTGGGAAGTTCGTTATGTGGATTTTCGTGGCACTGAGTTACCTTTGGGCACCTTGACACTGATGAGGGCTTCCGAGAGGTGATGGAAATGAGATGTCCTCAGTGTGGACAACCAAACCCTGAAGGTGCATCGTTTTGTTCCCAGTGCGGAAGTGTTTTGCCCGTGCGGTTTAGAAGTGCAATGCGCCAATCACATCAGACAACTTTCCAAAAACCGTTCGGAATTGTCTTCATAGTTATCTGGAATGTCCTTTCTGGACTTGGATATCTGCTTTTGTCAGCTTACATCGGTTTGATTGGTGGTTTCTTGGCTGGAGTAATTGGTGCTATTACAGATTCTGAATCCATTGGCGCAATTGTCACGATATTGAGCATCCTTTCTTTCTTGCTTGGTATTCTAATGGTCAGTGGCGCTGTCGGGTTATGGCAACTGGCTGAGTGGGGAAGACAGTTGACCATTTGGACGCGCGTGGTTGAAATACTGTTAGGTTTCATGAGTTTAGGTATTGGCTTATCAGAAGCGGCTCGGCAAACAGGCATGGGCAGTATATTGATTATCAGCGGGTTGTTTGAAATCATCATCAGCATTGTGATCATAGCCTATCTGGTTCGTGAAGATGTGCAAATTTTGTTCCAACAAGAGATAACGCCAATGGAAAGTCATCAAGTGGAAAGGCATCAAGTTTTTGAGCCACCTTTACCGCAAATCCCTCAACCTTCTCCGCCGCCAGCCCCTCCAGCCCAACCTCAATCTTTGCCTGCTAATCTGACCGTTTGGTTGGAAGTGGTTCAAGGACCACATCTTGGTCAAAAACTTTTCGTGCTTAAACCCGTTAGTCTTGTCGGTCGGTCCAGTGAAAGTGACATTCAAATCCTTGAACCTTCCGTTTCACGCAAGCATTTTCGCATAAGGTTTGAACGAGGTCAGTTTTGGTTGGAAAATGAGAGCGCTCAGGGGACTTATGTCAACGGACAACCCGTAGCCCAATGGCAACCTTTGAAAGACGGCGATTACATCCAGGCAGGACGGGTTGTGTTACAGTTCCGAATGCAGGGAAGGGCTTAGCAAGGTGAGAACTACCGATTGATGGGGTGAGGCGATGAAAGATGCAAGTTCCAGAACAAATTGGTCGGTATCAAATCATCGGGATGATAGGAAAAGGTGGGATGGGCTTCGTCCTGAAAGGCTACGATGCCACCCTTCAAAGGCAAGTCGCCATCAAAGTCCTCTACCCTCACCTCGCCCAAGACGAAAACACTGTCGCCCGTTTTTTGACAGAGGCGAGGACAGCAGCATCACTTCAACATCCAAACATTATCGCCATCTATGAAGCGGGAGAGGACAAAGGGCTTTACTATTTTGCGATGGAGTTTGTTGACGGGAAGGATTTAGGGACGATTATTCGTGAGAGGGGGAGGTTAAGGCTTGAGGAGGCGTTGCCCATACTTGAGCAAATAGGGATGGCTTTGGATTATGCCCATCAGAGGGGGATAATACACCGAGACATAAAGGCGAGCAACATTATGGTGACGGTGGAAGGTTTGGTGAAGGTGACAGATTTTGGGATAGCGAGGGTGTTGGGTGGAGAGAGGTTCACGCAGACGGGAGTATTGGTCGGGACGCCTGAATACATGGCACCTGAATTGTGGGAAGGACATGAAGCAAGCAAGGCAAGTGATATTTATGCCCTCGGAGTTCTGACCTATGAGATGCTGACAGGGGAAGTTCCATTCACTGGGACGACTCCGATGGCGATAGGCTACAAACATGTTCACGAAGAAGTTCCAGTTGATAAGTTGAGAGGGATAATTAGCGACGATGCATTGGAAGCGTTGAAGATAAGTTTAGCAAAATCGCCTGAAAGGCGGTTTCAAAGTGCTGTTGCCTTTGTGAGGGCGTTGAAAGGACAAGCCTTTGACCTAACACAGGCTACTAAATCAACTCCTGCCGTTATACCCGAGCCAAGCGTTCCAACAGCATCTGTCAGTTCAACGACACCCGTCAGTTTACCAACTTCTCCAACTACAGTTGCTGTCAAGAGACCTCGCTGGTTGGTCTGGGTTGCTGGATTTCTTTTTGTTCTGGGTCTGGTTGTCATCATCCTTGGAGGGCAAGTTAACCGTTTGTTAAGTGAACGACGGTTAGAACAAGAAATTTACAAGGCTCTGGAGGAAAGGCGTCTGATTTCTCCCCCTAATGACAATGCACTGGAACTTTACCGAAGGCTTCGCAGGGAGTTTCCTAACAGTGCTACCTTTCAACGGGTGCAAGCGAAAGTGTTGAATGTTTTGAGGGACGAGATTAACAGGGGTTTTGACAACTTCTACAGGACATCAAGGGAAGATTCTCAGATGTGGCAGGAACTAAAGAAACTCTGTGATTGGGCAGTAGATATAGCACCTTACGATAATTGGCTAAAAGCGAGGCAAAGGTATTGCTATGGTCGGTTAGAGTTCTTAGCTAAGCGTTACGATAATGCCATTTTAGCCTATAAAGAGGCTATTCAAAATGACCCAAATTGGGCACTACCTCATGATAGTATTAAAAATATACAAATACAACGACAAATAAGTAAAATCAATTTTGAAAAGAAATTATTAGAAAACATCATTTACAGATGGATAGAAGCATGGGAAAACAAAGACATTGAGAAATATATGAGTTTCTATTCATTGAATTTTCAAGGAGTAATATATAGTGGCGTTCGCAAACTATTAAATTATTATGAATGGATGGATTATAAAAAGAGATTATTTGATAAATATAACTTTATAAAAATTAACATAAAAAACCTTAATATTGTAATAAACAAAGATTACGCTAAAGTATCATTTTATCAAGAATTTAGATCTGATAAATATAGTGATAAAGGCAAGAAAATTTTGATTTTAAGAAAAAAAGATAATAAATGGAAAATAATCAAAGAAGATTTTATAAAGTATTCTGATTAATTTAATTGAGGTGATACATCATATGTTGTGTATAATTAATAACAAATTAATAAGTCAAATAGCTATAATTTTAATTTTAGTGAAAGTAGTACATAGTATCCAAATTGAAACAAAAAAAGAATATATTTACAAAGAACATATTATAGGCTATTCTGTTGAAAATAGACCTATATACTTAATCGAAATTGGTAGTGGTAAAGAAATTACATTAATTCTAGGTGTGATTCATGGTGATGAACCACAAGGCAAATACATAATTGAAAGATTAAAAAAATACTTAAAGAAAAATATGAGTATTTTGAAGAATAAAAAAGTATTACTTATACCAGTAGCTAATCCTGACGGATTTATTAAGAAAACAAGAGTAAATGCACGAGGAGTAGATTTAAATCGAAACTTTCCGACGAAAGACTGGGGAACGATAAGAAAGAAAAAAAGATATAATCCTGGTCAAAGAAAACCTGAACCTGAAACGCAAGCCATCATTAAAGTAATTGAATTATATAAACCTGATAAAATTATAACAATACATTCTTACCATCGTTATTGTAATAATTATGATGGACCAGCTAAAAAACTAGCAGAAACAATGCAAAAGTATAATAAATATCCTGTTAAATCGTATATAGGATATCCTACTCCTGGGTCTTTAGGTACTTATGCTGGTAAAGAAAGAAATATACCAACAATTACTTTAGAATTACCAAATAATATTTCTATTGAAAAATCTTGGTTACAAAATAAAGATGCATTAATTGCAGCAATTAAGTTTGATATCAATAAGTAAATCTTAAATAAGTTAGTTGGCAAATTAATGTTCTAGAAACTGGAACAATATGGCTCACAAGTCAATGTTGCCACGCTAATTGGGCATAACACTGTGCGACAAAAGGTCATGCGAAATGCTACCTGTGAGCCTACATCCGTTGAATTGCGGAAGATGGAGGACTTAGTGCGAAAGGCGATGGAAGATGGGGCATTGGGGCTTTCAACAGGTCTTGAATACTTGCCAGGGATGTTCGCACCACAATGGGAGATAGTCGCTTTAGCGAAAGTTGCAGGACAATATGGCGGTTTGTATGTAACTCATCTGAGAGATGAAGGGCTAAAAGTTTTTGAAGCTGTCAAGGAAGCCTTGGAAATCGGTCATAAAGCGAAAGTAAATGTTCACCTCTCTCACCTGAAAATTGCTGCGCCAAAGTTGTGGAAAACTGCAGCACAACTTTTGGGTTTGATTGATTTACAGAAACAGAGCATTCAAGTCACTATGGATTGCTATCCCTACACAAGTTCCAGCACAGGTCTGATTGTCTTGCTGCCAAAGTGGTCATTGGAAGGTGGAGAAAGGCGATTCAGGTTGAGGCTTCATAACGAAGTGTTGCGTCAAAGAATTCGTCAAGACATGATTAGTGAAGCCATTGAAAAAGGCTGGAGGGATTTCTCTTTCGCCCGTATCGCTTCTTGTTGGTTTGACCCGTCTCTAAACGGATACTACATTCACGAATTAGCACAATTCAACCACAAATGGCAACAGCAATTACCTTCAGGCTTAACCGAAATAGAACAGGAAGCTGAAGTTATCCTTGAACTCCTGAAACGAGGCGGTGCTCAGATGATTTACGAGTGTATGAGTGAGGATGACTTAGAAGAAATTATGTGCCACAAAAACACCATGTTTGGCTCAGACAGTTCTGTGCGTTACAACGACATGAAAAGCAAACCTCACCCTCGCGGTTACGGCACTTTCCCTCGGGTTCTGGCTCGTTATGTTCGTGAGAGGGGTGTGCTAAGTTTGGAGGAAGCCATCCGCAAAATGACTTCTCTCCCAGCAAAAGTTTTTAAGTTAGGGCAAAGGGGTGAAATCAAAGAGGGCTACTTTGCTGACTTAGTCATCTTTAACGAGCACGAAATTTCAGACGCTTCCACTTACGATGAACCTTTCAACCCACCGAAAGGCATATACTTCGTTTTGGTCAACGGTCAAATCGTTTTTGAAAATGGAAATGAAAGAGCCATTTACCCTGGTCGTCCCATTCGCCGAGCAATACAGTAGGCATTAAGAAACTTTGGCTCATCTTCCAGAACTTCTGAAGTGACTTTCTTTCGCCTCCTTCCTTTTGGTCTCAACTCCAGAACGATTTCGTCGGCAGGACATTCTATGAACTTAGCCAAATTAACCTGCTCCCAGAATTCTCTTTCTTCATCCTCGCTGTGGAACTCAGGGATAAAAGGATGTTTTCTTCCTGCCATCACCTGTCACCTTCCCTTTCACAATCAGCACAAAATTCGCACAGGCAAATCAAACCCGAAAAACTTGCGATGATGCAAGTTCAAAGAACGATAAAACGCACCGATAAGGCTAAGGTGCGGTAAGCGAAATATCAGAGCGGCTTAAAGGGAACAAGGTGGCTAACAGCCTATCAACATCGGGCGGGAAGATAAGGTAAACTTGCAAGCGGTGCCGCTGAAGCATCTTCCTCCGCTCACATAAAGCCACGAAATCTAAAGAAGTCATCACACTCGCTTCATCCCAACTGCAAAGAATCGCACACCATCTCGGTTCTTCACTTTCATCCAACAAATCAACAAGGTCTCCATGAAAACTGCAGCCAAAACGGTGTGAGATTCCCAAACGCTTGAGTTCATCGGAAACTTGTTGGGCGAAAGAGCGATTAAGTTCAGGCAACTCCCTCAAAGTCACCAGTGTCGCCCTCAACAACCTGCGAGTGAACACCAACCGCTTCTCAAAAACGGGACTGACCAAGATGACCAATTGTCTTCTCGCCCGAGTGATCGCGACATTGAAGAGATTAGGAAACTCCACCCAACGGCGATGTCGGTCAGTTGCGTTGTCGCCAGCAACAGTGGCGAAGACAAGGTAATCTACTTCGCTGCCCTGAAATCGATGGGCTGTGCCAATGATCAGTTGCTCCCGTTCCCATCTTTCTCGCAAAAGTGCTAACCTTTCGTCAGATTGCAACTGCTCCATCGCATCGTCAATGAAAGCCCGATAAGGCGCTACTAAGCCCAAAGAACTTTCAGGATACTGATCTGCCCAGTAAAGCAACCAATCCCACGCCGCTTGCAACTGGGCAGGATTGGTGAGGCTGTTTTGGCGCTCAAGGTGTGGACCGTTAACACGATGCAGGATGACAGGTTGTGGTTCGTGGGCGATGGTGTGGATGCGTAAACGACCTCCGTAAAAGGCTTCGTTGGAAAAAGCAATGATGGATGGAGGACAACGGAAATGGTCAATCAGCCAGAAAGTTTGCTCGTCCTCAAGTTTATGAACGAGGTTGAAAGCAGAAGTTCCAAAGGATGCCTCAACGGTTTCACCTCCTGCAGACCGAAGTTGAGGAACTGGTTTGACATTTTTCCAACGCTCTTTTGTCACATGGTCTAACTGTCTGGGATCGCCGACTATGACGGCTCGTTTGGCTCGATAGAGCAAAGGCAGGATGGAAGCAGGGTCGCAAGAGGACGCTTCGTCCAAGATAAGCAAATCCACCATGCCCGCACTAAGTGGGAAGTTTTGACCGACAGAAAGGGTGGAGACAGCAATAGGGAAGCCCAAGCGAATTAAACTCTCGAAGGCTTTAGGACGAGCCCGACGGTCATTTAAAGAGGTCAGCAAGTTTTGCAATGCTTTACGCCCACGACGGAGCAAGTCGGACAAACGCTGATGCAGCAAGAGGCATTGAACTTGGCGAACTTCAGGCAACCATTCGCTCTCCAATTGCTCCAGAAGTGTTTCGGCTTGTTGCCAAGCAGTTCGGAAAGCGCGCCAGCGTCGTTCTCCCGCAAAAAGTTGCCATCGCAATTGCCACCAAAATCGTCTCCATTTACCTTCAGCGGGTCGCAGACCAAAAGGTCGAAGTTTTCGAGCCAACCTATTGAGGTTCTGGCAAAGGTCTTTCAATTGAGCGGCAATAAGTTGAAGTTTTCCCTGTGGCTTTGAAGGAAAAGGTAAACGCCACAGAATTTCGGGCAAAGATGCGAACAATTCTCTGTCCTTAGTCCATTCAGTTCGGTCTAAAAGTTCGCTAAGGGTTTGAGCCAATTCAGTGCGGACTTGTTCGTTGCCTGTGCGCAAGAGGCATCCTTTGCCTATCAGCCGTTCGGCAAGTTCAACCGCTGCATCTACGGCGCGGTTAATCCGGCTCGCCAGCAGAACCGATTTTCCTGTCAACAAGCCGTGAATGATTAACCCAACGATGAGACGCGTTTTACCAGTTCCCGGCGGACCTGTTATGACGGTAAGAGGTTGACTCATTGCGTGGGCGAGGGCTATGGCTTGGCTAAGTGTGGGAGCGATAGGGTTTGATAGTGCCAGCAAAACATCTTCAAGGGATGGCGTCGTCATTGATGGAGGGCGAAACAGGAAATCAAGTGCGGTGCCTGAGGGATTGAGGGAAAGAAGGCGTTCTAAATCTTCAAGGAGGGTGCGGTCGTAAGAGGGTTCACCGATGATCCAAAAACTTGGCTTGAAAGCAGCGGCAGGAGGTTCAAGGGTTTCTAAGTTGGTTTGGACAGTAAGCGTAATGCCTTTTTGTGTCAACAAATTTTGGATTGCTTGGCAGAAATCAAGAGGAGATTGGCGTGCGGAAGTTTCCAGAGACGCTTTCAGTTCCGAAACTTCATCGGGAGTCATTTCAGCGGTAAGCCATTGGCTGAGGTAGAGGTCTGAAGGGTCAAGTCGCAAGCGTTGCCCTTGTATGGCACAAAAGACGCCTGCAGCAGGTTCCCATAAGCGTCGTCTGTTTTGCCATTCACGGAAGGTAAGGACAATTGGAACGAAGAGGATGGCTTGCTCAGCTCGCCCTCTCGCGTGTTCTAACGCTTGGATGGCAGGAGGTGAGGAAAGCAAAGTATGCCAATCTTCGGGCAAATGATTGAGGGTGTAGAAGCGAGGTGATCGGTTGGGAGCGCTGAAAATTTCGGAATCATTCAAAGTCACTTCCCCTTGCCGCTCTAAGGCGAGGCATTGTCGGTAGTAGTCAATCAAATCCCTCAACGAAGTAGAAGAGATTTGGCGTAGCGGCACCGCTATCACCTCGTCGGTTACTTAAGGGCATAAATAGTTTGCCCTGATGTGAAGCAAACATCAAGATGCTCGTTGTCTATAACTGGGAGATAGATAGGGCAGATGGCAAAAACTTGGCACAGGGGTGCTTACGGTCAAATTTCTTTTCCACCGAATTTGTCAAGGTCAAGATAATCTGAAGGATGCGACGGGAGATTGGTCACCTTGCACCATCCACCTCTATTGCTGCAAAATTTTTGCTGGTGAGTAGGAGAACAATAGCGGGAGGTGAAGGGGATGGCTGTAAGCCAAACCTGTCCTTGGCACAGTCGTTACACTGTTGGGGCTTTCGCAGCGGATAGTGTAGTGCGTCTTTTGGACGATTCAGTAGCGAACCTTCTCTCTCCTTTCCACTCATCCGTCCTCAAGCGATTGGTTCGTCTGCGATGGGGATGCACTTTAGACATTACAACAAGCACTGCCGATGATGAAGCCAGATTTGCAGGGGCGGTGTTGGCAAAGATTGCTCAGAGAGGTTTCCCTGCGCCCTGCAGTCTGGACTTAGAAAGGTTTTTGCTGAAACAAGCGTCCCAAGCAGGTCTGATCAAATATGATGAAAAGCAAAAAGCAGGTGCGTTTACCTTCCGTGCCACAAGTCGCCAAAAGAATTTGGCCAATCTCCTCAAAGCATGTTTCTTTGCCGAGTTGCTTCTTCAAGACGATGAAGTGGAAAGTTTGTTGGAGCGTTACTTCTCCCTTTGCACTCCAGCCGAAAGAGAGTTTTATGAGATGGTCTGCCGCAGTTGTCCCGATCCTCGCCTTGCCCTCTTTCTCGCTCCACAGCGGTTAATAATCACAATGGTGCGTTTAACTCGCCCGAGGGAAGAAATGCAAATCATTGCCAGTGACCAACGGGTTGATTTTACTCTGGAAGTTCCCAATCTTGTGGAAGATAAGTGGCTGAGGATTGTGGTGGAAATTGATGACACCTCCCATCAAGGCAGGGGGCAGCGAGCGTTAGATGCTCAAAGGGATGGATTACTGAAAAGTAACGGCTGGGAAGTTTGGAGGCTTAATGTCAGGGAGAGAAGCCTATGGAAGGAGAAAGTAGGCGAATTAGTGCGAATGCTTTGCGCCGCTGTCACCGATGAAGTTCTACAAGCGGCAAAAGATATTCGTGAAAAACTTTCCGAAGAGAGTCGGCAGGCTCTTACGGATTTGGTTTTGCTCCCTATCGCCGAAGCATAACTTCTTGCTCTTCTTGCCCGATGGCTTCATGCTTACGGCACATCTGCTGTTCGCATCGCCAATCCGCAGAAACTAAACTTGCAACCTGTTCTGGATTGTGTTAACGAATGCCTGACACAACTGGAAAGGCTTTACGGATTACGGCACTTTGGTAGACCTGTTTTGGCTGATAGTGACACCGATGCTGATGTGGTTTACTTCCTGTTACCCTCAGCCCAAGCATGGGAGTATTTACCTACCCAAACTCCAAAGTTGGTAGCACCGACTTTCGTTTTCAGCGAATACGAGGATGCCCTTCTGACAGGGGCTTTGCCCCACTCCATTCCCAATGAGGTTGATCGTAGCGATTTGGAGCAAGCATTGACTTATTTCCTTCAGAACTTATTTCGTAAGGTGCAGTTTCGGGATGGACAAATAGCGATTATTCTTAGATCGCTGCAATTTAAGCCTGTCGTCGGTTTGCTGCCAACTGCAGCGGGTAAATCCCTTTGCTACCAGATGGCTTCTTTACTCCAACCGGGTTTTACCATCGTCGTCCAACCCTTACGCTCCCTAATGTGGGATCAGCAAGATAACCTTGACGCTATGGGCATCCATCGCTCCACTGCTATCATGAGCCATGCCGAAGTAACTCCTGATGAGGAGGATCGCCTTAAAGAGGAGGGTTATCGCGCCATTGAACAAGGTCTTCGCTTTTTCGTTTTCATTTCCCCAGAGCGATTTCAGATACCAGAATTTCGTGGGCAGGTCAAAACTTTTGTGGGTAATCAACCCATCCCTTATTGTGTCGTTGATGAAGCCCACTGTGTTAGTGAATGGGGGCACGACTTCCGTCCCGCCTACCTCAACTTAGGGCGGTTAGTGAAAAATCTTTGTAAGCATCAAGGACATTCGCCTGTGTTTATTGCCCTGACAGGGACTGCATCACAAAATGTCCTGACAGACATACTGCGGGAGTTGGGCATCTTTGACCCTGACGCGACGGTAGTGCCAGAAAGTTTTGACCGATCCGAATTAAACTTCAAAGTCTATAAAGTGCCTGTTGAGGATCGCTTCAGCCGCCTGAAGTCGCTTTTGAAAGACCTTTTAGGCTACCGACCAGGACAACCCTTATACGACTTACCAAGCGGGTTAATTTTCACCTATTTTGTTAACGACCGCCAATTGGGTGTGGCTCATTTGCGCAATGCTTTGCTGGATGCCTTCCCTGAGTTGAGGGGAAAGATTGACCTTTACAGCGGTGGCAAGCCTTACTGGTTTAAAGGGAATGACCGCGATTGGGAGTTGTGGAAGATAAAATTGCAACAGCGATTCAAGCGGAATGAAACACCTATTTTTGTCTGCACGCATTCGTTCGGGATGGGGATAGATAAACCTGACATCCGTTTCACTATCCATGCGATGTTACTTCGTTCATTGGAGGAATTTTATCAACAGGCAGGTCGGGCTGGGCGAGACGGAACCAATAGCCATTGTATAATCATTTTCACTGACGATCAACCCGGGTTAGCCGATGAAATTCTTGATCCCTTGCGGGTGCCGATTGAAAAGACCAGCGAACTGGTGGAGCAAATACCCAAAAACCAGCAAAGCGATGCCCTTCGCAACACATGGTTTTTGCGCAACAGTTTCCTCGGAAAGGGTTCTGACAAAGCCATAGTGGATTATGTTTGGCAAACGCTGGCGCAGCAGTTGTCCGCTCGCGAGGGCGACCGAAAGCGGGTAGAAATTCCCTTTGATTTTCTACCTGACAACCTTGTTAAAGGCGAAGGAGATTTATCCGAGCGCAAACAACAAGCGTTGGAAAAGGCAATTTATCGCTTGTTAGTAGTGGGTGCGGTTGAGGATTACGAAAAAGACTACACAGGGCACAAGTTTATTGTCCACCTTATCCGCCATTCCATCCAAACATTGCAAGAACGCTTCATGGAATACTTGAGTCGCTATGCAACGGAGGGAGAAATAAGACGCTATTTTCCGAGGACATCTCCGCGAAATTACGATGAAGCGGTTAGGCTTTATGCCCATCAAATCGTGGAATTCGTTTACGACCACATTGAGAGGCGAAGACGACGAGCGATGTGGGAGATGCTGCAGGCTGCCCGTGACCCTAAAAAGTTTCGGGAGCAATTGATGGCTTACATGGAAGAATCGGAATTCACACAGCCCGTTAAAGAATTGATGAGACGCATATTGCCACGAGAATGGTTTGCCCTCATTGACAAAGCCGAAGGAGTGGATGGAATAGTCAAACTATTCGGCGCTTGCAGAAGGCAGTTGGAAGAATTCCCTGAACATCCCGGCTTGCTGCTATTGACAGGTTTTTGTCGGCTTCACTATGGTGACGAAGGTTTGCGAGACATAAGCGGTGCGTTCATCATCCTGCAAGAAAACTACCCAGACATTGATCGCTTCAATGTTGCCAAGAATTTGGTAGCTAAGGTGAAAGCCAGATTTCCTGGCAAACTGGATAAGGTGCTGGAAGCCATATTAGATGGCGACCGCTCACGGGAGATAGCACGCCTTTGTTATGCTGAAGCGTCACCGTATAGCCGCGCTTACAGTAAGGCACTCTTTGCCTTGGTTGAGGGTATCCTTACTACTTTGCAAGCAAGGAGGGATAAGGAAGATGAGCGAGTTAAGGCAAGAAGTGTTGCAGGCTGAAGCAGCAATTCGTCAGTTAGCAGAAGAAATAGCAAGGGCAAAAAACATTGCGGACAATGCGGAGGAAGTAAGACGGCGATTAAATGAAGCAACTAACCTCTTAGAACGAAGCCGAAAGGCGATGGAGGAAGTTCAGGAACCTTTGAAGAAGGCAGTAGAAGCCCTTCACCATGGTAGTGAGCAGCTGATCGGAAGCACTCAGGATTTATCATCCAAGCTTACTCAAGCACTCGGTGACTTTGGCGACCGCGTTCGGCAAACCATTCAGCAAGCCTACCAAGACATGCAAACACAACTTACAGCAGCAATCAGGGAAGCCCAAAAGGCGCTTGTAGAGGAAATAAGGCGACGATTGAATGAAGCAACTGATATCTTATATCAGAGCCGAAAAACAATGGAAGAGATGCAGGAGCCTTTGAGGGAAGCGACGGAAGCCCTCTACCACAGTAGCGAGCAGTTGAGTAGGAGTGCTCAGGATTTATCATCCAAACTTACTCAAGCAGTCAGTGACTTTGGTGATCATGTTAGGCAAACCCTTCAGCAAGCCTACCAAAGCATGCAGACACAACTTACAGCAGCAACTGGAGAAGCTCAAAAAGCCCTTTTGGACGCTGCGAATTCGCTGGCGGACTTACGGACCAATTTTGAGAACCAAATGAATACATTGTTGAGACAAAATGAGCAATTACTACAACATATAGCTGCTCAAGACAAAAAAATCAAAAGACTCTTAAGACTACTTACTCTCTGTTTAATCTTTTCCATCACTTCCACCATAGGTATCACCATTCTTGTTTTATTGCTTATTCAAGTAAAATAAGACATCATGAATAAAAGACACATTTATATCCTATTAACAACTCATGCTTGATTTGAATATGATCAATCTGAAAATGACAAGATGTTGGACTTCTAATTGGAGAAAAAATAAATAAAGAAAACTACTTAAACAGATAAATCTTCTTTTATTATGTCACTGCTAAAGGAAAAATGGTTGATTCATCCACTGAAGTGCCTTTGGGTTTCCTGTTTGCCTTAGCCTCTCAATGGCACAACTGTGTCTAAGCAAGTGCGGATAAACCCTCTTGTTCAACCCAGCCAGCTGGAGATAGGGATCTTCTTTTGACGATTGAACTTACCTTGCTTATGGTCGCAATTGCTCTCGTCTTCTCTCCCACAAATCCTCACCTCCAATTCAAATTGACCGCCCCATTAGAGGGACTACAGAAAGCCTGAAGAGATAAAAGGTAGTGCTATAAACTTATGGGTGAGGAGTTCAAATTGGTAGGATGGTGAAGAGGGATGTTACGGAGGATTGAAGTGGACTTTCCAGTTGAGTTGGTTAACCCGCTGGCGGAAAGGGAAGCAAATGCGAAGCGCCCATATCAACTGCTCCACAAATGGTGGGCAAGGAGACTCGGTTGCGTCTTCAGAACCATTGTCCTTTCTTCCCTCATTCCTGACCCAGAATGGAAGCGGTTGGATGAAATTGCAAGGAGGCAAGGAGTCACTGCTTGGCATTGGCTTTACTACCGTCAGTGCCATGTCAACGAAAATGTGAGTGACCATACAGGGCATGGCTGTGCAGAGGAACTGATTGCCAAATACTGCAAGGACAAAATCATCCTTGACCCTTTCATGGGTGGCGGGACTACAGTTGTTGAAGCCCTAAGGCTTGGCTGTAAGGTCATTGGTTTGGATGTCAACCCAGTTGCTTGGTTCATTACGAAAAAGTCTGTTGAGCCTGTTGACTTGAACAAGTTGCAGGAAGCCTTCAAAAGACTTGAGAGAACAGTTGCTCCAGAAATCCTAAGGTGGTATCGCACTCAGTGTCCGAAAGGGCATGAAGCGGATGTGATGTATGTTTTCTGGGTGAAGACAGTTGAATGCTCATCGTGTGGCAAAAAGACAAGGCTATTCAATTCCTTCCGTATCGCAACGAAGAAAGGCGAGGATACTGTTAAGGACGCTGTTGTCTGCCCTGCATGCTACACAGTGCAGGAAGTGAATGAAGGGAGCAATGAAGTTACCTGCTTTGCATGCAAGACAAAGTTCAAGCCTAAGGAAGGTTTCGCATCAGGTGGGAAGTTTAGGTGTGAGCATTGTGGGCGTGAGGATGAGACGGTTCATTGGGTTCGCAGGATAGGGAGAGCGCCAGGTTATGAGATGTTTGCTATTGAATACTGGTGTCAGCAATGCTACTCTGAGGCTTATGAGGATGCGAGAAAGAAAGGCTACAACCATAATTTAGCGAAATGGGAGGCAAGAGAGAAAGCGAGGGGCTACAAGGGTGCTGAGGAGTTTGACCGAAATCTCTACCTGCAGGCATGTGAGGAGTTTGAGAGACGGAAAGCGGAACTGCCTTTGCCTGAGGGTGAAGTTTATGAGGGCATGAAGACACAGGAGTTGCTTAATCATGGTCTGCGTCGCTGGCAGGATTTGTTCAACCCACGCCAGTTGCTTTGCTTGGGAATGTTGATGAAGGCGATTTTGCAAATTGAGGATAAGGCTGTTAGGGAATTGATGGCTGTGACGCTGGCTGATGACACGGACTCCAACAATATGTTATGTCAATATCATCATCCAGGGCGAGTAGCACGCATGTTTGGGAGGCATGCCTATTGGCCGTTAGATATGCCTGTGGAGAATAACATTTGGGGACAAGGGGCTGGAACATTTCCAGCATGGTATGAAAAGACAGTGAAAGCAGTCAAGTGGATTTTAACCCCCGATGAACCAATGGAAGGGAATGCAAGCAAGGTCATAGTGGGGGACAGTGCATTAGCGCTAGTTACACAGAGTGCAGATTCAGTCTTAAATGGTTCTTCTCGTTGTGCCCTTTATGCCCGAACTGCTGAAGACCTTTCCTTCCTGCCAGACAAAAGCATTGATGCCATCATCACTGACCCACCCTACTACGGCAATGTGATGTATGGCGAATTGAGCGACTTCTTCTATGTCTGGCTCCGATTGGCTCTCAAAGATGACTACCCAGAATTTTCTCCACCACTGGTCAACAAAGAGCGGGAAATTGTGGTGAATGAAAAGGCTGTAGTTGGGACAGGGGACACAGGACAAGGGACGAGGGTGAAAGATGACACTTTCTTCCGTGAGGGACTTCTTAGGTGCTTTCGTGAGTGCCATCGTGTTTTGAAAGATGATGGGCTTTTGGTCTTCACCTTCCACCATGAAAAGCCGAAGGCTTGGGCTGCAGTCCTTGATGCTGTCCTTCAAGCAGGCTTTGACATTAAAAGGGTTTGGACTTACCACAGTGAAACAAAAGGTGGAACGCATCCAGAAGGCATCCGATTTGACACTGTAATTGTTGCCCGAAAGAGGGTTGTAGAGCCGACGGAGGCTTCGTGGGCAAGTTTGCAGGATGAAATTGTGAGTGAAGTTCAGGCTGAGTTGAAGCGGTTGCTGGAGAATGGGGTCAATGTCTCGCCAGAGGATATTTTCGTGATTGTGATGGGCAAGGCACTTGCTGTTTACTCCCGACACTATCCGAAGGTGATGAGGGGAGGCAAACAGGTTAGCCTTGAAGATGCCATTGAGGACATAGAAGGACTTGTTGACGAGCAGATTGATGCTTATTACGGGATGGTTGTTCCCCTGTGGCTTGACCCAGTGAGCAGGATTTACTGCCAGACTTTAGCCCACAGACCTGCTGTCACGAGGGATGCTTTGGTGAAAGTTTGCCGAACAAGAGGCATAGACTTCTCGGTCTTTGTTGAACGCCAATTCATCAAGCAGGAAAAGAGTGGGGTTTTCAAGGTGCTGAAGCCGTCGGAGAGGAAAGATTACCTTGAGGGCTTTTGGGGAGGAAAGGCAAAGGCAAGGAGTGGGGTTGAACCATTACCCATTGACCGAGCCCACTGGCTTCACATTGCATGGGAGAGCGGGAGACCTGTAGATAAAGTTGCCCGTGAGATTTACATTGGTGGTTTGGAGGAAGTGTGCGATGCGTTGGCAAAAATCACCCGCGACCAAACCTACAGCAGAATAGGAGAGAGATTGAAACGGATGAAGGAACAAGGGAAGTTGATTGGTTAAGCGTGATGCGTGATTCGTGATGTGTGAAGGTTGGCAAGCAGAACAATCAACAAAGCCGTCCTGAATAAGGTAGGGATGTGATGTTGATGAATGCATTGTTCTGGGTGAATGTTATCATTGCCATCATCTATGCGCTCATCCTATGGGTCATGTATCGGCAGCAACGCACTATGAGCGAACAGCAAAGAATAATGGCTCAGCAGTTGAGAGAAATGGAGAGGGCTCGATTTGCCGCCCATCGCCCAGTTTTGGTGGTGAGGAAAACTGCAGAGAGAAATCCTGTTTACTTGAGAGTGGAACATGCTGATTCTGCCATGCTGGAGAACATTGGAATCGGGCCAGCCTTAAACATCCGAATTGTTCATCATGAGGGGAGGGATGTAATTTACGAAATTTGGCTCTCTCCGATTGCTGCTGGTAGGTTTTCTGAGCCATTTGACATTTACCGCTTTTTGGAAGTGACCATTATTTACGAGGACATTTTCGGCAACAATTACTGGACACATTACTTGCCCAAGCGCCATACTTACCAAGTAGGAGAAGGTTCGCCAACCCATTTGGCAGGTGATTTGAGATGGCGACAATGATTTCCAAAGTTGGGTTGGGAGACAAGCTGTTTGATAGGTATCGCTGTTCCATCCCAGAGTTAGCAGAACAAGTGCGAAATCATGTTGGGAAGTCGGCTTTGCCTGACTTGAATTTGGATAACCTAAAAGCATTGCTGGCTCGTGGTTGGACTGTAAAGGAAGTCCAGTTAGAACCATTTGGTGGACCTATTGTGGGGGAAATTGGTGTTCGGTTTTTGCTGGAGCGGGATGGGTTACAAGTTGTAGTTCCAGTTAGTCCAGGTGAGGGGCTGGTGGAATTTTTGCAGAAGGAAGCGGAGGAGTGGGAGCAGAAGGGAGTGCTTGTCCATTACATCATTCAAAGTGGGTGATTAGGTTGTGATTGTTCAGGTGGAAGCCTACAACTACCGTTGCTTGAAAGTCATAAGGCAGCCACTTGACAGGTTCCATGTCCTTATTGGGCGGAATGGGAGCGGGAAGAGTGCATTTTTGGATGCTTTAGTGTTCCTGCGAGACGCTGTGATAGCAGACATAGAGACTGCCATTTTTGGCACTGAAGAGTTGGGTGTTGATTGGCTTCCTTCACGCACTTATAGAGACTTCCGTGACTTGCTCCATAAAGGTGAAGGTAGGTCTTTCACACTCGCTATAGTGGCAAAGTTGCCATCTACAATCTATAGGCGTGAAAAACTTCGCCCTTACGACAAATGCCGCTATCAAGTGCGAATTGGTGTGGATGAAGGGGGTAATTTGGGAGTATTAAGTGAGCGACTGTGGTTAATTGAGAGCGAAAGCCCACATGATTTTGAATTCAGTGTCCAGCAATGGTTGTTTGAACCAAACATAGAGGAACTTCAAGACACGCTTTTTCAGCAGCGAACACCTGAGGGTTGGAAGTTGGTGATAAGGCGTGAAGGTGAGCAAGCAAGGTATTGGAGTGAAGTTGGAAAGTGGAACTATCCACTGACGGTTTCTCCAGAAAAGTTGGCATTAAGTCTGGCTGACGAGGAAAGGTTACCTGCTTCCACTTGGTTGATGCAGTTTTTGCGCGATGAAGTTTTCATGCTTCAATTGAATCCCAGATTGATGAGAAGACCATGCCCAGCAACTGCCAGTGATGCCTTTAACTTGGATGGAGCAAATCTCCCGAAAGTAGTGCTAAGGTTGCGGGAAGAACAGCCAAAACTTTTCCATCAATGGCTCGAACATGTCCGCTCAGTGATTAAGGGCTTGAAAGACATTGAAGTGAGAAGGCGTGAGGAAGACAATGCCCTTTATCTCGTCCTTCATTATGACGGAGTAGCAGTTAAGCAGTGGGGTGTTTCTGAGGGGACTCTGCGGTTTTTGGCACTCACACTCCTTGGCTATCTGCCTGATGAAGGAGGGGTCTGGTTGATAGAGGAGCCAGAGAATGGGATACACCCGCAAGCACTGGAGGCAGTTGTGGAAGCGTTATCAACTGCCCAGAACATTCAGGTTCTCATGGCAACACATTCACCCACCATCCTTGACTGCAAGGATTACATTGAGCCTTCAAACCTGCTTTGCTTTCGCTTGGAAAATGGTGCAACAGTGATTGAGACAGCAGCAAATTTAATGCGAAGGTGGGAGGCGAAAACAGCGGCACTAACACTCGGGGACTTAATGGCGTGGGGGGTTCTGTAAGGGAATGCCTGCGGATTTGCTTTTGATTGTTGAGGGGAGGAGGGACGAAGCAGTTCTGAGAGCCATCATAGAGAAGAGAACAAGGGATTTGGGTATTAGAGAGGTTTCGCTGGAGTTTCGCCACCGTTCTGGAGCAGTTTACACAGAGGGGATAGAAGTTGCAGCGATAGAGCGACAAAACTTTCGCAAAGTGATTTTGCTTTGGGACCAGTTGATAGCCGCTATGCTAACACAACACCACAGCGTGCTCAAGGGATTGTTCAGAGGGAATTAAACGAGAGGACACTGAGGAATTGTTCCAAAGCAATTGCCGTTAATCCTGAGTTGGAAATCTGGTTGTGCCAAGATTGGGGTGCTGTTGCGACAGTGTTGGAAGTTGATGAGGACGAAATTCTACAGTGGCTTGAGGAATGGGGAAAGGAAGTTTGGAAGTTCCCTAAAGAGACTTTGGAGTATTTATGCAGAAAATCAGGGAAAAGACCTAATGCTGAATTGTGGGGCAAAATTGCCTTTCATGCCGACTTAAAATTGTGGGAGGAAAAGTGCCCAAGTTTTCGGTGGTTATGTCGGCAGTTAAGGCAATGGTTTCCATAAGGAGTGAAGGGAGATGCTTGATGCAGGTTTCTACGCCATTGAGTGGGAAGGGCAAAGGTGGAAGGATTTGGTGCAGAAATTGATGGAAGAAGGGAAACTAAGAAAGGCTCCTGAGCGGATGGGGATGATAACGCTTGTGCGGAAACTGAGGCAAAGGGAGAAACTCCCAGAGTCAATCTTGGTTCTCAACTTTGACAGAGCAATGTATGAGGTCTTTTGGCTCAATGGAGGGGAAGGGAATGAAAAGGCGGCGCAAGATGTTGTCAGGAAGGTGGTTAGGGAGTTTAGAAGCATTTTTGCTCACGAGAGGGAGTTTTTGATTTCGCAATATCCAGTCATCCTGACGGTTTTTGGTTCATTGGAATCAACAGCGGATGGATGGTGGGCTGGCTATCGCCATCCGAGGACTAAGCAGGTCCAAAGGCTTTTTATGGTGTCTCAACTTTTGCCAAGTCTCCTTGAACTAAAGGAAATCCTGTCAGGGCATTTGGGTTGCTACGGGAGATTTTGAGCCAGCCAAAGAGGAGGTGTGAGCCATGACCATCAGCCAAATCTGCAAACTCTCGCAGGAAGTTGAGCGCAACGAGTTGCTGACGACGGTCGTCTTGGATGGGGTTTACAAGTCAGAGAGTAAGGAAGCAGATGGTGAGTTCGTCTTGAGGGTGACTTACCCGACAGAGGCGGTGAAAATCCTCATCCAACAGGTGACGGAAAAGTTAACGGGGAAAACCCACAAGGGAGGGATAGTTGTTCGTGGTTCTTACGGCTCAGGTAAATCCCACGCCCTTTTGACCCTTTTCCACCTTTGTGCTGACAGCGAAAGGGCTAACAATTGGCTGAGAAAATGGGATATGCCTTTCACTTTCCCTGAAAATGTCCGTGTCGCAGCAGTCCAACTGGTGGCAGAAGGCGCTGAAAACCTTTGGGAACTTCTGCTTAAAAGGTTGGGAGAGGATGAACTTCTAAGTGCTATCTCACGATTCCCTTCCCGTGACCAGTGGGCTGAACTTGGAAGGAAGAAGCCTACAGTTTTGCTGATTGACGAATTAGAAGCGTGGTATGAAAGCGCTGAAGGGAAAGCAGTTCAAAGGAATGCTTTGCAAAACCTGATGGAGGCAGCGGAGTTGGAAGGAGTGCCCCTTTCTGTCGTGGTCAGCGTCTATGGCACCAATGAGGAAATCATGGCTGTCTTGAACCGAACACAGCCACCAACTTTGGATGTAGGCACTGCTGCTGATAGGTGGAAAATTGTCCGCCACAGGTTGCTGGATGATTTGGATGAGGAAAAGGCGAGGGAAGTTGTTCAGAAGTATTTGAGGGTCTATGAGAACCTGCGAGATTACCTCCCACAGGTTCAGGACTTTGATGAACTCAGAAGGGAGATGGAGCAGCGCTTTCCTTTCCATCCCCACTTCCTGAACAAAGTTTTTGAGGTCTATGGTTTGATGCCACGAAATGAAATGACGAGGGGGGCTATCGCATTGTGTGCAACGCTACTTAGGCGAAGAGCAAGGGAGAGGGACTTCATTTTGGCTGGGGATTTGGATGCGCTTGATGAAGAGATTGCCAGCGATTTGCGCAAGTTAGAACCTCAGAAGGTTGAGAACGCACAGAAGGATTTGCAGGAAAGGTGCAAGGAAATCCATTACGCACCAGAGTTTCTCGGTGCTGCCTTGCTTTACTCCGTCGGAAACCAACAAGGGATAAGTGAGGGCGAGATGTGGGTGGCAACCATTCGCCCTGACAGGAACATCAACGAACTGAGGGATGCTTTGGAGGAGGTTGGAAGGAAAGCGCTGTTCTTTGAGAAGCAAAATGGCTTCTGGGTCGTGACTGTTGAGGAATCTTTGGAGAAGAGGTTGGAGCAAGATGCCCGCTTGTTAATCTCAACCCCTGAAGGTAGGGAGAAAGTGGCGGAGAGGTTAAAGAAAGAGATTCGTGAGACTTTTGGCGGTGATGTGACCCTTTACCCTGACGAGGAAATCAAAAGTGGCGGAACTGGGCTGAAATTCGTCGTCTCACTTTCTCCCTTGAGGGCAGATGTGGATGAGTTACGCCCATTGCTGCCTGACAACACAGTAGTTCTGTTAGCACCAAGCCCTTCTGTCCGAGGGAAGGTCACAGAGGACAATGATTGGCTTCTCGCAACAGCGAGGGTGATGGTTTGCGAGGAGTTGATTAGGCAGCGCCACAAAAGGCAGCGTGACCTTCAGAGGTTTAAGAACAACTTTGAAGAAGACCTGAAGCGATTGATAGACTCTCATTTTGCTGTCTGGCTTAGGCTATCACGCATTGGCGAATTGGGAGAAGAGCCAAGATATGTTGTGCGCTCAGAGAATGTTCGCTTAAGGAAGGAAGAAGTTGAGGGCAAATTGAGGGAGACTTTTGACCCGAATGCCTTCAAGGATGCTGTGGTGAAAATTCTGAGGAGGCAAGGGCATGGGAAGAGGAAGGGTGAGGACTTGGCATCATTGACCGTCAGGCAAATCCGTGATGAACTGCGCAGGGAAGTTGGGTTGCCTATTTTAGGAAGCCCAACAGAAAGTGCTTTCAATGAGGCGCTGAAAATGATGCTTGAAGACCAAAATGAGAAAACAGGGATTGTGGTTGGTGTTGGTAAGAGCATTTATGGCTATCCGCCAAACATAATGCCACCACAACCCTTCCGAGATGATTGGAGAGTTTGGCTGAAAGAGTATGGACCTGAACCGCCAGCACCTGAAGATTTGAAGGCGAAAGTGAGGGCAACCTTGCAAAAGGTTCAAGGTGAAGGTATCTCTGTGGGCGAATTGAGGCGAAAAGTCGGTGCAGAGATGCAAGAAGTTCGCCGTGCAGTTGCTGATTTGGTGAACAACGAGGAGGCAGTTATGGAGACTGATAGTGAGCGTTACCCTGAAGATGGTCATTTGCCTGTTGACAAGGTTCAACCTGAAGGGACAGTTTGGCTGAGGGAGTTTGCACCGCCTGATGACCGAAAAGCCAGAGAAGAGATTTTGAGGTTGGTTGAGGCAGCAGGAGAGGAAGGCATAACATGGGGAGAAGTGAAGAAAAGATTGAGGTCGCAAGGGATTGACGAAGCCGCAATCATGAGGGCTTTGGAGAGATTACGGAGGGGCGGGCAAGTTTCAGTCTTTGAAGGCGAAAACCAACTCTTAGAAATTTCGGTAGCATCGCTGCCAGATGAAGTGAAATTGAAGAGACCTGTTGCTTATCTTCCTCCCTCACCTCCTTCCCATGAAGCCTTCTCAGTCTCCATACAACCGTATCGTCTGCCTTCAAGCAAGGATTTGTGGTTGGGTGAAATCAGGAGTAAACTGGATGATGCTGCTCAGGTTGAGAGGGTTTCCTGCGAGATTCAGTTTCCTATCACGCCAGAAGAGGTGAGGAGTATTGCAGAAGTAACGGAGAAGTGGCAGATATGCTGGACATTCAAAGTAGCCGCAGGGAAAGATGAGTTGTTCAATTTGTGTCGGAGATGGGTTGAAAGTCTGCCTGAAGAGATGAGTTTTGTTGTGAGCACGGAAATTGAGGGAAGACGCCCAAGGAGGGCATGATGGATGTTGGATGCAAGTTTGGTCAGGGAGTTAGTTGAGGCAGAAGATTTGTTGCCTGTTATATGGAAGGCGATGGTGAGGATATGGGAGGCAGAGAGGGCGTTAGAACCTGAGAAGTTAGCCCCTGAAGTGCTGAAAGCCTTCTACGATGAGCGGGAAGAGCAAATGTTTAGGCTGGAGAGGTTTCTGTCAGACACAATCTCTGACCTCTACGAACTTTTACTTCAAAGAGCCATAAAGCAAGAAGGGGATTATGTTCTTAGGTGGTTGCAAGGCAATAATGCAGTCATCATTGCTGACAGCCTGAGTGTCCGTGAGGCAACATTGCTGCGCTATTGGTTTCCACAGTTGGATTTTGCTGAAGACCAACCTTTTGCAGTTGCTCCCTTCCCGACCCTGACGGAAAGCCTTGCTCAAAAATTGCTTGGGGTTGCTGCTCCATCAAGCGGGAGGGATACTGAAAGGTTCAGTTACCGCTACATTGCTGGACCTGGAACATCTGGGCATTTATTTCCTGAAGACCGTCCTTTACTCATTTGGCTAAGGTTGCCAGATACTGAACTTGAGCAAGTGACAGAGGCACAAACAACCAAGATGGCAGATGTCCTCAGGGTGACGATAGAGACTTTGGGTGAGTTATTGCAGCGGCTGGGAGAGAGGAAGGTTGTAATCACCAGTGACCACGGCTACTTTTACGCTGCATCATCAAGGCACTTTGAAGAAGTTTCTTTCAAGGGTTTGGAAGGGTTATCGAGGGAAAGAAGGGCATACAGGGGTGTGGAGGCATCATCTTTAACTTCATTGGGACAGGAAGTGACTATGAGGCATGGTGAATGGGTTGTTTTTAAGGGAAGGTATTGGCTGAGTGGGGGTGGGCAAAATGCTCGTCACACAGCCCATGGAGGTCTCTCCCTTGCAGAAGTTTTAGTTCCTGTCCTTGAGGCGAAAGAAATTTCGGCAACTCGCAGGATGGGCAATCTGTCGTTTTAATCCAACGATAGTGCGATTGCTGCTCCTTCAAGCGCTTTAGGCAAGTCGCTTCGTCAACACCTGTAAGGTCTGCTAACTTTCTTGCTCCTTCTTGCAGCGTTGTAGGTTTGCGGCGGCGAAGGTGACCGTCTGATTCTTCCTCAATCCCGAAGCCGACACGAACTTTAATTGTGTCTCCGTCGGTGACGCTGACAACGGTTGCTTTGATGGTCTGACCTTGAGGGACGGGAAACTTGACGGTTTGAGCGGCGACCAAACCGACCAAAAAGCCCAAAAGCAAATAAGCCCATCGCATCTCAACCGCCTCCATCCTTGAAGGATAACTTAGATTTCGTAGATTTCGGTTACCGTCCATCTTTTTTTAAGTTCATTGGCTTTTTGAATATATATTTCAGCCAATTCTATGATTCCTTTTTCATGATATAAATTGGACAAAATCTCGTATAACTCTGCTAATAAAAGACTTAACCACTGTTCATCTCCCTCAAATTTACAAATTTTACTCTTTATTAAATTAAATAGCTCCTTTTCTCGATTCTGCTTTTTCAATAAATCACAAACTGCTTTAATTATTTCAATGTATCCATCAGAAAAATTGGTACTTTCAAATACAGGTTCCATATAATCAAGAGAATCATAATATAACCTTTGTGCTTCATCTATGTCATCACGCTGAATAAGTAAATCAGCTATAATTAAAACAATTTTCGCATATAATTCTGCAATCAGAAAATCATCAATATATTCCGGATATATTCTTTTTATTGCTTTCAGTAATTTCTTTGCAATATTTTCTACTTCATTTTTATCAATATCACCTTTTTGCCTTCTATTTTCTAATAAAAGAAAAATGCGATAAAATGCACAATCATTATCTATTATCACAAAATCAGATACTACATTTACTTCATCAATATCAATACTCCTAATAAAAATTGGATCTACTGCCCTCTGTGGTAGATTATCAATGATCCACTCCGATGCAAGATTGCACCATATGTTCATTTTACCTTTATCTATATACTCTACTGATAACATTTCTGCCATTATTGCATCTATAACATCTATTTCTTTCGATTTTTTTTTAACCTTTCTCTTACACGAACTTTAAATTCTTCACCTAATTCCTCAACGGTCTCTGTAAATATCTTTTTCATCCAGTAATCATGTAAAATATCATGCAATTTCAAACATCCGTCTTCCGTTCTTTGCAAAAGATATGCTCGGTCAAGTTCATCCAAGCCTTGTTCTATGCTTGCCCTTATCTCGGGCGTCTCTCCTGTAGCCACAACCAACTCCCTCTCAACAGGTCTTAAATCGCTCAACACACTCAGCCGTTTCATAGCATCCTTCGCTGCTGGAGACAGGTCCTCTTGTAGTTCCTCCAACCAAGCCCTTGCATTTTCTGTCCATTCAGGCAGCGGCAATTGCAAGACTCGCTGGATAGAACCGCGACGCTTCGCTGCTTGAGCGAAGAGTTTCATCGCCAACGGACTACCACTGCACTTCCGCCATATTTGACTCGCTTCTTCCTCATCAACTTCCAACCCTATCTGCATCAGGAAATCCCGCGCCTCTTCCTCTGGCAATTCAGGCAGTCGCAATTCCTGACAAGAGCCTATGGGAAGTTTGGGATACTCAGCAGCCTCAGGTTCGCGCCTCGTCAGAATCAGTAACTTTGTGCGGTTGCCTCTCTGAGCAAAAAACTTCACTAATTCGTTCCAACGCCCTTTGTCCTTATCAAACTTGTGAAAATCATCCAGCACAAGTAGCCACTGATCAGGCGAATGTTCCAAGAACTGTATCAAGGCGTCCAGACGAGATTTTAAGGACTTTTTCTCATCTCTCACATGCCTTGCATCCTCAGAGTTATGCCTTTGCATCTCCTCGGCAAAATCATTGAACAGGTCATCCACAGAAAGATTTTCGTCTCCTTCAACCCACCGAACTTGCATCGCTCTTTCGGACATTCGTATCAGTGACACTGCCTTCGCAGCGAGAGCAGTTTTACCTTGCCCACCCATCGCTCCAATTATGAAAACAGGGCAACCTTCAGAGTCTAACCAGCCCAAGATTTGGGCGAGTTCGTCTTTGCGGTCAACGAACTCTTTCGGAGGTTGAGGAGGTGTCATAAAAGTTTTGCGGAAGCGAGCAGGTTTGGGTGGGATGTAAATGGTCTCTAAACCCTGTGTTTGCCAGAAAAACCATTCCAAGACACGCAGGAAGATGTCTAACGCCAATTCTGCATCTCGAGGTTTAAGGGCAATCCTTTCCACAGCATGGTCTGCTTTGTTATGGTAAATGCGAAGGTCATGCATTAAAGAAGCAATTTCTTCTGGCAGGAGATCCTTTTGTTGAGCGTCCCTTATCCAGTCACTTAGCCTTCTATCTCGTGGAGGCTGTTCTCTCTTAGCCTGATAAAGTTGTTCCAGCAGTTCTAAGCACCAGCGGGACATTTTCAGTAAAACAGCGATGTAATCTCCTGCTTGCCTTAGTGTCTTAATCGAAGTCTCCAGTTCATCCTTCCATCTTCCGACCTCTGGTCTTAACCTATCAATTCTTTCGTCGAGGGTCATCATGTTTGATCTCCTCGTGCACCATTATAGCACGCCCTCAAAGTGCACTCTTGCTGGATCGACAACCACTTGATCGTCCGCCCATCAGACTCAAGAAATATTCTAATGAGGCGTTACCGTTTGGTCAAGCATGATGGAGAGTGTTCGAAAAGTGCGTTATGATGGCTCGCGAGTATTGACATGCTGGCGATTTCGCCCTATACTGACATCGGACGCAGAAGTGATCGCTCTTTGACAAGGCCTAGGCTCATTAGACTCGACGACTGTCAAGGTCTTAAAATGGGCTAAAAATCGTGAATTTTCTCAGTTATCTTCAATGGTGGGCGGTGCAGGGATCGAACCTGCGACCTTCGGCTTGTAAAGCCGACGCTCTCCCACTGAGCTAACCGCCCGCTTGCTAATAAAAATGACAGCAAAATTTTCAATTTCAAGCCAATTTTGAAACCTTGACAATCTAACTTTTAGTGAGCCTAGGCATGGGAAAACACATCTTCTCATTTGCGCTGCGATCCAGTGCAAAGTATTAGGCAAGATGGCGTGAAAGTAAATACTCTGCGGTTCAACAGAATGCCCCGCAACGCGGGCATGAATCGCACTCTCCCATTGACAGGGATTCCTGAACCGATCAAAGTCGGTTATACTCAACGCTCTCCGTCGGTGATGCCTTCTCTCATGGCAGATTAGTCGCAAAATGGACGAGAAAATGGTCTGAAGTGGCTGGTGAGTTGAAGGACAGATGTTCAAAGAAGAAGGAAAGCGTAAGGAAGCGCGAACAAAGGCTCAGTGGGAAGTTGGCTATATCCCTAACGATTCAGCATTCCGGCGCTGTCGCATCCTGATTTGTGAGGACAAGCCTGAAGGAAAAGGAAAGAATTTGAAGTCTATGCTATCGGCTACGAAGTTAGTAAAAGGCAGGTTACCTGGCGCATAAAAACTTTGGCTCATGTCCATAAGTGAGCGGAGAGGAACAAGGCGAACTATCTGCCTTTCTTATTGAGTAAAAGGCTCAAAAGTCCAGATAACCTTGTAAATATGTCTTTGAAACACTCCGATGCTTCCTCAAGAAAGTTCGCAGAAAGCCATTATAGTTCTCACATCCATTCACATGAGCTTCACCCTTTGCCCATTCCCCAAGATTATGATTCACTACCCGGTGCTCCTTTACCCCCTCAACCTCCTCCGCAATCCCCTGATAAATTGTGTATTCATCAGTGTTCAGCACAACCTCCCCTCCAATCCACTCTTTCAGTTTCACCTTTATCCCCTTCAAATTCTCCATCACACAGAACCGAACTTTCGGCTCTCCCCCTTTTTACAATTGTCAAAACAGGCGGTTTGTCACCTTCCCAAGTTCCCCTCCCCTTTTCCTCAACCCCCGCCTCCGGCTATCTCCCTCCTTCTCCCCTTTCTCCCCAGCATGAACATAAACCTCGTCTACCTCCACTACTCCTTCTAAGGAAATCCTCCGGGCATACTTAGAAGCTATCTCATGAACTTCACGCACAAAATAAAGAAATCGCGGCCCAATTCTTCAGAAATCTGGAGGGTTGACTTTGCCTCCATTTCCTTCAAAATGTAAAACATCTCCTCAATAGGGAAATGATGGCGCTCAAAAATCGTCCCGGTACCGCAATAGGGACATTTCACCCCTTCCTTCCACCACTTTTTCCTCAAGTATTCCAAGCAATCTTCCCGACGCGGGAGAAAAATCTCCCTTACTGCTTCACTGTCCATCCCTCCACCTCCCTTTTCGGATCTCATCTCCCTTGAATAGTATAACCCAAATCTCCGATCATTGGAAGGAAAGAGCCAAACAAAAAAATATAAAGCCAACAAAACCTGTTGCCAACAAAACTGCCATGTTCCACAATATCCCCATCATTACTATCGCCTTCTTCATTATCGCCTTCTCCGCCATCGCCTCTTCCCTTTCACTGCACACATCTCCATAAGCCCTCTTCAATGACCCTATCACTTGTTCTATCTTGTATCTTTTCCTGTAAACCTCTTTCCCTTCCTCCCACTCTCTCATCGCCTCTTTCCTTTCCTTCGCCCTCACTCCCTGCCATATCCCTTCCCTTACCTTCACATATGCCCCCCATCCTCTCCTCTTTACCTGCCTCAATATCTCTATGCTTTTCCCATAAAGTCCATCTGCCACAAACTTCACCCTCTCTCCAATCTTTCCCTTAACCTCTTTCAGCCATTTTAGGAACATCTTCCTCTCGTCTCCATATGAACTTCCCACTTTAATGCCCAAAATCATCCTTTCATCTTCTATCTCTCCCAAAACTATCACAACCTTACAATGTGCTTTCACCTTCTTCATCACCTTCCCACGATACCACCCAATCAAGCAATGAGAACCATATCCAAATCCAGTCCCATCGCAAATCAGCAAAACTTCTCCCTTACCCTTCATGAACCTTTTTTTGCAAGCCATATTAAAAACTCTTCCAACCTTTCTTGCCTTATCTTGCTAACTCGGTAATGCAAGGTGGAAAGAGAAGGGATATTTCCCAAACTATCCCTGACGAAAGGAGGGATTTGTCTGTAAGAAAGGCTGTCCATTTGCTTTATGGCGAAAAGGGTCAAGATGAGAAATTCTGGGTAGGTGAGAGGTCGACCTTTTTTAGGTTTTCTTGAGGGTCTTTCTTTGCAGAAGAGTTTGGCGAGGGAGAGGATGTGGTTAATAGGGATAGTCGTTAGGCTTTTGCCTGTTCTTTTTCTCATCTTCATCACCTTGCAAACCATTATAACGCTCTTCTCGAACACTCTCAGATGCTCCAAAAGGTTCGCTGGTCTCAAGGAATTCACTGCCCTCATTGCCAAAGTCAGCAGGTGATTAGGTGGGGGAAGTATAAGAAGGTGTATCAAAGGTATCGTTGTAAGGTATGCTTTCGCACCTTCAACGACAAGACAGGCACTCCTTTTGCCTATCGTTACCTTTCTTTGCAAGGCTGGTTTTGGCTGATGGTTTTAAGCCTTTATGGTCATTTTTCTTGGCGAAGGATAGGGAAAATTTTGGGGGTTAGTGAGATGACGGTGTTTGGCTACGGTAGGGCAATGATGGAGAAGGCGAGGGGATGGCGGGAGAAAAGGAGGGAGAAGTTTAAAGGCATAGTGGAATTGGATGAAGCTTATGTGAAAGCAGGGCTTAAAGGGAGAAACAACCAAGCAAAGATTAAGGCTTTGGGAGGGGGTGCAAGGAAGAGGGGGCTGAAGGGAAGAGGGAATTATGCTAAAGACTGCCTGCCCGTTATCGCTTTGTGTGAGAGGGGAGGGAAGAAGATAGTGAAAATGAGCCCTGACTTGAAGGGGTAGAGGTTGAAGGGTTTGGTAAAGGGTCTGGTTAAAAGAGGGAGTGTGCTATTAACCGATGAGTATCCTGTTTACAAGGTTTTGGACAAGTTTTATGAGCGGAAGACAGTTAATTACAGTAAATTAACACTTGTGAGGGAAAGTTTTCAGTTTTGCGCTTGTTTCTTATGGTGCATCGTGGGGTAGCGAAATATAACCTTTCTTTGTATCTCAGTTTTTATGGATTGCATAGGCAAGTGGGGGAGTGGGATGTGAAGGAGGCTTTGAGTTATGTGCTGGCGGTGATGGTCAGTATATTTTTGGATCATTTGGATCAGTATATTTTTTGTTTGCTCTCTGGTATCCTTTCACCAACAAACTTTAGAGCATAAAGCGAAATAATATTATAGACCTTGAGATGAGCCACTTTCGGTTTTGTGGCGGCAGGTTGTTTTAAGTGGAAGCCGGAAACTGAAGAGGGTTAATAGGTTCGCCAGTCATCTTCGGCTGCAAACTGTGTCAAGGAGCAGGTGAATGAAGTCTGCGGCAAGGATGCCCGCAAAGAAACTGAGCCAATTTTGTCCAATGGGAAAGTTAAACTGCAAGCGGTAACCGAGGGCATCAAAAAGCCACAAGCCCAAACCTGCTAGTGCAGCCAAGTAAAGAGCCCTTGTGAGCGCACCCAAGAGCGGGCGATGTGATAGACCGCGATGTGAGAAAAGCCAAGCGTATGGCAGCCAAATCACACGCAAAATGCCCCAACGGCGCGAAGGGCGGCTCGTTGCCAAATCCAAATCGGGCGTCAACCAAAATGTGCCAACCAGATACCCGACGGCAAAAGGAAGTTTGGGCAAAGACTCCGGCAAGAAATACAAAGTTGGTGGCAACGCTAACAAGTTCACGGTCTCATGGACTCGCCCTGACGGCACTTCTGTCACCCCTGACTGGTGAGCGGAAAGTTTCAAGCAACGAAAGGAAAAACACCCCACCAAAGCAAACCAACGCCATCCCGACGACTTCCATCCCACTGTCGTTCAAGACCAAGCCAGCCAATGAGCCGATAAAAACGGCATCGAAAGTTGGCTTCAATTGAGCGAACAAATTGCTTTGCTTAGCCAACTTTGCCGCAGCAATTTGGAAGGCGACAAAGACCGAAAGCGCAAAAAAGTTTAGCGGCGTCCGAACGAAGAATTCCCACAGCAATGTCAATTTCCGAAGAACCATCTCCACCAACGCTCCGCCCCCAACACTGCGCACTCGTTGAATCAGTGCCCCAAAGTGTGCCTGTTGGTCAGCGGGGACGAAACTTTCGGCAATAATGAGAGCAAAGAGAGTCAAGACCGATACTGCCAGACTCAAGGCAGCGACTTTGCCCCACGATGGCTTTGGATTGCCGATGAGTTCCCAAGCAGCGGCAAAACCAATTGCCAAAGTCAGAGCGCCGCCGAAATTTGCGCCCCAAAGCGAAAAGCCCATCAGCAAAGGCGAAGCGAGCAACCAAACCGAGACGAAACGCTTAGGAAGCGCCAACAAACTCCAAGCGAAAATTGTCCCTGCAAGGGCTATGCCCACTCCTGAATTAGTGATGCCGAAGTATCGCCAACCAGTGGTCGGATAGTGTCCCAAAGGCGTTGCCCAGTAAAGCGGAACACCAAATAGTGCAATTGTCGCTGAAAAAGCACAAATTAAACCTGCTGCTCGCAGCGGAGTAGGGAAAGGCATAGCATTAAGTTTCTTCGCCAACAACAAAGCAAGCAGCCCCAACAGGCTAATAATTGTCAACAGTTGGAAAGCACTTTCAACGCCACTTTGATGAGGCAATTGAGCGATGAGAAATAACGATGCTGGAATTGACATTCCAGAGACGATGATGAAAGTTGCGACTGAAGCGGCAGTTTCGTTCAATCTCTGCGCCCTTTGGTGATTCAGGGAGAGAACGAATGTCCAGATCGTTAAAGCAACGGCGATAACGATGACAACCGCTATGGCGAAGGAAAGGGCAGGTAAATCTCGCAAAGGCTGTGTGCTTCTTTCGTCAAGCCAACGCAAGTGAGCCAATCGGTCATCAACGGATGTGTCAATTTGCATCACTTTGCCCGTCACTTCGTCTGGAATAGAGATTGACAGTTGAGCCAGTAGTGTAGGGGAGAAGTCAACCGACGAAACTAAGCCTGTAAGCCGGGTTGTCGTTGAAGTTAAGAGCCCTGAAGGGACTTTTTCGCCGAAGACCAAAATTGGGGTTAATCTTCGGTTCATCCAATCTGTTCGGGATGAGTTAGGCACTAAAAGCCACAAGCATGAGTTTCCCTTCAATTGGGCGAGAGCCTTACGGATGACCATAGGCAATTGAGTTTTTGAAGCAGTAACGAAGGTGACTTGAGGCGAGGTCAGGCTTACGCCTTCGCTGGTTTCCACTTCACCTAAAATTGCTCTTGGAGAGCCATCTCCGCTCAAAGAGACCGAAACTTTGTGCTGCCTTAACCATTCACCTAATCTCGCTTGTTCCTTTGCCCTTGCCCTTTCCCCGCTCCCTAAAGTCACCAACACACCTTTTCTGCCAACCAACTCAGCCGATGCGCCGCTGAGCAATCCGACAGCGCTTTTTTTCAACAAAGTGGCGATTGGTTCGCCCATTTGCTCCAAATCCCTCAACTCAATTCCGTCGCAAATGATGACAAAAATTTCTCGGACTTTGGGCAAGGGTTGTAAACCTTGCGAACTACAAGCAACTGATGCAAGAGAGATTGCAGCGATAATTATCAGTGCGAATCTCGCCATAACAGCCGTCACCAAAGGAAGTTTGCCGAACAATCAATTGAGGCGACATAGGGGATTGTCTCGGCAGGAACGATTTTGTGAAAAACTATTCCTTGTGTGGCAAGCGTTAAAACCTGTGGAAGGGGGTCGATGACAATGAGGTTGGCGTTCATGACTTGGGCATGCCCAAACTGGACGGTAGAGCAAATTGTTGACGCAGCGAAGCGATATGGCTACGAGGGCGTTGACTTCCGACTTTCAGTAAAACATGCTCACGGTATTGAAGTCGGAATCAGCGACGAACGAAAATCCCTCGTGCGAAACTTGTTCAAGGAAAATGGCTTGACAATTGCTTGCCTTGCGAGCGGGGTCAGGTTCTCTTCAACCGATGCGAATGAGCGGCGCAAAATGGTTGAGCAAGCGAAAGCGGAAATTGAATTGGCGGCGAGTTTGGAATGCAAATGCGTTCGAGTTTTCGGTGGCAACCTGCCCGAAGGTGTGAGCCGAGGAGACGCACACCGCTACATTGCCGATTGCTTGCGCCAACTTGGCGAGTTCGCTTCAAGCCACGATGTCTTCGTTTGCTTGGAGACCCACGACGCTTTCAGCCGAGCCGAGCACGCGGCTGATGTTGTTAGACTCGCCAACCATCCCGATGTCGCCATCGTTTGGGACATTCGCCACCCGCTCGCTCACGGCGAGACGATGAGGGAAGCGTTTGAGCATGTCAAGCCTTTTGTCAAGCATTGCCACATCGGCGATCGGAAGCGAGTTGATGGCAAGTGGCAATTCGCTCACATCGGCGAAGGCGAAGTCCCTGTGGGCGAAGCGGTGCAACTCTTGCGCACAATCAACTTCACTGGCTTCCTCTCCTTTGAGGCTGAAGGTTTCGGCGATATTGACCCTGACACCCTCTTGCGTGAATACGCCGAACGAATGCGCCGCCTGCTTGAGGCTTGAACTCACTTCAGCACGAAAACTTTGACGATGGGGTTGACATACCGCATATCGTGCGGGAGCGGTCGGAAATACCAACG
>Ga0078972_1003867_pt1 | contig 43035 bp, 53 predicted proteins | sample YelNatPaOPGAMG01_FD_67568 | JGI IMG/M metagenome (GOLD analysis project Ga0078972, IMG submission 67568) | Hot spring thermophilic microbial communities from Obsidian Pool, Yellowstone National Park, USA - OP-RAMG-01 (SPADES assembly) (version 2) | ecosystem: Environmental > Aquatic > Thermal...
TAATAAAATCAACAACTTAAGGCATGACAAGTAGTATCAGAAAAACTAGGTTTTTCAGAAATCCTTGGTTGTCAAAAGATTACAGCCCTTCTAAGGGGCTAACGTAGTGGGAAGCTAGGGTTGCCTAGGGTAGGGGTAGAAAACCCAACAGAGAGCATTCTGGTGCGTTCTTGGGGTATTCTGGGGGGTAGGATTCCCCTCACTAAAAAAAAGGGAGAACAATGAAGCTCTCCCTGTGTGGCAGCTAGTTATGCCTTGGCGTGGTCAATTACTTCTTTGGCGACCTCGCCAATAACTGCTACCACGATGCCAACTGCAAAGGCAGTCCCAATCCCGAGGATTGCCACTCCTAGTGTACCGATTGCTGCTGCTTTGAGAAACATTACGCTTCTCCTTCTCTTTTTTCCTGCTCAAGGGGAACAGCACCCAAATCAGCCTTTGTGAACTTTGCCTTAAAACTCGCAGCTTGTTCATGAAGGATTCTTACAAAGGCTTTGTCTGCAAAGAGATACTCGTTGTCAAAGACAGGTTCTAGCTTCAACATAAGATCCCTGAGTGCAGTTGCGGCTTTTGGCCGAACCACATCAGGTAATTCTTGAATCATGTGCTCATGCCTAACACCAGACCACTCAATCAGCAACCGATAGATTGAGTCACGAAGGTCTTCTCGGTCCAACTCAGAAGGTGTTGTGGTGTTTGCCAAGTACCACAAGTGCTGCCAGTGGCCTTCAGGATTGTTTTTCCACTTAGCCCTTTCTTCGAGATCATTTTTCAATCTCGTAACTACTGCAAGGGAATCCTTCTCGCTTATCTTTAAGGCTATGCTGATAACTGAGACGAATTTTTTGGAAAACTCCTCGTAGACTTCTCCTCGAGCTTCTTCGGCATGTTCCAACATGGAGTGCATCATGCGAAACCCCGAAATGCTCTCGAAGAAGCATGTCGTGTCTTCTGACATCTCCTGGCTTGTTGAGATTATTTCAGATAAAATTTCCTTCCTGGATTCTGATACATATGAAATAAACTCTTGGAGCATTTCGTCGATTTGCACATGAACGGCCCCAGAGAGCAAGGAGACTTTCTCATTGTCCCCTTTACGGAGCAGCATACCCACATTCATGAGCAGCCTTACCGTTTTTGAAAACATTAAAGTAGTTTCTTCCATGCTATGATCTGCTACAGAGAGCAGCTCCAATATCGAGATTTCCTACAACCTTGTTATAATACCTATCTTCGGCTGCATGAAATACTCCGCGTTGAAAATTACCAAGGCCCACGTTGTAGGCTTTGACCGCCTGGACTTTTGATCCAAGAATGTGGTAATACTCATTGAGTATCTGAACTCCTAACTCAATGTTTTTCTTGGGGTCAAACGGAGCATTCAGAACTTGCATAAGTCCTTTTGCTGCTCCGTTCTGCGCCCACTTGTTTCCACTAGATTCTACAAGTATGATTGCGGCTGCAACTTTACAAGAAGGCCATTCATACTTCTGAGTCTCTGCTTTTGCCAGACTGACCCAGAACGGCTGCGCTAAGGCCGTAGAACATAGCAGAGAGAGGAAGGCCGCCACTATAAGGCGGCTAGTTTTACCCATCCTTACGGCGCAGGGAAACTACACCTGGGCCAAAAGTTTTGGGTCCTTCTGCTTTGAGCAGTTGATCTGCCCATTGTTCGGCCATAGCATGAATGGCTTGAGTTACCCCTGAAGTGAAAGGGTAGCGATACGCAAATCGGACGGGAGCATCTGATATCCCTTTCCCTTCCATGACTTTCTTGATAATTCCCACGTGAAGTGGGTTCTTGGGATCAAACGTGACGGTGGGGCGTCGCGCCTGATCCAGTATTGCCGATTGACCTGACATGTTATTCTCCTATAGAGGGAAAGATGTTTTCCCAAGTTACTTATACCAAACTAAACGTAGAAACCAGAGGAATAATAAAAATGCTCTTCCTTTACATACTCTACAAGAGCTTCAGAGATCTGTGAAAGATATGCTTTATCATCTGGGTCATCAAGCTCTGTTCTTTCAAGACAGGCCAGCTCTGGAGCCAAGTGTTGTACTGTAATGTTAATCTCAATCATTTTTTTTGACTCCTGGTCCGAGGCAGCTTGCTAGCATAAACTCTCGGATATCTTCTTTGTTTTGTAAGATTTCCCAAACTCTTCTCTCACCTCTTGAATCAGTTAACAGGAAGTAGTAGTCGCAAGGATATTTCTGTCCAATGCGGTGAATCCGATCCTGTTGCTGAATAAGAACTTCGTAAGAAAAGTTGAGTGACATAAAAATTTCTAAATGGACATTGGGATCAAAAGAAGGTAATATACCGTCCTCAGAAGGTTCTGAGCCAAGAACTGTAACGCCATAATTCAAGACTCTTGCTTGAGCAACTAACCAACGTTTCTCCGGGTCATTATTAAAATCTTCAACTGCTTGACCTGGGTCCTTTGTTTTGCCGTCTACGACAACATAAGGATCTTTTAGTGCTGCAAGAATAATAGGGAGTTCTGCTCTGTAATTAAACCAAATAATCCCTCTTTGGTTTCCTAGTTCCATTGCTAACTTTGTGAGGGCGTTAGCTTTGGGGGATTCACCTAAGTAGACTATTTCCGTTTTACTAGGCTTCTTCTTTTCTTTAGGTTCTTGAGAAAGAAAAAGCTCTTCTAATCCTATATCAAGTTCATCATCTAGTTGAGGCTCATAGTAAAAAGAATTCTCAACTTGAAGTAGTTTACCGATTGCAGTTAATTGATTTTTGACGATTACGGGAGGTCTGTCTCCAAATTGGAATCTTCTATTTTCAACAATTTGGTTAACTAAGTCTTCTTGAATTGGAGAGGGGGGAATGAATAGAGGGTAGAAATTTTTTGGTGGTAGGGATGAAAGATATTCTTCCTTTCTCATTATGATTGAACAAAGTCTGAGAATATTTCTCAGCTCTTCAGCTGCTGTTTCTTTTACGGAAATAGGATAACGAATGTTATTTTGATTGGGTCGAGAAAGAATAAAGTATTCTCTATCAAAATTAGTTTTGCTATTGCCAAATAAAGAAGGTTCTAGAAATCTTACAGGGGCAAAAACTTCTGAGGGATCGTTATTAATCAACGTTCCAGATAATAGAGCTCGATATTTAAGACTCTCAGTTTTGCTAAGTTGAGTCAGTGCGTGAGTACGTTGAGAAGAAGGATTTTTGATTAGAGATTCATCAACGATTAATGCATCAGGTTGCCAGTGCGAAAGGAAGCCTGCACCATCAGTAGCAATCCTATATGAACAGATTAAAAAGTTTGCATTGACCTTTTCGGCTTCTTCTAATTCCGTTGTTAAGATCGTTGTGTTAATGACGTATGGTCGGAATTCTTTGCGATGTTTAGCTATCTCTTGTACCCAAACCCTTTTGAGAGGACTTGGACAGACACACACAACTCTCTTAGCACCCTTCATCCATAACCAGTCTAAGGCTACTTTAGTTTTACCAAGACCTGGATCTAAAAGAAATGCAATGTTATCCCTATAAGCTGCTGTAGATAAAGCTAGTTCTTGAAAGGGGAGAGGGGGAGTTTGAAATACAAAACCCTCAGGGATTCCCGTAGGATGCGTGGAAAAGATGAAACGTTTTACTTCTGGATCAAATGTAAACTTAAGGTTTTTGTTTACTAAACGTTTAACTAAATTTAATCCAATCTGAGGAATAGCTGGACATTTGTTTTCATAAAAGCCAGGAAATTCTCTAAGAAATTTAATGTCATCAAGAGTTTTTGGAGTTATGTGAATGTGAGTCTTGTCGATTGATAAGTGCATGGTCTTCTAAAACCAAGTACGCTAAAGCAAAATCAGGGTCAATACTATCCCAGACTTTTTTAGCTTCCTGGTAGTTTTTTGTTGTTAGAATAACGAGATCTTCTTGGAATTGCTTTGCAGTATTTCTTGGAATTTGATTCCAGAAACCAGAAGGTTTCTTTGTAAAGTCAGGATTAACCAATAGGACTGTATTCTCAGGAAGGGTCATAACTGTGTTATATACCCAGTCCTCAAAGGAAATACCTTGAACTTTATCTAATGAATTAAGTAGAGGCTTTGGTGGCCTCCATTTAAATTTAAAGAGTTTGTAAAGAAATGCAAACATTATAGAGTTCTCTTAAATGAATTAAGCCTTGTTTGGGGTTGTCGTTAGGAAGGTTATTTGCTATACCAATTGTGGCATCAATCATTGGCTGTAGAACGGTCTGTGAAACTACCTTTCTCTTTTGAAGATGAAGAGCTGTTTGATCTACAATATCTTTGATTTCAGTTAAAAAAGAAGGAGTAACCAAAGGATGTTCATGCAGAAACTGATACATTGAGATCAGAGCTGCACTCGGTTCTTTAGAGCCTTCTTTGAAGAATTCCTTAACAAAAGGATTTGCTAGAGTGAAGTTATAGTCCATAGAGTACTACTTTAGCAGATGTACTCTGTTTTGTCTATCTTCACTTCTTACCTGCATCATACCCTAAAGAAAGGGCAAGACCAAACAGCGACAAAAGAGCTGCAGAAATCTGCACTACTGAAGAAAATGATGAGGGTTTGATTTCGGGGACTTTATTCATGGGAGTTCCATTTAGGTAAGAAAAAACTATAGAAGGGGAAGAAGGTGATACTAACTTCCCCCAAGAAGCTGTTTACATCTCAATGGCCGGTACTTTGACCGTTGGCTGATTGACTAAGGATTTGCGACGAGCTGCAGATCCGAGTTGGTACCCGCCGTAAATGCCGACGCCTGCGAGTGCTACCCCGCCTGCGACTATCTTGGCAATATTACACCACGAGCATTCTGCTTCTTGGTGTTGTTGTTCTTCTGTTGGAGTGTTTTCTTCTGGGATTGCCATTGGTGTTCCAAAAGTGAGGGGTTGAAAGAAGAGGGGAGATGCAGAAAAGTTCTCTGCACAGTACTTATACCAAAAAATTAGGCTTATTGCTAAATCACATTTTCCATAGTTTCCTTTCAGAAAAAACCAGACTGTGTTAGCTCTGGTTTTTTCCGCATTTACATGCGAGCGCCGAAGATCATGTCTTCTGCTTTTTGTTCACGTTGGCCCATGTAGTAGCCAATACTTCCGGCTGCTCCGGCAATCGCTACCCCGCCAGCTACCAGCTTGACGATGTTGCACCACGAGCATTCTTCTTCCTGCTTGGAATCTTTCTTGACTTCTTGGTTGGCAGTAGCCATCTGAAACTCCTTACCCCTGTTAGGGTTTGTTTGGGTGAGTGAAGTGAGCGTATTCCTATGCTCAAAATACTTATACCAAACGCTATTGTCAATTTAGACTTTTTACCCTAAAATACCATCATGGACATGAATTACGCCAACAACCCCTACAATATCTTCCCCTGGGGGATGCAAAACCAATATCCGAACCCATGGTTCAATGTTGCAAACCAATATACTCCTCGAAATCTACAAGACCTGATTAGATGGGTTAAGTATATTACTCTTCAATCACCTACTGTTACTGAGGTTATTCGTAAGTTTTCTACTTATCCTATTACAGACTTAATTATTGACACGAAGTCTGAGAAGACAAAGGGAAATTATGAAGAGTTGTTCCGTTCCCTGAAAATGAAAGAGGTTCTTCAGAACATCGGATTTCAGTACTGGACCCTAGGGAATGTCTTTGTATCTCTGTACTTCCCGATCAATCGTTCTCTTAAGTGTAACTCTTGTGGATCTCTTTATCCTGCTAAGAATGCTAAGTGGGCTCGTTTTGCTAAATTCAAGTTCATGGGAACTTGCCCTAAGTGCGGCAATCAGGGAGATCTAGAGATTCTAGATTCCAAATCCTATAGCATTGAAGATCTCAACGTTATCATCTGGGACCCGGCAGATATCTCTACAGAGCATAACCCTTTGACTGGAGAAACAAATTACTACTACTCCATTCCTAAGCACATTCGAACAGAAATTATTCGAGGAAACAGATTATTCGTAGATACAATTCCTCTTCAGGTTATTGAAGCAGTTAGAAAGAACGAGGATTTTAAATTCGACAGAAGAAACTTCTTCCACATGAGAAATATCTCTACTGGAGGCTCTGTGGATGGTGTTGCTATTCCTCCGTTTCTTTCCTTGTTCTCCTTAGTCTTTTATCAAGCTACATTGCGTAGAGCTAATGAGGCAGTGGCTATGGAGTATATTGCTCCGATGCGAATTGTCTCTCCGACAGCTAATGGATCAACTGATCCTGTCATGGCTTCGAGTATGCGTAAGTTTAAGGAGGAGATTGAAAAAGCCTTTAAACGTCACAAGCAAGATCCTAACTATGTCATGGTTTCCCCTTTACCGCTGCAGTATCAGCTTGCTGGTGGAGAGGGTAAGACTCTGTTGGTTTCTCAGGAACTTGATCAAACTGAACAACAACTTCTGCTTTCCCTTGGAGTCTCCCAAGAACTCTTGAGCGGAACGACTAACTGGACTTCAAGTCACGTTGGGCTACGTTTACTAGAAAACACCCTTAGCCACTATACAACTCGTCTTAATGAAATGATTGAGTGGATTATGACTAAGGTTACAACTTACATGTCTTATGAAACTGTTGATGTTGAGCTGACCCCGGTTAAATTGCTTGATGATGACTCCTTCCGCCAGACAGTGGCTGAACTATTTAGTAACCAACAAGTTTCCAAGCAGACTCTATATGAAACTCTTGGTCTGGATCTGAATAAAGAAATCGAACGGCAAGTCAAGGAAGCAGGTATGGAATCTTCTATGCAAGTCAGAGCTCAGATTGAAAGTGAAGTGGCTCAGTATTTGGCTTCAAGAAAAGCCTACAGTGAAGTTTCAGGGACAGAGGAGTATCAAGCAGCTATTAAAAAAGCATCTGCGTATGTTCAACAACTGCAGGAAATTTCTCCTCTAGAGCAGCAGCAGATGCTGCTACAATTAAAAGCTGAAGATTTCTCTATGTGGTTACTGGTTCAAAATCTTAAGAGCAAACAACAACCTCAGGAACCACAAGAGGAAGAACAACAACCACAAGAACAGCAAGAACAGGAACCCACAGATGGCAATGACACCGGAAATAGTACCAGCAGCGCGCAAACCTGAGGCAACAGGCCAGTTTTCTGGCTACAGGGTAAAATACCTAAAAGTTGACTTTGACGACCCAGTATCAGTTGGAGAATTAGCAGAGATTGAAACTCGTGCTTTACAAGAGGACGACAAGATCATTGTCCTTAATTATGAGAAATTTTCCTTTCAAACTGCTTACTTTATGATCGTCAAATACCTAGAACATGACTCTATCTAAGATTTTCACTTCACCGGAAAATATTCGAGCTGGCGTTGACCGTGAGCTCGTTTCTGCTTTGGGGAAATCCTTTCCAATCAAAAATAAGGAATATATCCTTGAAGCTTCGGACATTGTTGCGCACCCTAAAAACTTCACGACTGATGACGAGAAGCGTGCGTACATGGAGTCAAAATCTCTAACTTATCCCATTACTGGAACCCTGACTATTAGGTCTGCGGTGACGGGAAAGGTGTTAGATACTGCTACAAACTTTCCCTTGATGGATGCATTTCACATCACAGGGAAACATACTTTGGTTTATAAGGGTAACAACTATGTTGCAGCAAACCTGCTCAAGTTGAAGCCTGGAGTGTTCATCAGAACATCTGATGCTGATGGTCACTTGGAAGCTCACTTTAACACTAAGAAGGGTGCCAACTTTAAAATTGTCCTTTCTCCTCAGACTGGGGTATTCAGTATGGAAACTAGTGGTGGTGCTTTAATTCCGCTAGCTCCTCTCCTGACGCATGTCTTTGGAGTTACGTCTGCTCACGCTGAGAAATTCATTCCCGCTTCTATCTGGGATGAGAATCTTAAAGCTGCTCAAGGTAAGGAAGATAAGGCATTAGACAGATTCTACAATCGTCTTGTCTATGATAAAGATCCTAAAGCGACAATGGCTCAGAAGTCGTTAGCGCTACATGAGGCTTTGACTAAAGGCACTTTGGATGAAAACACTACTGCGGCAACCTTAGGAAAACCCCTATCTGGTGTTAATGAGGAAACTCTTCTGTTGACCTTGAGAAAAATGGTTCAAGTTTACAAAGGTGAAATACCTGAAGATAACCGAGATTCTCTGCAGTTTAAGAGAGTGAGTAATCTTCCTGATTTCATTAAAGAACGGTTTGAAAAGAACCATGATTCAGTTAAAGCTGTGAAGAAGCGTTTGCGCTTTGCTCTGGAACGTATTCATCCTGAAAATCCTAAGATTAGAGATACAATTGCTCCTAAGCCTTTTAACAAGATCTTCACAAGTTATATCCAAGACTCTTCCCTTATTTCAACCCCATCAGAAACTAACCCACTTGAAAGCTTAGAAAATGTTGGAAAAGTTACGGTGCTCGGGCCTGAAGAAGGCGGTATTGGAGACGAGAGGGCTGTACCCCTTGCTGCTCGAAATATTGATCTGTCTCACATTGGTATTCTTGACCCTAGTCGCACTCCTGAGTCTGGTCATGCTGGAATTGACTTACGCTTTACGGTGGCTGCTCAGAGAGATCCAGAGGGCAATCTATACACTGAGGTGGAAGACAAGGCTGGTAAGAAACAAGTAGTTGGCGTTGAGAAACTAATGAACTCTGTTGTAGGGTTCAGAGGCTCTGAAAAGAATGGTTTCGTCCAAGCAAAAGCAAAGAACGAACTACGTTCAGTTCCTATTAAGGATGTGGATTACTGGATTTCAGATCCTTCAAATATGTACACGGTTACAACTAACCTTGTACCGTTCTTGAATTCAAATCACCCTGGTCGGTTGACTATGGCTGGTAAAGCTCTACCTCAAGCTCTGTCGTTAGTTGAGAGAGAAGCCCCTCTTGTCCAAACTGTCAAGGGTAAAAATGACACCTTTACCAAGTTCTATGGTCGGTTACTGTCTACGAAATCTCCTGTTGATGGGACAGTGATTAAAGCAAATTCTGACGAAGTTAAAGTCAGAGCTGATAGCGATGGAACTATCCATACAATTAAGGCTATTAAAGATCTGCCATTTAATCAAAAGGGGTTTTTTGATGATGAGAAGCCTCTGGTCGAAGTTGGTCAAAAGGTTTACACTGGTTCTGCACACGATCCAGAAAATACTCCTACACCTATTTTTGAAAACAATTACACAAGGAACGGCCATCTTGCTCTAGGGAAGAACTTAACTGTTGCTTATATGCCTTGGCATGGTTACAACCATGAAGATGGTATCGTGATCCGTCAAGGGGCTGCTGAGGGAATGAGTAGCCATCATGCTTATAAGTATGAGTATGATATTACGCCTGACACTATTTCCAAAAAAGTTTTGTTAAAGCGTTACTTTCCTTCAAAGTTCAGTCCGGCTCAGCTAGCTAAGTTAGATGATGATGGATATGTAAAAGAAGGGGAAACTCTCGAGGAAGGAGATCCTGTCTATGCTGTTCTTGAAAAAAGAATGCCTACCCCAGAAGAAAGACTTTTGGGTAAGCTGAATAAGCTTCTAGTAACACCTTACCGCCTTGTTACTGCTCCATGGGAACATATGGAACAGGGGAAGGTTGTAAGCGTTAGTACTAAATCTCCGACAGCCAAGGTACTGATTCGGAGTATTAAGCAATTAGAGATCGGTGATAAACTGACTGGTCAGCATGGAAATAAGGGAATTGTTTCACTTATAGTTCCCGATAAAGATATGCCTTATGACAAGGAAACAGGACATCCTGTAGACTTGCTACTCAATCCCGCCTCAGTGACGAGTCGGATCAACTTGGGTCAGATTCACGAAACAATTGCAGGCAAGATTGCGGATAAATTGGGGAAACCGTATCTTGTTAAAAATTTTGGAAATGAGAACAATATTCAACAAATTAAAAAAGACATGGCTGCTTCAGGGGTTAAGGATACTTCTGATCTTGTTGATCCTAAAACTGGCGCAAATTATAAAGGGGTCTTGACTGGAAAGCAGTACATTGTAAAGCTGTTCAAAACAACTGATCAAAACTACTCTGCTAGAAATGTAGGAGGCTATGATGCAAACATGCAACCTACTAAGGGAGGTACAGAAGGAGCGAAGGCAGAAGGCTATATGGAAGCATTGGCTTTGATTGGCTCAAATGCTAGAAAAAATCTTAAGGAAACTGCAACAGTTAAGTCTGAGCAAAACGACGAATACTGGAGTAAGTTTGCTAACGGAGAACCTTTGCCTAAACCAAAGAGAACCTTTGCTACTCAGAAGTTTGTAGATATGCTTAAAGGAGCAGGTGTTTCTTTAACTCTTCACCCTGATAGGATTACAGCTTCACCTATGACGGACAAAAGTATTCTTGAAATGTCACATGGGGTTATTGAATCCCCTAAGATGTTGAACTCTAAGAACTTGGAACCTGAAAAGGGTGGGCTGTTTGATATTCGTACAACTGGTGGATTTACTGGAACTAACTGGACTCACTATCCTTTAGCTGAGTCAATGGTCCACCCTGTTATGGAGAGATCTGTCAAGGCTATTCTTGGTTTAACAGGGGATGAGTACAGTAAACTCATCTCAGGTGAAAATGGTGTCAAAGATGGCTCCATTGTAAATACTGCAACAGGCAAACATGTCAGATCATTCCATTAAAGTCGGAGGGGAAGCTTTTCGTTCCCTTTTGAATAATATCGACCCAGCTACGGAAATCCCTAAGCTAAAAAAAGAAATTGCTGACACTAAGTCTGCAGCTAAGCGTGATGTGCTTATTAAAAAATTGAAGTATATTTACGGATTAGCACAACAGAATCAAAGCCTTGGAGATGCTGTACTTTTACATAACGTCCCCGTTGCTCCTCCGTCTGTGCGACCAATTGTTCCTGTTGGTGGTAATGCTATTGAATATGCTGATGTGAATCACCTTTACAGAGATCATATGTTAGTCAACGACTCTGTTAAAGATTTGAAAGAAGACCTTGGTCCAGAAGAGCTTATTCCATTCCGCAAAGCTAATTATGACGCTTTAAAAGCTGTCATAGGTCTAGGGACTGCTGTGTCCCCTCAATCCCAAGGCAAGAATCTGAAGGGTTACATTAAAACCATTGCTGGGGAAGGAGGACCTAAGTCTGGATTCTTCCACTCCAAGCTGCTTTCCAAGAAGCAAGACTTCTCAGGCAGAGCGACGATTTACGCTGAACCTAACTTGGACTTTAACCAAGTTGCTGTTCCTAGAAATATGCTGTGGAGCATGTACAAGTTTCACATTCTACGTGAACTTGCTAAGAGTGGATATGACCGTCTTTCGGCTGAGAAAGCTTGGAAGGAGCGTTCTACTCCTGCAGTGACAGCGTTTAACAGATCAATTGAGAATGTCCCTATCATCATGAATAGAGCTCCTACTCTGATGAAATCCAACGTGACTGCAGCCTTCCCAGTTCCAACTGATGGCTACACTGTTGGTATGAACATTCTCCATCTTCCTTTGTTCGCAGCGGACTTCGATGGAGATTCTTTGTCTTTCCATTTGCCAATGACGCCAGAAGCAGTAGAGGAAGCTAAGAAGAAGCTTTTACCATCTACGCAGATGTTCGACTCTCGTAGAGGACTTTATAAAAGCTTGGTAGCTCCTGGTCATGAAGCTGTTATTGGCTCTGTGCATTTAACAGAACCAGACATGACTCAAAGCGTAGTGTCATTCAAGTCTGAAGCCGAAGCTTTAGAGGCATTAAAAAAGGGTGAGGTTCAAGCTAATACCCCAATCACAATTGAGCCCGGCCCACTTAGAAAAAAATAATCCATGTCAGAACCAATTGTCATTACCCCAGGAAGCCTTCTCATCAAGAGTATGCTTCCTCACGCTGCCAGGGCAAAGTTTGATCCTTCCCGCACACTTGATAAACGAGGGATCAACGACCTTATTGTGCTGTTATTAAAAACCTCTGGAGAGGCGGCTGCTCCTACGATCAGTGCACTCTCTAAACTGTTTTTTAACACTGCTACAAATATTGGAGCTTCAACCCCTTTATCTGACTATGAGAATGACTCACTAGAACGAAGAGTCCTGTTGGATGAATTTGAGCAGCACGTAGCTAGAATCTTGAATAGTAAGGACACTAAGCAAGACAAGCTGCAACAACTCAACGATCTAGCTGCCTCAACATCTAAGATTGCTGAACAGAAAAACGTAGAGTATCTCCTCTCTCGTGGCTCAACTGCTGCGAAAATGGCTAAGACTGGTGCGAGGGGAAATCCTTCTCAGTTAGCCCAAGGTACTTCTGCTCCCCTCATGGCTCAGGACGTTAAAGGAAACCCTATTCCTGTTGCTATTACTCACTCCTTTGCTGAAGGGCTTACTCCTGCTGAAAGCTTTGCTATGTCTTTTGGCGGTAGAGCCTCTACTGTGTTGTCACAATTATCTACTCAGAAACCTGGGGAATTGTTTAAGAGACTAACCCCGTCCCTCTTCCACGAAGTTGTTACTATGGAAGACTGTGGGACAAAGAATGGTGTTGAAGTCCCTTTGAATGATTCCTTGCAAGTTCTTGGAAGATACTTAGCTGGTTCTAACCAACTTATTACTGACGAGGTTTATCACAGGCTAGGAACAAAGGGAGTTATTAAGATCCGTAGCCCATTGACCTGTGAAGCTAAAGAGGGAGTATGTCAAAAATGCTACGGTGTTGCGGCTAATGGACACCTGCCTGAAATCGGCACTAACGTTGGAGTTCTTGCTGCTCAGAGTATTTCTGAGACGTTGACTCAAGCTATGTTGTCAACTAAACACCAAGGTGGGGTTGCAGGACGGAAAAGAAACGCTTATGATGAGGCCGCTAATCTGTTGAATAATCCAAAAGAAAACTTCTTGGATGAGGCAACTCTATCAACTGAGCATGGGACTGTTTCTAAAATCACTACCGACGAACTAAATAACAAACATATTACTATCAATGGAGTTACTCACTTTGTAGACCGATTCCAGCAACCTATTGTTAAGGGTGGTGATGACGTTGAAGTCGGTCAAAAACTTTCAACTGGGAGTATTAACCCACGGAAGTTAGCTGCATTAATGGGAACAGGCGAAGCTCGTAAAAGCCTAATGGAATCTCTACGTGAAGTCTACTCTCGTAATGTTCCGCTAGACCCAAAACATTTTGAGGTTGTGGCTAGAAATCTTATTAATTTTGCTCGTATTAAAAGCCCCGGATCTACTTCTATGCTTCCGGGAGATATTGTCACTGTCAAAGACTTGCATAAAGTGCTAAGACATGACGAAGAAATGGTTCCAGTAGAAAAATCTATAGGTAAGACCCTTTCTCAGTTTGTCGGGGTAGAAACTCCTGGCACTGAAGTTACCGCGCCTTTGGCTCGGAAGTTTCTTAAGAATGGAATCAAAATGGTTAAGGTGACTGGAACTGGGGTTACAACTGAGCCCGTTGTTCCTGGGTTGCAAACAGCCAAACTGTTAGATAAGAACTGGATGTCACGATTGGCTTTCTCTAAGTTGACTCGTTCTATTGAAGATGCTGCAGCCTTGAATCAATCTAGCCCTGTCCATGGCTATGAGCCTATTACGCCTTATGTGTTAGGGACAGAGTTCGGGGAAGGTGGGCATGGCAAATATTAATGTCTACATTACCCCTCAGACTTGCCTTGTAGTAGCTACTCAGTATTTAAAGAATATTCCTGAGCTGGCCACTCTAGCTAAGGCTCCAAGTATTTTGTCGTATGTCATGGGGACAATTAATAGTGAAAGCTCCTTTGTCCTTTACCGCCCTATTCTTGGAGTGACTGGATTTACTGCTGCTCACATGAATGGGGCTGCAGTCGTCATACCACCGGGATATAATTACTACACAGAGTTTCAAAGAGATCCGATTATTAGTTCTATTGATGCTAACTATAAATCTGATCCTAACAATACCTCTTATGCAGCCTTAGCATCTAAGGCTAAAGCAGGTTATACTGCTTGGGGATTAATGGGAGTTATGGGAGGATACTTCTTTCAAGGAACTCATACTTTTAAAGATTTAGGACCGAAGTATAATGCTCTAATGATTGCCCAAGGACTTGTCGTAGATCCTCTTAATCCCATAACTGTTGATAACACCCTGTTCCCACAGATTGCGGGTAATCCGCCTCAAGCCACTAACAAGGCTGTAGAAAATTCTATACTTTCTGGGTTAATTTTGTCTGCATGGCATTACGACAATTATTTGAATAAGGGAAATTCTCCTGCTGCAGCTATTGCTTTGGCAATGACAAAAGGCTATCTTGGTACAGGTACTGACCTGCTTGGATCAACAGCTTCTAGCCGTGCTCAATTGTTAGCTAATGACATGGGGAAGGTTTATAAAATTAACGGGACTAATATTCAAGTCTCAGCTTCTGGAAGCTATGCTTCTTCAGGAGGTCAGTATATTACTGGTCAATATATGACTGTCAGTAGTAATTACGCACAAAATCCGGCCGCTGCAGGGCAAAGTACGACGAGTGGAGGTAGTTCTACCACTGACTGCACAACATAAAAAAATTGAACTAAACTAAAAAATAGTTAAAATCACTGCAATGAATCTCTCTGACAACGCCTATCTAAAACTGTCGCAACGCTTTCCTGATATCGTTCCTTATGTAACGGGTTTCTACGATCTCACAGAAGAAATGAATAAAGAAGACGACTCGCTGGAGGTGGGCGCTTTCCAAATTCAACTCGGTGCGGACAATTTTTTCATTCCCGTCATTTCAAAAAATGACGTTATCCAGCCTCTGGACTCTGTAGTTAAAGCTGACACCAATCTATTCTTCCCTGCTCTACCTGCGTATATCAGATCTCTGATCAATACGCCTATGGAAGGCTTTGGTAATAACCAAAAGATCCCAGGTACAGCAGTTAAGAATCCAAACATCTACAGCTTAGTTGTTCCTCCAAGAACCGGCAAGTTTATTTATGCTAGTGGTTCTCGAGCTATGGAACTCTTAGGCTTGGCTCCTACTATTTATAAGCAAGCCTTAATCGAAGGACTTAAAGAGGATGAGGACTTTGCTACTCGCCTCCATTCGGTCTTTGACCTCCGAGAACTTGCGGAAGTTTTGGCTGCTGCAGCTAAAGCAACTGCCAATGTTGCTCCTAATGCCAACACTGCTGTCACTATTCTGACAGAAGGAACTGGAGACTTGTCCGAAGACGAGATTCAAGCAATCATTCAAAAAGGTTATGCTATTCGTGGCGAACCTTTGATGACGAGAGTTGCTATTCCAGTTCAAGATTTTAATCAATTTGGGCTTTATGAACGTATTCCTGTTCCTACAGGTTCTGCTGAGACACGGGTTGTTGTACTTAGATCGGGCTTAAGCAAGACTGCTCTTTTCCTCAGAAATCACCCAGCTTCTGTAGCGGCTGTTTCTCCTAAGCTGTTTCAGGGAACCTCTAGCGCATCTGGAATTGTAATTTTTACTGATGGCACTTTTGCTAGAACAAATTTTGTCGTAACAAAGGGACAACCTGGGAAAGTTGTCGAAGGTCTGCAAGAACTTTTAGAAATGGCTCCGTCTTCCTCGATGGAAGATGCTCCTACTGGTGTTCAGTTGGCTATCATTTCTCCACATGGAGAACTCTTATTCTTAGGTGACTTGTCTAATCGTGCTATCTCTGGCGGGAATGTATTCTATTCAGGATACTCTTCTGGTGTTTATCGCACTCAAGGCATTCATGTCATGAAGGGAATTGACACTGCACGTAGACTTCCTGATGGAACTTTGCTGGTCCCTTCTAGCTATAGAGCGGTTGTTCTCGATGATAAAGTTAACAATGACCTCTGCACTTCTCCTGATGAAGCACAAGAAATCAACCAAATGCAATACTGGGACCAGTTCAAGCAAGTTAACGTACTGCGTTCAAATGGAGTTAATGAATTCTTCTATAACGGGGATATGATTTCTGGTGCCCCTCTTCTTCTGCAACGTCTAATCGTTGAAGAGGGCTTGGCTCCTGCTGTTGCTGAAAATTTCATGAAGACTGCCGAAGAGAAAGGCGTCTGTTCCTTCTATATGCAGAAGAAAGCAGATAACTTTGGTGACCTCGGCGCTTCTCAGTTCATCTACCCTCAATCAGATGTTTCTCAACAATTCCCTGATGGTGAAGGCGATGGTGCTCAAGGTTTTATTCAGAATTTGAAGACAGTTTCTTCTTTGCAAGATCCTGACCTTGTTAACAGCACAATCATTGCTGAGTTGCTGCAAGCTCCTTCACTAAAACAATACGCAGAAAATTATCTGCCAGATATTCGATTGAGTATTGACAGACTTGGACGTATCCTGTTCTTGTCTCGCCTCAAGCTTTCGGACATGTTTACTGGAGAGAATGGTATTGAACTGATGACTACTATTAACATCCTCAAGGGTGTTTATACGTCACTTGGTGCGCTCTATTTCTCTCTGCAAAGGCTCCCTGATGACAGAGACAACATTGGAGAGGCTACGCAAGAGTGATTTGCAATCTTCCTACCTGGAAGCTGCTCTTTTTAGCCCTGCAACCGATTTAGAAATCGCCACTCTTTTAGAACTCCCGGTAGAAGTAGTCACTACTTATCGGGCTGAATTCCTGCCTGTTTCCACCTCATCGAAATTAGAAAAGCTTGAACAAATCGAATTAGAAATGTCTAATCCCAAGACTAAGCGTCGAGGGACTCTTAAGCTGTGGGCCTTAGCTAATGGCCTAGAGTTTCTCCATTGGAGATTAGGCAATTCTATTCAAATCTCTCCTGTAGACGGGATGCAAAAACTTTTCAATATTTGCTTCTATAAAGCTAAGGAAGCTATGTTTTCTCCCTCGACTTCTGAAGAAGGAAGAGAAAGTCAGAAGTGGGTAAAACTCTCTACTGACATCGCTCGATTAATTAAACTCTGGGTTTCTGACCATGATGCTGCCAAGAAAGATTTGGAAGTTGCTCTGGCTGAAATTAACCCTAACTTTGATTCACTTGAAAAGTATTTGTAAGCTAAAATCTAGCCATGACCTATTTTGATGTTCACTATTTACAAGAGTCTGCCATTAACATTGTGCAGGCTTTTCTGGGAGGAGATAACACTCTGGACCAACTCATTGCTAATAAAGCTGAGGCTGACGAGCTTAATGCAGAGCAGATTAAGCGTTTAGTGGAGGCAGTGAACACTATTGCCTTCTTGAAAAAGCTACAAATTGAAAAGGATAGAACGGCGGAGTTTTCTGTTGCTTCTTTCGATGGAGTTATGGCTGCTCTAGTCCCAACGACAACACCTAAGTCTGCTGGTGTAGTTAAGGAAGCAGCTTTATCTCCACAAGAACTCATTAAGTACAAAACTCTAGCCAAACGAAAAAAGGAACAGAGATTGAACCAAGAACATGAAGCCATGCTGAAAAAGGCTTTCTGGCAAACAGCATGTGAATTAGAGAATAGTTTCCCTGACTATGTAGGTAACATCGAGAAAGCTTTGTGGCTAAGAAAACAAGCCCAAGATGATCCTCGGTTAGTTGCTTCTGTAACTGCTTTAAAACCTGACCAAGTGTACTTGGACTTTATCGGTGTTTCTGCTAGAGAAGAAGATAAGACCTCTCTATTGAAGACTGCTGAGATGAACCAAGCTAGAGAGTTTCTTAAAGAGGTTGAAGCTGTCACAGAGATGCATAATGCCTATCAAGAAAAAGCCGCGTTCCTGTCAGAGTGCTTGGAAAAACAAGCTGGGCTCTTCGGGATGCTTGGAGAAGGTGTTGGTAATCTAATTAAGAAACCAATTATAGCCGGATCAAAGGCTCTCGGAAAAGGAATTGCTAATTCTGCTCGTGATGCTGGTGGCGCTAGTAAGAACATTCTTGCAGCTCAGACATTTGCACGCAATAAAGGTATGGAATTTGATGCTGCAGTAAAGCATCTAAGTGATTCAGGAAATGCTAGAATTGCTCACGAAGCTGGGTTTAATCCTGCTGGGTATCAAACTGAAATGAATAACCTCAAGAGAACGGGGAAGAATATTAACCGCGCTTTTATGGGGGCAACTGCTATTGGTGCAGCAGGAGATATGCACCACAATGCTAACAACGACATTAACCAAATATGAGTATTTCTAACTTACTAACAGAGGGATTTACCTCTGGATCTAAAGAGATTGCCCCCTTCTCTAAAGCTTTAGGAGAAGGTGCAGCTAAAGCTGGTTTAGCTCTAGGAGCTTTGGCTCTAGTAGCTGGTGCCAGAGGTATTATCAATTCCTATGGAAATTCAGAGTTGAAATTTAAGTTTCAAACTGCCCTTAAGAAAGTAATGACCTCGAATGTGATTATCCAGTCTGCTGACCCTGTAAAGGTTCAAAGCTATGCTGCAACCATTTTTCAGTTTGCTCCACACATCGCAACTGACCCTAATCTTCTGAGCGCCATTCTTGCGAACGCTGTTCATGGTGAAGGTATTGACCCGATGACTATTAAGACTCTTCAAGAGATGGAGGAGCGCTACAATAAAAGTAACACACCTTTAGTGAGTCAGATTCGTTTCCCAGGATAATTAACAGTGTATAAGCTAACCGATTCTACCAAGTTTGACGGAGAGTTAAATATCTTCGCCATAACTACGGAATACTATAAAGGTTTGCAAAAGACTGCTGCTAACACACAAGTAGCTCAGTATATCTCTGAGCTTCTGCCTAAAGTTAAACCTGATAAAGCCTACTTCCATATCAATGCTATGGGAGCCGGGGAATACTACGGTGCTAATCGGAATGGAGATTACTTTCCTGAAGAACAGCTTCTGAAGTATTATGAGACATTCGTTACTAGTCCTGCACATCTATTCCGTCACCACATTAACAAAGACCCTTCCATTGCTAATGGCAAGGTGATCTTTGCAAATTACAACTCGACAATGCATCGGGTTGAACTCATTGCAGAAGCTGACAAAAGCTTAGTTCAAGATATTGAACAACGTATTGCTCAAGGGGATTACCCCTCTACATCAATGGCGTGTAAGACTCCATATGATGTGTGCAGTATCTGCGGAAACATGGCTCACTCCAGAGCAGAATATTGCGCTCACTTAAGAAATGACTTAGGCAAGGTCTATGAAGATGGGCGTAAGGTTATGGCAATCAATGCTGGACCTCTATCATTCTTTGATATTTCCGTGGTTCTCCGTGGAGCAGACCCTACATCTTACATTCTGACAAAAGTTGCTGGTGATGAAACCGCCTTAGGTTCTGCCGAAAGAGCTGAGCTTGAGAAGGTTGGCTCTCTAGGGAAGATGACTAAGCTCAGTGAGCTAGTTAAAGACATTGATGGTGGAGTGGTAACTAGCGTTGACTTACCTGTTAATCCGCTTCCTATTGAAGTTCTCGTAGGCTTAGCCTCAGATAGCTGGGAGAATATTACTCGCTCTATGGCAAAGGAAGGAATTTTACCTTCGCTCCAAGAGTTAGCCTCTCTCTACTACTTAAAGCATGGAATGGTTCCTGATATTGAGTTAATCAATAAACTGATCAAGATCAATACCTCTGTTCCTGCTATTGAATTAGATAAGGAAGAGATTGGGTCTGGTGCAGCTTCCGGGTTAGCTAAAAAAGCTAGTGCTATCTGCTCCATGTCATATAAACATTTGGAAAAGAGGGCCTTAGACGGTGGTGGATTTTACATCAATACCCCTCAAGGATATTTCCCAGATACTTCATATGAACAAGAATCGAAGGGGCCTGGAATGGCATCAAGAGTTCTTTTTGCTATCTCAGCTTTAGGGGCTGCTGTTGCTGCGTATAGAATGGTGTATAATTCGTTAGCTGATAATCAGGAACATCCATTCTTACGGAAGGTTGCTGGAATCAAATTAGCTAAAGAGCTTAGTATGTGAGAAATTTCATAGTAAAATAGAAAGCAGAAGCGGATGTTCCGCAACTAAAAAGGAAAACTTATTAACATGGCAAATACATTGAATGATCTGCTGGCGGCTTTGGACGACAGCGTTGCCATGGAGAAATCGGCTCAAGAAAATATCCCTGATATGAGCGAACTCTCTATGGACCAACTCATTAAGCTTGCCGAGGATGAGGGAGAACGTGCTGCTGCTGAAATGGCTGCTGCTGACGAAGCCCGACTGACCGACGCAAAAAAGGACGAACAAAAAGCTGATGACGAGAAAGCCGAAGCAAAAAAGGACAACTCTGAGGCTAAGAAAGACGAAAAAGATATGGACAAAGAAGCATTTTTGAAAAAGCTTGCTGAAATCGTTGTTTCCGACAACGGTGGAAGCGAAGATGACATGGTTAATGACCCTGCCGCCCAAATGGTGGCTATGGATGATGTCAAGGTTAAACCCCAGCCGGGAACTACTGACGGTGTTGGCAACCTGATTCAGACGATTATGAATTCGTCCGAACAAGCTGCTTCTGATACAGATTCTGGTGTTGAAGTGGGTGATGGTGATGACATGGCCGAGCCAGAAGAAGACCAAGTAACTAAGGCTGCGGCTTTAGACAATCTCATGTCTGCGGGGTTCTCCTTTGAAGAGGCTGCTGATATGGTGAAAGCTGCATCGGATGCTGTTTCCAAGCAGGAAGTTAAATATAGTGATATGGACAAAGCTGCGGCTGTTGGTGAACTGATGTCTCAGGGCATTGAGTTTGGCGAAGCGGTAGACTTGGTTAAGGAAGCTTCAATTGCTGGTATGGGTCGTCGTGTTGCACGTAAAACGGCTGTTGCGGTCGGTCATGCTAAACAAGCTCCTGGCAAAGCTATGAACGCGGTGTCTGAGGCTGGTCGTGATCAGTGGCTTCAAGGGCAGAAGACTATTGCCAAGACGATGACTCGTGCTGGAAATCCTAAAAAGGGTGTCATGAATGCTGTCAAGCGTACTGTTGGTGAAGCACGTAAAGTGGTTGGCACCTTGGCTGAAGATCATCCAGGTAAGCTGATGGCTGGTGCTGGTGGCGCGATGTTGGCTGGTGGCGCTTTGGCTGGTTATGCTGCGGCTCGCAAGCATGAAAAGAAGGCTGAGTACACGGATATGGACAAGGCGGCTGCGGTCGGTATGTTGATGGACCAAGGCGTTGATTTTGATACGGCGGTCCACGCTGTGCAAGAAGCTGCTGAACAATAAGCACTTTTCACTTTAACTGAAAGTAGGCCCAGGTTTCGAAAGAGGCCTGGGCTTTTTATATGATACCTTTAAAAACCCCTACTACGAGAGCATTCTCAACGCTGAAATCAGCTGTAACAAGGAAGACAATGAAAGCTGCCCCACTCCCTCTAACAAAAATCGCTATTGAAATTAAGAAAAAGAATGAAGGTAAGCTTCATTCTAAACTTGGAGTTCCTCCAGGAAAAAAGCTTACGATGTTAGAGTTAGCATCTGCTAAACAGAGTTCTAGCCCTGCCGAACGCAAAGAGGCTAGCTTCGCAATGAACGCTCGTAAATGGCACCATAACAAAACTGCCTCGTTAGCGGAGGTAGCTTTGTTAAATCACTTTGCTAAGTCTCGTGAAAAGAAGGCTAGCGACTTTACGGAGGCTATTAAGAATGAATCTCTTTCAACTGTTGGAGATCTTGCTGGTGGTGCTGTAGGGGGGGGTATTGCTCACGCCTTAACTCCTAATAATGATACAGATGAGCAAAAACATCGCAATGAATTAATCGGCGGTATTGTTGGAGCCAAAGCTACAAGTATTGGCGCAATGACTCTTGGGAGCAAGTTATTTAAACATGCTTCATATACTGAAGCTGCTAAAAAGGCTTTACAATATGCAGGGGAAAATGCTTTACTTTCAGGAGCGGGTGGCATTGTTGGACAAGAAATTGCTAACGACACAGCATCTGATGAAGTTATGAATAATCCTAAGCGAAGTGCTAGACGAGGTGCAGTTGGGGCATTAGCAGGAGGAGTAGGCACTAGCTTGGCAGTTAGCTTTGCACATGAAGTCAAGAATTTGAGAAATATTAAATGATTAATGATACTGACAAACACAAATTAAAAGCAACAGCTATAGGCTTGGAAGGCTCAGTAGGATTAGGAACACTTGCTACTGGTGCGTTAACTCTTTCTATGATGGGTATGCATGGTAGGAATAGGTATGATCTTCCTGCATCTACTATTGCAAAAGTAAAAAAGCATGTAGCTCCAGATTATAAAGGACAGCCAACTGTTCGCCGATATGTTCAGTCTATGTATAATCCATTTACAAAGGAAGTTCACTCTGCCCCGCATCTAGGGCACTTAGCCCATGAATTAGGTCATGCTTCAGACAAGGTACTTGAGCATCCTGTTGGCTTAGCTGCTTCTACTGCTGCCCGCATAGTTTCTACCCGTGGCGCACTTCCTCTGACAGCCGCAGCAGCTTATTTAGGAGCATCCAGGAAGAAGGGCGATAAAATGACTACTGCAGATAAAGCGGTATTAGGGACCTCTGGTGCAGCTTCTGCGATCACCTTAGGTCACGAAGCATATGCCTCTCTTAAGGCTCACCACGGTCTTAAAACCATGCTTAAATCACATGGTAAAGCGTTCAAGTATACTAAGAGTTTAATTCCTGCTCTTGGTACTTATGCTGTTGCGGCAGCAATGCCTTTTGCAGGGTATGCCTTAGCTAGAAAGGCTAGGGAGAAGATAGATAATAACAGTGTAAAATAATAGCATGACACCTAGAGAATTCGCCGTTGGTTCCACTGGAGCTTCATTAGCAGGAATTGCTGCTAATCATCTCCTTACAGATAGAACTAAACACGAAAAGAAAAATGTCGATAAACAACTTGCAGCGAGCGCAATTGGTGCGAACGCTGCCCACTTACTAATTAACAAAATGGCTACTTTACAAGAAACTCTTAACCGCGAGAAGGCCGCGCAATTTGCCTTCGTGAAGAGCTTTACAAAAACCGCTTCCCTGTCAGCTATTAAAGCTGGTAAATCCATTGAAGAAGCTAGAGCAGTTGCTCGTGCTTCTCTGGAAAAGTCGGCTTCATATAAGGCTCGTAAATCTTTGATCGAAAACTTGGAGAAAATTGCTTTTGAATCAGATCCTAAGGAAGTTCAGAAGCATGAGAAGTTAGCCTCTCTTGGTTTCCAAGAAGCGGATGTCAAAGCTCTGAAGCAAACCAATCCCGCCCTTATTGAAAAGCTGGCTTCTGCCACTGAACAACCTTGGGCTTTTGGGGAACCTTCTGGTCACATGACTAAAGCTGCAATGGACCCTCTATTGGCTTTCTGTCTCGGCAGTTAAACACTAAAAAAAGGGTTAACAGCCCTTTCTTAAAAAATGACACATACTCTCTTAGTTAAACGAGCTCAACAGCTCTATGATCAATACGGTAATCCTGCCCCTCAAAAGAACAGCGCGGTAAAAGCTTTAGCAACTCTCGGAGCTGCTGCCGGAGCTGGGTATTTGGCTCATAAAGGATTAAAGGCAGTTGCTCCAGAACTTCATTCTCAACTCGCTGAGAAGGCAAAAGGAGTTATTTCCAAAGTCACAGGAGGTAAGATTGGTGGCAATAGTACCGAAAATGCTGCAATCAACTCTGTGCATGACGACGCTGCAAATTTCGTCAAAAGTTTGAATAAGACTACTACCCGTACTAAAGGCGATGAGCAACAAGCTTTCACTCATATCAATAGATTAGACAAAGTTCATAAGTACCATTCCAATATGGCTGCTGAACATCCTGAATCTACTTTCACTGACTCTTCTGGCACAACAACGACTCATGCTGCTATGGCTAGCCAAGCAGAGCATATGAGTAACCTTATTGCTAAAAAGGTCCCTGGCGTCAAAAGTCAACTAGCTGCCAAACCCTAAAAAAACAGCGCTGATATCTTAGCGCTGTTTTTCTTTCATTTGCTTCTGCACAGATCATAGGTTCCGTACAGAGTATCCACAGCAAGTCTATCCCTCCACTTTCGGTATCTGTGCACATTGATACCTGCTACCTGGCAAGCTTCAAACAAAGGTAGCGGAGATAAATAAATAGCTTTGAGAATTGAGATTTTGTGATGTCTCGGCCAAGCTCTCCGATGTCCTTTACGATATGGTTTTGTTGGAGTATGTGTACCAGTTTCCGCAATCATTTTTAGCTTTCTTAAAAAGAGGAGAGACAATCCCTCCTCTTCTTGGTTATACCACTCAATGCTGAAACTTTGAGGGTTCTTCTTTTTCTTTTTCTTTCTCTTTTTCCTCTGCCACACATTTTGGGCAGATAACGATAATCTGACGACTCACAGGATTTACTACACACCTGAGAGAAGTTCCACACTTTTCACATATCGGACTCATCTTCTTCCTTTCTTGGGACTGGAAATAAAAGGGGGATTAGATCTGGAACAGGGATTTTGCGAATGTCTCCCCAATCCATGATTGCAATCTCACTACGGAGAATTGGTTCTTTAGGCCAATGACGAGGAGGAATTAGAATTCTCTCCTCAGGAGTCAATTCACGAATGTAAGTTCTTCTCTGAGCAAAGACTCCAAACTTATAAGAATCAGACATTTCTTCCCAAGGTACACCTTTATCAAAGAGCATCTTTCGACGTTCTGCATCTTTTTTACCATGTAACTCTTCTGCGGTAAAAATGGTACTGGCAAGCATATTGACAGAACATCTAGCGCAGTCTTCAACTCTGAAAAGTACAGCATCTACCGCATCTGCGTAAGAGGGTACATTCCATACTCTTGAATCAAAGCTAGGCACGTAGTGGTTCAACTCAGGAAGCCGAGTATAAATTTCCTGGTTGAACTTCCCTGAAGCCTTACCTGCACTAGTGGAAAGGAGCTTGTGCTTCTTCCCATTAAAAAGGTGGGAACAGTTATGGAAGCCAAGAGTGATTTCATCACTTTGAGTATAACCAAAAGAAGCATGCAGCTTGTCCACAAGAAATTTCATTGTGTTAACCATGCTCTCCCGGAAATTCACACAGATAGGACGAGGAAGTTTCCTAGTTACTGTATGAAATGCTTGACCATCCAAGCGCATGATGACAGGAAGATTGGGAATCAAGTAATCTTCCGTGGAGATCTTTTCAAACATCTTAGCTCGATCCCCTAGAGCCTCCATACGGCTTTGTTGCTGCATTATCTTTTCTTCCTTAAAATAAGGGGTTGTTTACATAGTTCTTATACCCCAAATGCCATTAATTAAACAAGCCCTAAATGCTCTGAAAGCAAGACAACTTGCAGCCAAAACTGGACTTATCCCAGAAGGAAATTGGAAATGGGCATTACGTCAGATGACAGACCCTAAAGGAAATCTCAAAGCGGAAGGCTTGGTAAATGCAGCTAAGAGAAGAATGGGGGCTATCAACCCAGAGTATATGACAGCCCTATCCAATGTTCAAAAACAAATTCCTAATAAAGAGATCTTGTACCAAGTTGCTATGGGGAAAATTCATAGTGTAATTGAAGGTGGAGAACATGGAGTTTTTGCTGATCAAAAACTGAAGAATCATTACTCAAATTGGGGGCACACTCATCCCTTAAATGGAGATACTCATCGCAGCGTATCTCCGTCAGGAAAACCTCCTGGACAAGTGTTAGCAGCTAAAGCCTCTGATATTGCAAAAGATAGAGATATGTTGACTAGAGCTAAGACTCCTGAAGCAGTTAAGTATTTCAGTAAGCACGTTAGACTAACTGGAGGAGACGATGATATTTCTACAGCTATTACTACGGCTAGAGATGTTCATAAGAACGGCTCTCGTAGCTCTATATTCCATATTGCAAACCCTACTCATGGGTATCAAGCTTCACATAGAGTTGTGGGGGAAATTGGTGATAATGAGAATATTAAGCATATTCAGAAACTCAGATCAGTCTATTTCAAAACGTAGGTTAAAGAAAACCATTACTTTGGTATAAGTAATTTAACTGGAGGATTAACCTATGTTTTTTACTATTATCTCAATCGGGGTTGCTATTGCAGCAACTGTGTATTTTATCTATAAGCGTCGTGCTAAACCTATGGAAGATGTCGCTGAGGTTGAAGAAGAACCGGAACCGGAACAGGAACAAGAGTCCAACCTAAGCTTACCACTTATGACTCCTGATGAAGCTAGAAAAAAGAGGGCGAAAGAAAAGTGTAAGCATCTTAAGAAGCCTGCACTTGGGTCATTGATTCGAGAATCTATTGAAGTTTCCAAAAAGCAATTCCTTGACTGTAAGGAATTTCTCGAGATAACTCGTCAAATGGCTTCTGACGGTGTTGACCCACGAAGTAAGCCTGAGAATGTTGAAAGGTATTACCTCTCAATGAGACAACTAGCGGCAATAGCGTTGTTCTTTGAGAAAGGTAAAACTAGAGAAGAAATTACTCTAGCTGGACAAGCTAATAATATTGGTGGAAGATTAGCTTGGTATTACATTGGTATGGCACCCTGGTAAGCATTCTCCCCTTCGGGGGAACTTTTTTTAGCTAGTCTAAAAAAACATAGTAAAATAGTAATACTGGCTAGGCAGTTTAACCTAGCAAGAATAAAAGGAAAAGCTAAATATGTTAATGTCATATACCGCTGAAGTTATTCGTGGCTGGCCCTATGATGGTGCCCGTGACTCGAATGAACTGATTCAGCAAGGTGCTGTCCTGCAGAATGGCGATGTTGTCGCTCTGCAAGCCGATGGTACTATCAACAAGGTTGGCGCTACTGCGGTGGCGATGGCTGGTCTTGTGATTCGTGGCAATGGTGATGGTCCGTCCAACGCCAATTCGGTCGGTCGTTTCCCGACTCCCCAACCGTCTTACACTGTTTCTGGTGTGGCTTGGGCGTCTGGTATTGCTACCGTTACTGTTGCGAATGCGCATGGCTATGCTGCGGGTAACTCTGTAACTCTGGCAGGTTTTGTACCTACTGGTTACAACGGTTCCTATGTGATTCTGACGACTCCTACTTCGACAACGTTCACTGTTGCTCTGGCTGCAAATCCAGGTACTGTGACGACTGAAGGTACAGTTTCGTTGAATTCTGCATTTGATCTGACTGGTCAGGCAACTGTGCTGTGGGGTAACTACATCGTTCGTACTTCTAACTATGCTGCTGGTGCTTATGTGCCGGGTTCACCTGTGAAAGCAGTGAATGGGCAATTTGCTCTGGGTATCGCTGGAACCGATCCGATTGTGGGTTATGTGCGTCGTGTGCAGGGTGCCTCTGCTACGCAAACTGCGTGTATTGAAATTGAGGTCCTGTAATTATGAACTATAACACTGAAACTACTCAAGTCCAGTTTATCAACCAAGCGTTTATCGATAAGTTAAACCGTGGTCATACCAAGGAAGCTGAACTGGCGATGACGACTTTTGTTCGTCAAAAACTGCGGGAAATGGGTTTTACTCGTAAAATCCTTGGTTTTAATCCTATTACCCCGGCTGAACTCGACCGTCAAGTTACGGAAGAGCCAACCGTGATTGTGGAAAAAGAGCCGGACAGCGTGGCTGCTTCGATGGGCTTCACAGGCCGTCCTAACGTGCGCTACTTCAAGGCTCCTCGGTATCCGGTTACTTTTGAAAAGCTGAGCTCAGAAGATTTCCGTAAATCGAAGTTTGAATTGGCGACTTACAGAACGGACATCCGTACTGTGATTCAAGAGAACAGCATCCGTGATCTGCAAACGCAAGAAGACGTTGGTTTCTACCAAAACATTCTGAGCATTGCTAACACGACTGGTAACGTGTATAACCTGACTGGCGGAATGACTTCGGAAAATATGCTGGCTGGTGTGAGCTATCTGGTTCAAAAGCAATTACCTGTTGGTAAAGTGCTTATGACCCAAAGCGCGTACTTGAAGCTGATTGGTCAGCCTGCTACGAACATCGGTTCTATCGCTGCTTCGGAGTTGTTCAAAGGTCAAACTGGTATTTCGACTCCTTATGGTTTCGAGATTGTGACCACGATTAAGAATGATGTCCTCCCGGATAATCAGTTCATCGTGTTTACACAGCCTGACTACCTGGGTCAAATGTACGCTATGCAAGACGCTACGGTGTTCTTGAAAGTCGAACAAGATATGATTCAGTTCAACGTGTATGAGTCGGTGGGTGTAGGTATCGGTAACGTCAACGGCGCTATCGTCTGCAACTTCTAAACTCTCATGTAGTTTTAAAGCCCTGGTTATGCCGGGGCTTTTTTTTGCCTAAAACCCCTGCCATTTTTTCGTGAGTCTTTCTCACAGGTAATATGGCTTCAGTTGCTCAAAGGGAAAGTTCTCTCCCGTGCTCCTTACATGTACTAAAAAAGGTCCGAAGACCCGAAAACTTACTCCCCAAAGGAGAGTAGAAGGATGTTACCTAGGGGTGTTTTTTTTATATCAAGTTCCCTTTTAATAATCCTGTAGCCCCTTCCGCCTGGTTGAATCCTGGCATAGAAGAATGAGCTATTTACGTCGATCAATTCCTTGATCTGAGTAGAGTATGGGCTTTTATTCCCCATCCCTCGCTTCCATCCACCACGAGGAAAGATGTCATAGTTTTCCAACTCTTCGTGATGAGCCACGGTCAGAGGTCGTTTCACAACGATCTCAACTCCGCGCCCATTCGTGGTTTCCCGCATAAAGATATCTGAAAAGCTTAATGTTTTCATGGTCATTTCCTTTTACAGTTACAAGATTTCCTGAAACGATCTTAGAGACCTTATGGAATAATTGTAGCTATGATTAGCAAGAACGCGGAAAAGTAAGATCCTAAGACAAACCCAGATAAGGATGTAATAAAAGCCGAATAGTAAATTCCCTGCAGAGGGAAACCCATCCACCACCAAGCTACCCAAACAATTCCGCAGAAGAATATCCAGATTCTTAGTGTTGCTACGGTATATTTAAGCAAGACTCCTACAAAGTTTCTCATATCAAACTTGCTAGGAAAGTGAAAGACATAAGCCAAGCTGATGCGTAGAGAATGAATACACAGACAGTATATACATTCTCAAAGAAAGATCCTCCTATTGCCAACGTTAAAATCCAAAATCCTCCTGTGACAATTGCCCAGACTACAATAAATCTTGCGCAATAGTCTACTGCCTTTAACGTAAATTTGTGCATAGCTTTCTCCTTACATTACTTATACCATTAAAAAAAGCGCGGTAGACGCGCTGAGGAGGGGAGGAGCATGACTCCAGTCACAAAAGCCAACACGGAGTGTGCAAATCAGGGGTAAGTTTCAAAGGGTTTGAATGGGGTGAAGCAGCCGAAAGGATTTTGACAGCTAGGCTTCGGGGTTGGTGAGGGAGTAATGACAAATACTGGCGCTGAGGCTTGCTCTCTAACTTGCGCTTGCTCTCTAACTTGCGCTTGCTCTGGTTTCTTGTGAACTGGTGCGGCTTTGTGGACATGTGGAGGAGCTGGCACCACCTTGGGAGTCACAGGAAGGGCTGGGATGGGACAAGAATTAGCTGGAAAGGACCCCTCCTTGATGATAAGAACCACGGGCTTAGGAGTTTCAAATTTTAAAATGAAAAACACTTCCAAGGCTACAAGCGATGCAATTAACAGGGTATAAAACAACTTTCTCATAGGAATCTCCATTAGACTCCTATTTTAAGATTAGTCCTGACTTAAAGGTGTCCCACCTGTTCAAAAAAAGAGAAAGTCTAGTGATAAACACGTTGACTTCCTCAAGGGGGGTTGTTACTGCGGAGCTGCCTCACTCTCGGGGAGTGGAGGAAGACCCAGACGGCGCCTGATGATTGGGTCGGTGTGCTTAGGGTGACCCTTTGTTGCCTTCTCTTCGGCAACAACACTGGGGCACTGATGGTTAGTGCCCTTGGAAGCCTCTGCGACTTCCTTGGATTGACACATGATGTTGAATGAGATTTCAGTCATCCCAAGCTTTGCCATGATTGCCGCGTCTAGGCGACGTTCACAGCCTTCATCTGTTATTGTTTTTCCAAGGCTAATGCCGAAACCTGGCCCAGCCACACCGCCTGAAGCTGACCCAAGACATGTCTCAGTAATTGAGTTTGTCAGGTTGGGGGCATAGATCCCCGGTACATTCTTGACGGTTTGCGTCCCCGAGTAGTTAACGTTCGTGTTTGAGTTTACGCCCCCACTGTAGGTCACAGAAGAAGTGTCATTTGCAGTGCTGGTGTTTGTGCTGCTTGTCACACCGGGAAAATTTAGCGTGTTGTTCACGCTTGACAAAGCTTGAGATCCAGACAGGGACTGGGAATTGGAGCTTGACCCTGCTTGGGCCGAATCAGCTGCTTGGGCAATCCCCATCGCCCCAAACAGCAAAATGAAAGAGACAAGAAGTTTCTTCATGGTTTTTTCCTTGGTTGGAAGTATGGAATTCGGGGTAGGCGAGAGGGACAACTCCGCCTACCTCAGGACACTCACTCTAAGATCTTAGGGTAAGCCACCTAAAACTGTTCTCAGAAACCGCCGAAAACCGGAAAGCTGTTGAAGCTGCCGAAAGCGGTGGAAGAACCACCTGCAGTACCAATCGACGCTGCACCGCCGTTGCCCATGCCGCCCGCCCCGTTCAGGGTGGTGGTAGTGCTTCCAGTCTGGGTTTGCACCACGCCGTTGTTGGCTGTGGAATTACCGAACGACTGGTTGTCATTCGAACTTCCACTCATGTGAAAACCATTCCCGAACGCAATTGCACCACCACCACCGACACTGCTGGAGCTGCTGCTGGACTGCGCGGATACCATGGGAAAGGCGGGGAAAGCCATGGCAGGTACGGACATTGCCAAGGCAGCAGCGGCAACCAACATCTTGAATTTGTTTTTCATGTAAATCTCCTGGTTGAGGAAGTCAGCGAAATTACTGACAAAATGTGAGAAAACGTGTTGTCTCCTCAACTTTCTTATACCACAATTTATTTCGATATAAGGTTTGCTTGCTTCCAAATCTTGACTTTCTAATAAAATTAAAATACAATAACTACTAAAGATATGTTAACAGCTACCAAAATTCGCATTTACCCAAACGCCAAGCAAGAGGAATCTCTTGCTAAAGCGTTCGGTTGTGCACGTTGGCTGTGGAACAACAGTCTTGCTGAGACGCAAAAGGTGTACAAGGAAACCGGCAAAGGTCTTAGTCATTTTGATTTGAACAATCGCCTTCCAGAACTCAAGAAAGAACATGAGTGGCTTGCTGAACCCTATGCTCAGGTACTTCAAGCTGTAAGTTTGAACCTGTCTCGCGCCTTTGTAAACTTTTTCAAGCGCAGGGCGAAGTATCCAAAATTCAAATCGAAGCACGACAAGCAATCTATCCAATACCCGCAGGGAGTCAAGATTGTTGAAGGGCGGAAGCTGTATCTTCCCAAAATTGGTCATATCAAGGCCGTGGTTCACCGCGAGATTGTGGGAAAGATCAAAACCGTCACCATGAGCCGGAATCAATCGGGTCAATATTTTGCTTCGGTGCTGACTGAAAACGGTGTTGATGCGCCAGCGGCTTCCTTTGACGGCAAGATCATCGGCATAGATGTTGGTCTAACTCATCTTGCCGTAACAAGTGACGGCACTAAGTTCGACAACCCTCGTTACTTTGCCAAATCTCTAAAGAACCTGAAAAGGAAGCAACAAAAACTTTCCCGTAAGGTGAAAGGAAGTAAGACGAAAAATAAAGCCAGAATTCTTGTCGCAAAAGCTCATAATCGTGTAGCGAATGCGCGCAAGGACTGGTTGCACAAACTTTCTCGGCGGTTAGTTGACGAAAACCAAGTCATAGCAGTCGAGGATTTGAACGTCAAAGGAATGATGAAGAATCATTGCTTGGCAAAGGGCATTGGCGATGCAGGGTGGGGTATGTTTACCAGATTTCTCGAATACAAAGCCGCGAAAGCGGGTAAAGGATTCGTGAAGGTAAACCGCTTCTTCCCTTCGAGTAAGACTTGTTCGTGTTGTTCGCACGTTCAAAACTCGATGCCTTTGAATATTCGCTCTTGGCGATGTGAGCAATGTGGCACCCTGCACGACAGGGACATAAATGCCGCAAAGAACATTGCCCTAGAAGCACAACGTATGATAGCGGCGGGAATCGTCGTTACTGCTAACCGAGGCACTGTTAGACAAGGCAAAAGGCAAAAGCCCGCTGTTCTTGCTCGTGCCGTTGAAATTAGAAGCTCTGTCCTTTAGGGTGGGGCAATTCACACCAAAAAAGTACTAAAATACCCCCGTGAAGAAAAAGATAGATAATAACCCGGCTCATGATAGAGTTCTAACTAAGCTCAAAGAGAACGGCGCTGTTATTGCAGCGCACATGATGGGTTCTGGGAAAACTGTTCTGGCATGGAGAGCAGCAGATGAAGTAGCAACTCCGAAGGGTAAGACCTTAATGGTTGTCCCTGCCTCTTTAGTTTCCAATATGGAAAATGCTAAGGAAGAGTTTGGATTCAAGTCTAAGCCAATTATTCTATCTTATGAAAAAGCTCAAAAACTAGCTCCCGAACTTGCTAAAGTAAATTGGGATTTAGTAGCATTTGATGAGGCTCACAGACTCCGAAATACACAGACTGATCGTGTTGAAAATATGCGTAGCGTTATTGCAAAAGCCAAAAATGTACTTTTGCTTACAGGGACTCCAGACTACAATAACCCTGAAGATATAAAGAATTTAATTTCGTTCGCTACTAAAGGTAAAGTTAGCCCAGAGATTGCTCTTGAGAAGAGGGAAATAGTTCCTTCAGTCTATGACAGAATTTTCAAGGGATCTAAGCCTACAACAGTGGAAGAACTTCATATTAGCCCCGAAGCTAAAAAGGAAGTAGAAGCCTTTGTCCATTTCTATGATCCTGCTACTTCTGATAAGGCACAGCACTTTCCAGAAGTTTTAGAGTCTAAGGTTATAGTCCCTATGGATGCTGGGCAGGAATCTCTCTACAAATATTTCGAGAGACAGTTGCCAGCATCAATTCGTCACCAAGTAAAGAATAACCTTCCGCTTCTTAAGCAGGACGCTGCAAAGTTTTCTGTTTTTGCTAACAGCTTTAGACAGCTTTCAAACGGAGTTCAAGGCTTTTCACCGGACCCTGAAAAGGCTCCGATTTCACCCAAGATTCAAGTTGCTGTTGAGAGACTTACTCAACGAGCAAAAGAAGAACCTAAGTTTCGTGCAGTAGTCTATTCAAATTACCTGACTTCAGGAATTGAACCCTACAAGAAAGAACTTGCAAAGACTGGAGTTAAGGCTGTAGAAGTAACTGGAGGAATGTCTAAAGCAGAAAAAGACGCCGCAGTTAAGGCTTACAACACGAACAAGGCCAAGGTCATGTTAATCTCTTCCTCTGGAGGAGAGGGGCTAGACCTCAAAGGTACTAGACTTGTTCAAGTCCTAGAACCACACTTCAATGCTTCTAAGATCAAGCAAGTTATTGGTCGTGGAAGTCGCTTCAAATCTCATTCCCACTTGCCAAAAGAAGACCGGAATGTTATAGTAGAACATTACTTGTCGAGAAAGCCATCAACACGCGATCCTGCGATTGATGAGTATCTTTTCAACATGTCTTTAGAAAAGCATGAGCATGGCAAGAAAGTTCTAAAATACGCAGATAAGGAATAATTAAAAATGTACATTAAAAATCTTACACAAAACCATATCAGCTTGTTTCATGGAGGCTTGGTTGTTAAACGTGGTGCCACAGAATTGATTGCAAAAGCTGACGCGGATAGTAGGGAAGTTTCTGATGCTGTTCGTCGGGGCTGGATTGCTCTGGTGAATGATGCTGAAGGTGGTACGGTTGCGGCAACTGAAATTGCACCTCCGACAATGACTGATCCTGCAACTGTCGGAACCTTAGATCCCTCAGAAGTAGCAGCCGAAGCTGCTGCCTCAGCGACATCTGTTAAACGAACTCGTAAAGCCAAGGCCGACACTGAGCCAGAAGCTTCCAGCGATGCTGCAGCCTAGTCAGTACTACTACGGTCTATTAAAGCTGACTCATCTTCCTACAGGTGAGTCAGTTCTACATGAGTGGAAATATAGGGAAAGTTGGCACTCTGCCAGGGAAAAGGCTATGTGTAGGTTAGTTGGTAAACTCAAAGTTTTACCTGCCTCCACAGAGGAAGTTGCTAGTTATGAGTTTCCAGATGACCAACCTTATCCTGATGACATCACATTGTTTAAAATAGCTTCATGACCGCTCCCGTTTTAACTCCAGAAGAAGTCAAACTCTATATTCAAGATAGAGCAGAACTCAATTATCTGCTCCCTGGTGAAGAATTTGGTCTTCCACAAATTAGCTTAGCAATTGGCTTAGCCATTGACATGTTCAATATGGGTATTGCTCCCATTACAACATATACCTCAATGACTTTTCCAAGCAAATCCATTCTTCTCTACGGAACTTTAGCTCGTCTCTTTCAAGGACAGGCAGCCCTGTATGCTCGTAATCAAATGGATTATAGCGATGGAGGTATTACTTTACCAGTTGAAGAAAGAACTCAATACTACACTCAGCTTGCGACAATGTATGACACTACGTTTAATCAGGCCGGTAAAACCTGGAAAACGGCAATGAACATTGAAGAAGGTTTTGGTGGAGTATTCTCTGACTATGCAGGATTCCCATTATGGTAATTGTAAAAATCAAAATTAATGGAATGGAGTTTTCTGAAGAGGAAGCTCGGCAAATCTACGAACACTTGAAAAAGTACTTCGGGAAGGTGGAATATACTCCGGCCCCTGGGTTTAAATACTTTGACCCTGTTTGGATTGATACCACTTTTGGATATAAAGTGACGTGTTAAACTTCAATATAGGATTTGGATACTACCCTTGGTTTGTCCCTGGAGAAATTCCAGGTACAGACCTTCAGGCTTTGCCGGGGCAGTTTGCAATTAGTGTAATTCCTGCTTACTATGTTGGTAATTACATTAGTTGGTCCGTTCCTGTCTATTGGGGCAACTGTGTCTTTAACATCTACTCAGCGCAGGGTGATTCTCAGATTCCTACGCTTCTCAACAAAGCGCCCCTTACCAGTCCAAGTTATTTTGATACTAGTAGTGTCAACCCTTCATCATTTAATCAAACATTCTACACGATTGAGGCGATTCTACCGTCAGGAGCAATTGCACGTTCACCGGCTACGACATGGGCACCAGTCCAAAACCCATGGGTCTTCCTAAGAGCTAAAGAAATTCAGCGCAGGGAAAACCTATTCTTATCAAAGTTCTTCGGTGTTCAAAGCCAGTTCTTCCGTAAGAAGTTCTTTGGGCAAAGGTGTACTAGATGCTGGAACACCCAAGCTGAGAAAGTTATGGATGACCGCTGCACAGTTTGCTTCGGGACTGGATTTGAAGGCGGGTACTGGGAAGCAATTAATGTAAATCTAAACTACAACCCTGTACAAAATAACTCTCAATATACCCCTGTTGGAGTGGCTGAACCAGTCCAAATTCAAGCTTGGACAACGAGCGTTCCTACAATTCAGACATTCGATCTCATTTTCCGTATCCCAGATGCTAAAATGTTTAGAGTGAGCTCTGTTCAGCCTACAGAGTTACAAGCAGTTAGAGTTCGACAAACATTAATTCTAACTGAACTCGATAAGGATTCAATTGAGTACGAACTTGTCAGCGTTCCAGGGTAACCCAGCAACAGCCTTATTCTCGGCTCCTTTTCTCGCGTCCCTTATTGTTGGCCCTTTAAGATATTTCTTCAACCAGTATGGGGGAGCTATTTCCCTGCAATGGTCAGATAACATCAACAACTCTGAGATAGAAATTGATACCATCAATAACTATCACAAAATTGCTGTTGGTGCAAAACCACGCATTATGGTGGATAGAGGACAGTTTGGCATTTCAGGCTCAGGTTTGACCGACAACATGGCTGAACAAACTAATGTCGGAGCGATGTATGGAAAGACAAGTTTGAGAAATCTTGTTCTCTATACAGGCCAAGCTAGTCTTATTGTTCAATCCAGACAGGAAGGAACTTGTGAACGTGTTGCAGATTTGGCACATCACTTTCTTTTATGGTCTGCTCCTTACTTATGTAACTCACAAGGCTTTAAGTCTTTTGCAAAAAATATCGTTGTAAGTTCATGCTCTCCTTCAACAGAAGATGTTGAAATTTTCGAAATTCAAATCGCCGTACCCTGGATTAGAGAAGAGGCATGGCAAGTTATGAACGATGCAGTTCTGATAAAAGGAATTGATTTGTTTTTAACAAGTTAAAATAGGGGTACCTTACCAAATAACCCGACATGTCTTACGTAAAACCTACTACATTAGTCTACCAGGAGTTACAAACTTCTGGAGGCTCAAATCCAGTCACCCCTGACCTTTCTACGGTTATCGTGGGACCGGCATATAACATTCTTCAATACATTGCAGGAAGTACATCTTCTTTGGTACAGACCGCTGCTCTAGGAACTCTCACCACTACTGGCACTATTGCTGCCAACTCTACTGCCTTAACTGTTGCTTCAACAGCCGGTTTTGGGGTGGGCGAGGTTGTTCTAGTTGCTGGAGCCGGTGCTTCAGGAGCGACCCTACAAGCAACTATCCTCAATATCACAGGTAATGTGATGACCTTGAACTCTGCAGCTTCAGTTGCTGTGACTTCTGCTAATGTCATCGCCTCCGGTGTCATTGCGACAAATCTTGTTGCAACAACCCTATCTCTCCCAGGTCAACTTCCCGGTCAGCTCGTAGATCCCACCAGCATTCAAGTTTGGCTCAACAACGCTGTCGTCCAAACAATGGCGACTGGTGTAAATGGTCTTCCGGGCAGCAATGCTCTGACAGTGGCTACTACAACGACTACGGCTACTACTACCGCTTCGAGCGCAGTAGTGACTGTGGCTTCGTCTGCTGGCTTAGTGGTTGGTGATCTTATTACAATCGCTGGTGCTGGAGTTGGTGGTGCTCTACTGACCTCAACAATTTCGCAGGTCACCTCCCTGACTTCGATTACTCTCGCAACTACTGCTACGACTGCAGTAACGACTGCTGCTCTGACTAAGCTTCTGCCCCCAAACATCAACACTCTGACGAACACTCTAAATGCTGTTGCTGGTGCAAATGCTACGATTGCATACACGAATGCTAGCTCTGTTAATAAGACGTTTACTACAACCCTCCTGACGGTCACTACGACTAGCGGATTGAATGGTAATGTCTCTGCCCTGACTACAGCAGATGTGTTGCCTGCGGACTTTGTAACCTTCGGCGGACTTACTGTCGAACAGACTTATAACAACCAACTCCTGCCTATCACTGATCCTGTCAATGGTTCTTCTACCTACTTAACAGCTACGGTTGGAACTACAGGAGATATTACAATCAACCCAGATATCCACTTGGCTTATGGTCTAGTTCTGTCTGCGAGTGTGAATATTGCCTACCGTGCCCTACGTCAAGATATTTCCAACGAACTCTTGACTTTCAACAGTATTTCTGACGTGGAAGGTTTGCTTGGAGTTATCTCTGAGGCTAACCCCTTAGCGCTGGCTCTACAAACTGCCCTTTCTAACACCACTAGCTCTGTCTACGGTATGGCCGTAGCATCTGATGACTTAATTGGTCACGAAGCAGCTCTGTCTGCCCTTGAAAACCAAAATGTCTATGCGATTGTTCCTCTGACTCAAGACATTGCGATTCTGGGTGCTTATCAAGCGCACGTTGATCAAATGTCCTTGCCGACTTCCTACTCTTGGAGAGTCTTACTTGCCAACACTGCGCTTCCCTTAGTGCAAGATATTGGTTCATACTCTGCCACGAATGTCAACGCCAATGCTGGTAACAACACGATTTCTCTGGTAAGTGGAAAGTATGTCTTGACTGCTTCCAATGCAACCTTCATCTCTGATGGTGTGAATCCTGGCGATTCAGTAGTTATCACTTCGGTTTCTTCGGGAACGACTGGTACTTTCCAAGTTCAGAATCTGATTTCTAACCAACAAATTGTGATCAACGCTACAGCGGCTGCTGCTGCGGTGAGCTACTACATTACTCGTAACCTGACTACAACTCAGATTGCTAATGATGTTGCTGCTCAAGCTCAAACCTTCGGTGATAACCGAGTGTGGTATGTGCAGCCAGATATGTGTGGTGTTCCGGTTGGTGGTGTTACTGTTAATGTGCCAGGGTATTACCTCTGTGCGGCTCTTGGCGGTGCTGTTGCTGGACAACCTGTTCAACAAGGCTTTACTAACCTGGGTCTTGCTGGTATCTCTACTCTGTATCACAGCAACTTCTTCTTCAAGAAAGAGGACCTTAACACAATGGCTGCGTCAGGTGTCTGCTTGGTTGTTCAAAAGACCCAAACAAGTACTCCTTATGTCCGACATGCTTTGACAACCAATGTTACTACTCTGCAATACAGAGAGCAGTTGATTGTTAAGAACTGGGATTACCTGTCGTACTACTATCATGAAATCATGGATGCCTTTATCGGTAAATGGAACATTACTCCAGACACCTTAAACATCCTGCAGCAAACAGTTGTTTCGGCTTCTGAGTACCTTAAGACACAGAAGTTACCACGAATTGGTTCTCCACTTCTGGGATATAGCAATTTGTCAGTAGTGCAAGAGGCAACGGCACAAGATAGAGTTATGACTTCAATGCAGATCTCCATCGTTGATCCGTTAAACTATATGGATTTCTACCTTATTATCTAATCTAACAAATGGCTACAATTAACCCGCAACAAGACGTTCTAGGTACCCTTCAAAATTCCGGTTTCTCAACAAACTGGGATTGGAAGGGGATGTATGTAGAGTCACTGAATGGTGACGGCTATGAACGCTTCTCGCAGTATTCTGCGACTCCTGATACAACTGCCCTTTTTGGTGGTCCTGCTCGATTTACGGCTCTTGGCGGGTCGCCTACCGCTTTGACTCCTATAGGTCTGTCAGACAACATTCAGTTGGCATCTAACCCACAACTTGCTCAACTGTTTGAAATTGGATCTAATCGTTCTTTCTTTACAAGAGGCAAGACGACAAACACCTTGACGTTCTCACGGATGCTAGCTAACCAAAGTAACATTCTGAGCGTTTTGACTCAATCAGCATATCACCTGAGCCCAGGTAATTCTGATGGAGCTGCTGCTCCTGGTGCTGCTTCTCCGAATCCGAATGTCATGCTTAATTTGGACTCGGAGTATTTTGCAGTTCCGTTCGGTCTGATGATTCTGATGAAGACTCGTGGTGGTGGTGCTTCTGGTAATGGTTCAGTCTTGGCTGCGGTATATTGCGAGTCTTGCATGTTCCAAAACTACCAATTCACAGTGGCTAACTCCTCACCTGTAATCCAAGAAGGTTTACAGATTATCTTTGACCGAGTAGTTCCAGTGGCTATGGGTTCCTAAAAAAAGGGATTAGAGGTAAACTAAGGGGGCTCATGGCTCCCTTTTTTATGTTCCATTCTCCTAAACTTAAAGACCTCGAAGACGGTCTTGTAACGTCCGTTGATTCTGATCGTAGTGTTTGCTCTGTACACACTGTTAGTGGGCGCGTATACACTGGTGTACGCTGGCTTGTACCTATCGGAATGGATGATGCAACCCCTCACGTTGATGATGCGGTCTTAATTCACTCAGGTATGGGTTACCCCCTTATCCTTGGCAAAAAGCCTAAGGTTGAGCCTTCCTACCTTCCACAGGCCAATACAGGAGCAGGAGGTACTGCTCTGCCGAGTTTTAGTAACACCGCAATGGTCGGTGTTTCAGCTAATGCAAACCAAACACAAGGCTTTTTACAAAAAGACAGATTCTGGAGAATTGGAACTAGTGTTTTGGGAATGCTCAGAACAGGTTCAATTCTTTTAAAGGCCCATAGCCTAGCTCAGATTGTTATCTCAAAGTTAGACCAAAGTATTCGCATTGTTTCTAGAAGCTATGAGCGTTTCTCAGATTGGGGTGATGAAGTTGTATCAAACTACTCTGGAAGACTCTATAGATATATTGGGTTTAACACAAACTTCCAACAAGCTAAAAATAGTGCATACCTGTATGACCAGATTGAAGGAGATGTTGCAGCAGGAGAATTTGCTACAACAGATCCATTCAACACTACAGGTGCTGCACCAGCGACAACTACAGAGATTCGTAAGAAGCGCTTGAAAGATCTGCAAGGGAACTATATTATGTTAGAGACCCTTGCTACGGATGGGTCTCTCACCTTGAACATCACTGCTCCAAATGGGGGAACTCAGAACAGCGTTGTAACACAAACAAATAACGAGGTTTCAAGCGTTGTACAAACTACTGCGACCTCAGGTGAAAGCAGAATTACTCAACAGGATGCACAATGGGAAGTCTATATTCAGGGCGTTACTATCGTCGTTACACCAAACTCTATTACAAGCACCGTGGGAGGCTCAGTTATTACTCAAACTCCGACAGCTATTACAGGGACGATTGGGGCTACAGAATTGAATTTAACTGGAACCCAAGGTGTGCTTTCTAGCAACGGACATGCCGTTGCCGTGACTTCCTCAGGAATAGCTTTGACTTAACTCAAGACATTTCTGACACGCATTAAGGTCTAGCAAGTTGGTTTCAGGGTTTCTAACCCCTGTCTCCATGTCTATCCAGAAGTTTCGATTTCCAATAATCTCCGTGATTTGCTTAAGGTTTTGTTCGATATTATCTGGATTGATTCCTCCGGCATACCCACAATAAACCTCTGGAAAAGGCTTAGGCCAAGATTTTTGAGGAACTCCTTCATCGAAGAGGATAGAGTAGTTATTTAGCCCTGCAAAGTGATGCCACAAGTTCTCAGTCAGAGTGTTGTGCTGGGTAATGAATCCGACGTTTGGAAATTTGTCAAAAACTTCTCGTAGAGCACCGAGATCTATTTCAGAGAAGTTTAGTTGTACCCTGCCTCGGCGCTTAGACATGAGGTTGAGAAGAATAGTCTCTGTAACTTCCCCTTTCAAAAGGTTCTCAACGCTCCTACCACAGAAATGAAGAGAGCAGTTCACATTAGAAGGTAGGTCCGTCAATGCTGTTGTAATGAACTCAAAAGAAGGATAGCGTGGATTTTCCTTCCCAGCATGTGACCAAAGAAAACCCCACTCTGCAGCAACGAACACTGAAGAAATATCCTCAATGTCTTTAAGAGAGGTTTGTTCATCTACTCCGGTAAAAGTGCAATAATCTAGTCTCATATTTTTTCCTAGAGGTAAAAAAGAACCCAGCTTTCGCTGGGGTGTAAATCATTAACCTGTTACAACTGCTTCAATTGGTTGGATTTGCGTTTCTTCATGAGTTGTTCCTGTACTGAGGGTAGATTGCCAAGTCTCCCATAGTCGTTGACCATGGACAGCATTGAGTTGTTTAAACCAATTCAGTCTGCCAGTAATTTCCCTTCGAAATTCTTCTGGTGACTTATTATTTTTGGAAGCTTCCGCCTCTAACCCATTTCGAGATACATTGTGAACAATGGCTCGAAGTCTTTTCCGTTCCTTCACAAGAAGGTTGGACTTTTCATTTACAACGACACCACACACCCATTGGCGTGTCTTACGAGTCATGATTTTCGTTTTCTTGGTGTTGATGTAAAAGCCATACTTTTGAAGAGTTGTTGCAACAAACATCTTTACTTCCTCGATGTTTGGGATTGTATCACTTGAGATAGTGATGTCATCCGCATAGATCGTAACAGTAAGTCCTTTTGCTTTGCAATACTCAACAATTTCTGGACCGAAGGAAAGAGTCGCAATAATGTTGCTAACCTTCGGACTAGTTAGAGCGCCTTGAGGAACGAAGTACGTGTAGGTACAAAGTTCGGACACGGTTTTTGCGGGGGCTACACCCATCCCCTCTGAAATCAAAACATCATAAAGATTTTGAACACGAATACTTGGAAAGAAATTCTTAATATCGAAACTTAGAACAACTCTTTTACCAACATGATGTTGGACCATCTGTGGGATTGATTTTCCCGTTTCGAACGCATAGCATTCAGGAAGCACGGGATACTTTTCCCAGATATTCTTCAGGAGTTTGTATTGAACACGGCGTAGTGCTTTGCTTGGATCAAAGATCTCTCTAAACTCTCCTGGGCGTTTCTTGGGAATTTTGTACTTCTTGTAATTGCTGTACGTGTTAAAGCTGAGATAGGTAAGATACGAAGCACTCAGGTTTCCCAAAGATTTTGCTAGATCACTATTTGTTTGAATGTTTGGAAATAGCATGATTATTCCTCATACTCAACAGTTTTCCACATGATGTCTACCATGTTAGTGATTTCTGCTTCTTCTTGTGCTTCTACTGCTTGGACCTCCGGGGGCTGTTCTTTCGGTATCGTGGTTAAACGACTGGCCGCTAAAAATTTTCCCTTGATGAGGTCTGCCTTTGTGAGCCTGTAGACTTTTTTCTTCAGAAACACAAACCCATCTGTAAGCACAGGTGGGGCTAGCTCAAAGATAATTTGAGGCCCTTTTTCTACTACCTTGATTCTGTAATAGTCCAGAGTTCCATCATCGTTGATGCTGGCAAACCTATCTCGTTCATACTCTAGAGACGTAATCGTTCTCTTAAACTGTGGATGCGTTACTTGCTCGCTCATTCTCGTTTAACACTCTGTTAACGGTACGAACGAGTAAAAGCATTTGCGAAAAGACTGATTCAACTTGGACTAAAAATTTCTTAATACATGCGAGAAAGTTAGCAAACATTGTGGGATTTCTCCAGATTTTGTTTTTATTATAGAGGAGAACAGAGAGAATAAATCAGTCAATTCGACAGCTTCTACTGTTCTTCTAGTAGTCCAGCATGGATTATTCCATGCTTTCAGTTTATAAAAAGGAAGTGGTTGGGGTTTACCCTGTGTTCTAGGAGAACACTTTCAGTGTGGAAGTCTCCACTGAATTTCTTATACCAGAACTTTGGAAAACTTCTAGGGGGACTAAGAAGCCCGCTGTTGGGTTTCTACCTCTGCCCCAGCTTCCCACTACGTTAGCCCCTTCTTCCTCAGCTTTCAGTAACCATAGGGAAAGCTAGCCATAGGAATGCCTCTAAAACCCACTAGGAAGCCCGCTATTGGGTTTTCTACCCCTACCCTAGGCAACCCTAGCTCCCCCCTACGTTAGCCCCTTAGAAGGGCTGTAATCTTTTGACAACCAAGGATTTCTGAAAAACCTAATTTTTCTGATACTACTTGTCATGCCTTAAGTTGTTGATTTTATTG
>Ga0078972_1003900_pt1 | contig 43032 bp, 30 predicted proteins | sample YelNatPaOPGAMG01_FD_67568 | JGI IMG/M metagenome (GOLD analysis project Ga0078972, IMG submission 67568) | Hot spring thermophilic microbial communities from Obsidian Pool, Yellowstone National Park, USA - OP-RAMG-01 (SPADES assembly) (version 2) | ecosystem: Environmental > Aquatic > Thermal...
AGTTTCATTACGAATCTCGAGTCGAGGTTGAATGAATGACGCCTCGAGCCGACGCCCTCTGTGGTATTGCAGAGCCCCTCTGACTCTCTATGCAGCATCTGCTTGAGCGGTGCAGGCGCTAGGGCGAGTGCTCAAGGCAGCCACTCGCCGCTCGATGGAACGTATGAAAAGACCTGTATATCCGAAAGCAAGTATGGGTAATGGAACTTGAAGGTAGGGTACAGTTTCATAAACACTTTCCCGCTTGCCGAAATCCATCCCGCAATCTGGGATCCCTGATCAATGGAGACGTTCTGTCATCGAGGACATATCTACGCTGCGCGATGCTCTTTTGCTCCAAAACCACACATCGTACCGCTTTTTCTTAAAACACCAGCGGTAGACGCAACCCCCGCAGAGCCGCGTGAAAAACCGGACTCTATTCTCTTCACGAACTTTACTGCGGGGCTATTGGAACGCGGTAGTCTCTGCTGAAGAGGCAAGCTCTCGTTAGGATTAAAGAGCAGCAACAGTGCGTCCCTTGACCGAAAAGTCGGCTTCGCGAGCCTGCCAAGTTGAAAACCTCTACCAAGACGGACGCAGGTCGCTCAGTCTCGAACTGGCACTGACGCTGTGTTTCCAGGCTCCGAGTACTTGCCCTTTCGCACTGCTCGTGGATGCGGACAGAGATTCGCACTGGTGCTGTCCTGGTCGAACGAACGTATGTTTCACTTTTCGAAAGACCTGTGTCGCTAAAACCTGCTTTTGCGCGAGTGCTTTCACCGATTATCTACAGGGCACGCGTCTGGCAGCGTCCGTGTCACAGGAGTCGTCAAACTCGACACTTTTCAGCGGGCGAGCGACTCTCTAGCGCTACCATGGTAGCGACCGATGGACCTGGAGCGCCCTCGTCACAAAAGTCGCCCTCGCGCGGCCTCCTGGTGGAGCTCGCTGTCGAGTCACTGGCGCATGGTACTGGCATGGGCGTCAGTCGTTTGCAACTGAGTGAGAACGAGTCATTCGTGGTGCTCGTCCACAACGCCATTCCAGGAGAACGAGTGCGTGCTCGCATCATTCGTCGGAAACGTAACCATGCGGAGGCGATAGTGGTGGAACGCCTAGATCCACCCTCGATGTTCGCAACTGCGCCACTGTGTCGACACTTCCTCGAAGGTTGTGGAGGCTGCAAGTTTCAGAACTTGATCTACACAAAACAGTTGTCCGAGAAGGAGGAGCAAGTTCGTGACATGTATCGGGCCTTGCTCCGCCGTCTGGAGACAGATGGACTTGCATCTGAGGCATCGGTAGAGTTCTTACCGGCCGTAGGAGCAACGGTGCCTACAGGACTCTACGCGTATCGGAACAAGATGGATTTCACCTTTGGAACTCGTGTATGGCGTCCGAAACCGAATACAGCAGACGATAGCGGAAAGGTCACGCTGCGTCAGGGCCGGGACACGTCCACGCGAGACGAAAACACGGTTAGTTCTGGTAGGAAACGACCCGGGACGGACACAGCTCCGGAAAGCGGTGAGGACATGCGCACTGGGTTTGCGCTGGGACTGCACGTACCGCGACGCTACGATAAGGTGCTCTGCATTGAGGACTGCGCACTTCAGATCGACATCGCGAACGAAATCCTTCGCTTCGTCGAGCGTCATTGTCGACCGCTGGCCGAGACGCTCTTGCCGCCCTACGACCTCGTGGAACACGTTGGTTTCCTGCGCAACCTGGTCATTCGGACAGCTCAAGACCGACACAATCAGACGCAGGTGATGGTCAACCTAGTCACGAGCCCACCGGCAGACGCTCACCAGCAGGCTGCACTGGAGGACGTTGCGGCTGCGCTGTGGAAAGCTTTCGGTGAGACCAATCGTGGCCTTGTTTGCGTGCTGCAAAATATTACCAGCAATCGCTCCGGAGTTGCGGTCGGAGAGAGCCAACGACGCCTGGCAGGTACCCAGGATACCATCGAACAGTGCCTGCGTCCGCTTCGCCACGTGCGCTCTCGAATCCAAACCAACTCCTGGTCCGAGACGGGCATCAACTTTCAGATTTCCGCGAATTCCTTCTTTCAGACGAATCCAGCACAAGCTGAACGGCTCATGGCGGTTGTTCTGGAGAACAGCGGCCTCCTGGAACAGGCGAGCGCCGGTCAGGTGTCACCCGCTGCAGAGTCTTCTGCCGAGCTTGCCGTGTCGAGCCCGCAGGCCAGACAAGACACCGGTGCGCTCGTTGTGGACCTCTTCTGCGGCACTGGCACCATTGCGCTTTGCTTGGCACCTTTCGCCGAGCAAGTTCTGGGACTGGAGCTCGTGGCGAGTGCCGTCGATGACGCCCGCACGAACGCCAGACTCAATGCACGCACAAACACGGTTTTTCAAGTGACGGACCTGGAGAAAGAGAACTTGTGGCAAGTCATCTTTCGACACTTGCCGCTGGCGCGGCAACATCCAGTGGACCTGCTGGTAATGGACCCGCCGCGTGCCGGCGTGCACCCGCGGCAGCTCAAAGCGATCGCCGGTGCACCGCCGGCACTACGACCGCGCCGCCTTGTATACGTGTCCTGTAATCCAGCGAGCCAGACGCGTGACCTAGACCTGCTCTTGCGAGATGCACCTTGGTATCGCCTGGAGAAAGTGGCGCTGGTTGACCAGTTCCCGCACACACCGCATATAGAGACGGTAGCGGTGCTGTCGTTATCACACGAGGCGGATGCGAACGGCAGACACAAGGCATCGGGCAGCACGGAAGAATCTGGACGATATAGTATATAAATGGATAAAGATGGTGTAGCGGTGATCGCGCCTCTGCGGCACGTTTTTCTGTGGACGCGTTGCATCGAACCAGGGATGCAGGGATATGCGTTTCTGCATCGCCATTTGGGAAAGCGACCAGCTCTCCGTTCCAGAGCCATTCCCTATCTTCGAAAGCACGCGATAAACCGCACTTGGCTTGAGAAGCGCCGTACGTTTAAACAATGCTCCAGGTGCTGATGTGACCTGGGATGCGCTGTACAGCGGCGACGCGGGCTGCCGCTGATCCCCTCGTGATATGCTGCAGGGCGTCGTAGCCGGCATACGCAGACGACGCCGTCTCGCGAAAAAGCGCTTTACGCGATGAGAAGCGAGTGGCCAGACATGACTGGGGCAACTTGCCAGCCGCGAGAGGGAATCCCAGCGGGTAACCAGGCCCCAGCGTCCCATCTGTTCGCCTGTATTCAGCCTGTGCAGTGTTCGCATGCGAGAAACGCTCGCTCTGCACAAGCGTGACCCAGTTGTGCACCGAAGCGTTTCACGCCGCAACTTCTCCGCCGAGGTCTGTACACACACACACACACACATACACAGGGCATGCGCCTGGGCTGTATTCGTACATAGCGAGGTACTACAGGGCACGGCAGTCGTGTCAGGCGCCGCCGCCGCCGCCGCCGCCGCCGCTACTGGCGGCAATGCTTGCAACAAAGGCGCCCTGTGCCTTGAGGTGCATCAATCGATCGGATGCTGTGCTCTGAGACGGCACCTGACGTCTCTACGTCGCCGAGTAGCGAGTGAACCGGATGCGACCAGAAAACACCGCTTGACGGAGGCAAGTATGGCGGTCTCGTCGTCGTCCGAAAGAACGCATCGTCGCCGCATGTGATAACGGTCTAAACGGAAAGCGTCTCGGTTCCGCGTACCCGCGCGCTCGCTGTAGCCTGCATTCGACCCGGTCTTTGGGGAGCGTTCATGTGCGAATCCAGAAGCGTGGCAACTTGCAGTCGTTATACGAGATCCAAGTTAGCGGTTTGCGCTGCTGCTACTACGGCTGCAGCGGCGTCGGGCTGAACGCTGTCCCATCTCCCAAGCGTCAAACATGTCCAGAAAAATGCGAGTCGGAGACGGTGCTGCCTCATCGACTTGTTGCTGCCGCGCAAGCGCCTGATTTCGACCCGTTGGTGATCTTCGCGAACCGCCATGAACGTAGGCGAGAAAGCTATCCACAAGCGCACTCGGCGTGCCGGTGTGCTCCGCAAGGCCCCTGGATTCATTTGAAAATTTCACTTCGACAAGACTTGGCAGTCGACTGCGCAACAATTCAATCTGTTTGCTGCTCACTAAAGGACACTGCCGCAGGTTAAGAACCGTCAAAACTGGTACGTCTTCTAATTGCCGCAATGCAGCGTCGTTGATTTCGGTGCATCCTTTGAGGCTCAGATATTCGAGCGCTTTCATGCCATTCAGGGATGCGAGCGCAAGTTCGCCGATCGCTGGACACTCGGCAAGCTCCAAAACACGGAGCTTCGTCGCCAGTGGAGACGCAGCAAGTCGTCGTATGCCAACATGCGTCACATCGGGTAGGCCTCGAAGGTGCAGTTTCTCCAAATGCCGGAAGCGGTTCGCAAAAGCGGCAATTCCCAGGTCACCAACGGCAGTGAAGCGCAGGCTCAATTCCTGGAGATTCGGTACGTGATAGGCAAGCAGGGCGACGCATGCGTTTGTCACCCCAGAACAATGATCGAGTATGAGGATTCGCAAACTTTCTGAGCGCAGTGTACGCAGATTTGCGAATGAAACCGACTGACAATGGGACAAGTCCAGATATTCGAGCGTATTCAGCCAGGGAGGGACCACGGGCAGTGCGCTTGGTCCATGGGACAACCCCGCTTCCTGTGAGGCGCGTGCGTTCGCGAGGCCCCAAGGCGCCCAGCAGCCGGCATCCTCTGTGTTGGTGTTTGTGCGACCTCGCCAGTCTGCGACGTCATCATGCGAATCGCGGCAAGCACGGCTGCAGGTGCCTGAAACGATGCCCTCGTAGGCACTGAAGGCAGGCGCACTGGTGCGGTTCGCAATGGGCACCGCAGGCCGCTCTAGGCGCATCGAACGGCGTCCGAAACGTGCAAGTGCTTCCTCCGCCTCGGCAATGTCGCCAAAGAGCGTATCCAGTTTCTCTAGGGTCGGGCACTCGCCCAGGTCCAGATGACGCATGCCAATAAAAACCTTGAATATTAGGCCTGTATCGCGGATACCGGTATTCCGTAACGATAAAGATTGTACGAGACAACGCGGAGGTCGCTGTGTGGCGACAGCTGAGGAGTTTCCCATTCTTGACGACGTTCGAGGCGTGGCGTCCATAAGGCGTACGCGCAGCGCCTCGCCCAGAGCCAGCAGTGCCTCGTCGTTCACCTGGTGGCAGTCCGTCAAATTCAAATGCTTGAGCTCGCCCGCGACAAACAAACCGCTCAGTTCTGCGATGACTCGGGCGTTCACCGAAGGCAGAGAGCGCAATCGGAGTTCGCTCAGACTCGCCTGCGCAGCCATTCGGGTACAGAACATCTCCATAACACCTGGTGCAAACTCCAGCCGTCGACAGCGGGTCAGGTGCAAGCTACGCAAACACCGCAGCTGTGCCAATGCGGCGAGCCCCGTGTCCGTAATCTGGGTTTCCGCCAAGCAGAGCACCTGGAGGGATTCTTCGAGGCTTCGTACCAAGTCTAGTATGCCGCGATCGGTAACGCGTGCACACCCGTAAAGGTCCAGCTCCTGCAGATTTCGGAACAGATGCCCTATTTGTTCGCAAACCGTGTCGTTGACCCGCGTACATCCTCGTAAACGCAGAGTCCGAAGCGGCAAGCCGGTCGACGGCGATGCAGCGTTCGCAGCGATACGATTACTGAAGCGTGTTGTGGATCCAAGAAAGGCGTACTCGCCAACAGCTGGGCATCCAGAAACGTCCAAAAACTCTAACTGACATTCATTGGTCTCCAACGGTACCTCTTCGATGGGTGCTTTCTGGTCGAGCTGTACGCTTTTGCTAGATGCCATGCGATTGTGGTTTTCTCCCCGTAACAGCGCCGCTATGCTGGAGCTCCCGACCCGCTCGCAACGAGCAACCGAGAGTGCTCTCAGCCGAAAGCGCTCCGCGAGAACCTGAAGCGCCGCATTCCCCATATTGGGGCAATCGCTCACGTCGAGTCGTTTCAGCCGCGGAAACGCCTCCAGGTGTAAAACTGCCGTATTGGTCAGCTGGTTGCACCCCTGGAGAGAAAGCGATCGCAGCGTTCTCGACGCCACCGACGGCTCCTCGGTGTTCTCTTCGGATCCGTAACGCCTAGCGAGGAAACGGATACCCTGGTCAGTGATGCGATGACAGAACGAGAGATCGAGTTCTTCGAGCCCCACAAAAGTCCCAATTAACGGCATCCACGTGTCGGTGATGTGCATACGACACGATCTCAGCGAAAGGATCGGCAGCTCCAATCCCTGGAAAAGGCGTAGCAGCGGCAGCGTTAGCTGGTTTGTGGCAATCAGACGAATGAGCAAACAGCGCGCTAGCATCGATGGAAGCCTTGCGATATGCCTCCCTAACACAAAATGCCGCTCTCGCTGCGCCAGGTCATTCTGCTCGCATTGTCCCGTACCTGCTGGGGCTGTATTCGTAGACGCGGAAGCAGCAGCATCAGCAGCGCTGGCATGAGATGAGGCCGCTAATCGACCTGTTTTGGCTCGATGCCCAAACGCTGCTTGGTACCTGTCCGGCCGAGTAGGCGACGTGATTCTACTAGGTGCCGTTGCATGCGCTTCACCAGTGCACACATTCATGCTACGCACGCAAGCAGGTGTTGTCCTCCTGGACCTATTTTCTCCAACCGCCATATCCGTGGCGGGTTCGGCGCGATGCGTCTGTTGCTGTACACGATCTGAGAACTCATGGTGAGGTTTCAATGTTGGTATCGACGATGGCGTCGATTCATCCTGCGAAGCAACTTGTACATCTCCACAGAGCACAGCGCTCGTGCGTTCTCTAACGACGATCGTGTCGGGGTCCTCCAAAGAAGCTCCAGAAACGCTTGTCATTAGAAAGGTCACTGCCTGCTCCAGGAGGACGGCGCTCAAGCGCAAAGGTGCTATCACTGGTTGCGCAGTGTCCACCAAGGAGCTGTTCTTTAGCGAGCGTCCACGACTCTGTTCGGGTGTGCCTGCTGGTGCCGCCCTTGGTGCTTTGCGCCAAGAGGTTTCACGAAACCGGGTTAACCGATCGGTAGCATCGCCAGATAAACCATACTGGAAAGGGATATACCCAAGCGCGAGCACGCTTTCCTGCCAAGGCAAGCCGGACTCGAAAAGCACTTTGTACACGAAACTGTCCGGCAACGGAGGCGGTGCAGGCATGCGACCGCACCACTTTCCACTATCAAGGTCGAAACCCAGAAGCATTTGGATTTCGGTGCCCAACGCTTCGCGTAAGGGAACGTGAGACTCGCGGAAGGCACTTCGAGCAACGTCTAGATCATTCAGGCTCGTATAAAACGTGCCCTGGTAAACGTGATGCAGTTGTGCTGGTGGCCACGCCAGACGATGGTTCCACAGCTCCTCGACGACGGCTCTTCGGCGCCGAGCCAAACGGCTCGTTTCGAGCAAGAACGTGCCTGACTCGTCGCTGTAACGTGGACCGGCGTTCATGTCGAAAGAGCCAGCCACATGAACTCGGAGTGCTCGGCGGTAGAGCGGCACGGCCTTTCGATCTACACCGTAACGCTCCGCTAGACTCGCCCTAGTGAACCGAGCCTTGCTTCCCGCCACTGGTTCAAAGAAACAGCCAAGCGGTTAGCACGGACAGATGAAAATTCCTCCCACGCTGGTGGTTTTTAGGACCCAACCGACTTGAGTTCCTGAGAGACCAGCGTATTGGTGCTAGTGCTGCATCAACAGCGCGCAGATGATACCACGCCAATCCTGGATTACAAGTGGATTGGGAGATGCTCGCACTGTGTTCGTGGCTTTGCATTTTTTTCTGAATGTTTTATTCCGTGATTTCCAAAGTCGACATTCGAAATATAAAGAGACGGACTTGAGAACTCAAAGGTAGTTTTAGGATTCTCGGTCGGGTTTTCGGAATGGATACCTGGGATCTTTACCGCTGCAGTTCGATACGCCACGGGAAACATGAAGATTCGCGACGCCGTCGAACAAGGCATCGGAGAGCAAATGATATACTCTCGAATTCGTGTGCAGAAGCTCCCAGTCACGCAGTCTTCAAGTTTTCGAAATTTCTCTTCCATGGGAACACGGTGGCGCAGCGGTATACAGCAGTGGCGGCAAACGCGCCCTACACAAAACGTCTCCAACTGAAACGCCGAAGCCTCACTGTCTCGCTCGACTGGCCACCTACAACTGGCTTCATTTTCATTCTGTACAATTCGACCATGAGACGCTGCCCCACAAAATTCTCTCTTGTCAACTCTGGAGGTCTTTTCCCCATCACCGCACTTCTCCGAATATTGATAGCGGCGTTCAAGTCTCGGTTCACGAATTCCATACGTTTCTTGCCATCACTGGTTGTATATACTAATGCGAGTAGCTCTCGCAATTTTGCCCTCCTTTCCATTTGCTCCTCCGTCAGCGCTCCGTACTTTTTTAAATGCTCAGGGCCCCGCTGGCACTTTTCTATCTCGACCCTCTGAAGCGTACAGCCCAGCTCATGGTGTGTGTACGATGTTCGGAACGCATCTATCGGTATGGTGACAAAACGCCGTGCGCGCTCCTTGTACGTTCTTGTTGTTGGAGCTGGCGTATATCCTGTTTTGGGTCATCCAGCGCCCTGCTCCGTACGCTACTAGGAGCCTCTGACCCTCGTCCTCCTTCAAGGCGTTCAGTGGATTGAAAAAATTGGCGAATGCGCGCTGCTTCCCACAGTATAGACGCATACGCAGACGAGCCCACCGGGGCTTTGGATACGCTTTCCACAGCGCCTCCCAGTCAGCGACGCGAACTTCCATGCATTTCAGAAAAGTTTGAAAGTCTGCTCCTCGGCTCGTCACATCGCTCGAAGCTTCCACGCGATCCTTCATTCCTGCGTTCCACGTCTCGATTTTTGTCCTTGCATTCATGATTCCAGAGTCTCGATAGCATCTCGCTCTCGAGAAGCTCAAAAGCCGCATGTCTTTCGGACGTAGGTTACCGTCCACGCCATCTTCCGCACACTCGCGCACGGCGATGGTTCCTGATCTTCGTGTTTCCGGCGTCTGCACCAACGACCAAGTCGTTCTCATGCACTTTCCGCGTCGCGGTCCTCTCCAGTGCTTCTGGGCTCGGCAGTGCTCTCCGCTTTTTCCGGCATCCGGTGACACTTGGCCTCTGGGATCGACGACTTGCCTCTCCAAAACTTTCCTTTTTTGTTTTTTTTGAAAAAGAACGCTTTTTGAACGCTTCTGATACAAACTGCGCGAAAACTACCGGAATATCGTTGCTTGATGGTCGAAACACCATCGAGATGAAACACTGTACTTTGGCACGACTGTAACGCAAACACAACTTGTACGTCAGAGCAACACGCAAATGATCACGATCGGGTTTCCCTTCAACGGCGAGATATCCGTCTTGTCTCGTGACCGCCAGATATTCCAGGTGCGCCTGTCGAGCGCCGTATAGACAAAATAACAGCAACGTACCACTACATTGCAACGAGATAACGATTCCTTCCCCGCTTTACGATAGACGTGAAACGAGGGGAAAGTTTCCGATGCCGTCAAAAGCTTACCCCCTAGGCGGAAGGTCCCGCGACCTGGACGAGTCTGCCCGGGTCGCGCTTTATGCTTCCTCCAGTGGCAGGTGCTTTCGTGAGACCTGTTCAACTCTTCCGCAACGCAGTTCATTCTGGGTCTAGACGCCGCTTTACTGCGTCTGGGCGTCGCCCTGGTCGCAGTGGACTCCTAGTCTGTTGCTTCGCGCTGCCGCAGACAGTAGGTCTGTCAGCAGCGCTTGCAGGCTCCCAGTTTCATTACGAATCTCGAGTCGAGGTTGAATGAATGACGCCTCGAGCCGACGCCCTCTGTGGTATTGCAGAGCCCCTCTGACTCTCTATGCAGCATCTGCTTGAGCGGTGCAGGCGCTACGGCGAGTGCTCAAGGCAGCCACTCGCCGCTGGATGGAACGTATGAAAAGACCTGTATATCCGAAAGCAAGTATGGGTAATGGAACTTGAAGGAAAGTGCTTCATGGTGGACGCTTTCCCGAAAGCCATCATAGATTCCGAATTCGGGGATCCATGGTCCCGATGTCATCGTTTCGTGAAGATAAGAATCAGATCCCGACGCACTCTATCCATAAATATCCATTTTATTCCACTGATTTCCCTGCACCTCCGGTGGAACGCTTCAGGTCACCATCCGGGGCGCTGCGCAATGCGGCCCTCAACGCTTCTGCATCGGTCGTTTTCTGATCGTCGCCGCCGTTCCTGCCGTCGCTGATACGCGCAGGTGCGACTGCACCGCCGCATGCCCTCGTCGAACTGATCTCCGGGTCACTTTACAACTTATCGCGCTCTTTTGATACGAGCGCAAAGCATTGCTGTGGCTTGGCGTCTGGTTTTGATATTTTCTAGTTCAGCGTTCCCTGGAGCGTATAGTAACTCGTAGCATCTTGTCACGTGTGCAGAGGCTTGCGCATAGTAGACACGTTTGACGAAGAGAAGTAGTGTACGCTTCACAACCTGAACGCTTCTTCCGTCCAGCGTAGGGTCTGGTAAACATTCCACCGTGCGTTAAATATGGAGATTAGCTTTGTAGCGCCGAGTACCACGTTGCAGAAGCGCTTTTTAGGAACCGGTGTTGCTGTGAAAGCTGGTTCCGTGCAGCCGCTGCACCAGTGGGGCAAGACCTCAGCCTGGGGGCCGCTGGTGCTGCCTTCGAGCAGCCGCCGCTCGCAACAGATGCGCACTCGGTCGGTGATGACTGCTGCGAACGAGCGCCGTAAAGGTACGGGTGCTGCAGTGAACTGGAACGCTGGTGGAAACGGTGTGAATGACGACGGTACGGGCATTCTGGCCGGAGCGCCAGGCGGCCTGTTTACGGCGTCGAAGCCAGAGGACAGGCACATTGTACCTCCAGTGCTAGAAGGACGGAAACTGGTCAAAATTGTATATGTCGTGTTGGAGTCGCAGTACCAGTCGACGCTGACGGCTGCGGTTCGAAAGATCAACGCGAAACAGGAGCACATGGCGGTGGAACTGAGTGGCTATCTCCTGGAGGAGCTTCGAAACGAGGCCAACTACAACGCCTTCAAGCGCGATATTGCGGATGCGAACATTTTCATCGGATCTCTGATTTTTGTCCAAGAGCTTGCCGACAAGGTCGTTGCCGCCGTCGCGCCTGTAAGAGATCGTCTCGATGCATGCGTCGTGTTTCCGTCCTTACCTCCGGTGATGAAACTGAACAAACTCGGGGCTTTTAGTATGGGCCAACTGAACCAGACTGGACAGTCTACGACATCGTTCATCGGGCAGATCATGAAGAAACGGCGAGAACAACAGGGTGCAGACTTCGAGTCCCAAATGCTTCGCTTGCTGCGCACTCTGCCAAAGGTGCTTAAGTACTTGCCGAGCGACAAGGCTCAGGATGCGCGATCGTTTATGCTCTCTTTTCAGTACTGGCTCGGGGGCACTGTAGAGAACCTCGAAAACATGATCTTAATGGTTGCATCCAAGTACGTTCAGGATGTTCAGAGCTTCCAGTTTGAAGTGAAGGATCCGGTCCTGTTTCCGGATGCAGGAATCTGGCATCCTGTGGCACCCAAGATGTTTGAGGACGTCACCGAGTACATACGTTGGTACGACAAGGAGCACGCTCCGCGAGCAAGGCTTGCGAATGATGCGCCCACCATCGGCATCGTACTGCAGCGCTCTCATCTGGTCACCAAAGATGATTGTCACTATGTGTCGTTCATCCAGGAACTGGAGGCCCGTGGAGCGAAAGTAATCCCGATTTTCTCGGGAGCCCTGGATTTCAGCGAGCCAGTGAACCGTTTCTTTTATGCGCTGAATACAGCAGTGCCCCTGGTCGACGTCGTTGTGTCGCTTACGGGATTTGCGCTGGTTGGGGGTCCCGCCAAACAGGACCATCCGCGCGCAGTTGCAGCCCTCAAAGCCCTGAATCGCCCATACATTTGCTCGCTGCCGCTTGTATTCCAGACATTTGATGAGTGGAAGCGAAGCGAGCTCGGACTGCATCCGATTCAGACTGCATTACAGGTTAGTCTGCCTGAGCTGGACGGCGCGATCGAGCCGCTCATCTATGCGGGGCGAGACGGACTCACAGGGCGGAGTATTCCACTGCACGATCGCATTCATTTGCTGGCGTCACGAGCGCTGAAGTGGGCCCAACTTGGACGCATGAAGAACCGCGAGAAGAAGGTTGCAGTCGTCGTGTTCTCGTTTCCACCAGACAAGGGCAATGTCGGTACCGCGGCCTATCTGGACGTGTTCGGCTCGATCCACAAGGTCCTCCAGGCAATGAAGCTGGATGGTTATACCGTCGGTGATATTCCCGAGACTGTTGATGCGTTGATGGAGCGCGTGCTGCACGATCGCGAGGCCAAAATCAGCTCGCCTGAACTCAACGTGCTCTATCGAATGCCTGTATCCGAATACGAACGTCTATGTGAGTATCAGCGTTCATTGCAGGAGCACTGGGGTCCGCCTCCCGGTACCCTGAACACCGACGGCACAAATCTGCTGGTCTACGGTGCACAGTTCGGAAACGTCGCCGTGGTCGTGCAACCAAGTTTCGGGTACGAAGGCGACCCTATGCGGCTGCTGTTCTCCAAGTCTGCATCGCCGCATCATGGATTCGCAGCCTGCTATACGTGGTTGCAGAAGATTTTCGACGCGAATGCGGTGATTCATTTTGGAACGCATGGAAGTCTGGAATTTATGCCGGGCAAACAGGTCGGCATGAGTGGAGATTGCTACCCCGACCTTCTCATCGGGGGTCTACCCAACCTCTACTATTATGCCGCGAATAATCCCTCGGAGGCAACCATAGCGAAGCGACGCTCCTACGCCGGAATCATCTCCTACCTTACACCGCCTGCAGAGAACGCCGGCCTCTACAAGGAACTCAAAGAGTGTCAATCGCTTATCCGGGAGTACCAGGAACTGCGTGCGAATGAGTCCAGAGCTGCTGCACTGTGCGCAGCGATCGTCGCAACCGCTCGACAGTGCAACCTCGACCGAGACATTCCCAACTTGCCCGTAGACGGATTCGATCAACTCACGCGTCAAGAGCGGGACCAGGTTATTGGATCGATCTACGCCCGTCTCATGGAGATAGAAGCTCGTTTGTTGCCGATCGGGCTGCATACGATAGGCAAACCACCGACTGCGGCGGAGGCGGTAGCAACACTCGTGAACATCGCTGGTGTCGATCGGCCGGAGAAAGGACTCAAGGCCTTGCCCCGTATTGTAGCCGAGTCTGTTGATCGGGATATTGAGCAGTTGTACCGCTCAACTGCGCTAGACGATGTCGAGCTGTTGGATCGCATTCAGCGTGCGTGCCGCAACGCTGTTGAGCGGGTTGTCTCCAAGTCAGTCAACAAGGATGGACGCATTGATCGCGTGATGGTATCGTTCCTGTCCGAAGCGATCAAACCGACGTATCTGGTGGCGCTCGAGGAGAGCGGCTTTCCCCAGTGCTCAGCACGAGACCTGAAGCCGCTCTTTGAGTACCTTGAGGTCTGCCTAGAGCAGATCATTAAGGATAACGAGCTCGGTTCGCTGATGCAGGCACTCCAAGGACGTTACATCGAACCGGGTCCGGGGGGAGATCCCATCCGGAACCCCGCCGTCGTCCCAACCGGCAAGAACATTCACGCGCTGGATCCGCAGTCGATTCCGACGAGTTCGGCCTTCGCCGAAGCCAAAGTCGTCGTAGAGCGCCTGCTCGAGCGGGAAGCAGCCGCGAACCAAGGTCAAATGCCAGAGACGGTATCGCTGGTACTTTATGGCACAGAGGCGATCAAGTCGTTTGGCCAGAGCATTGCCCAGGTGCTGTGGCTCATTGGGGCACGTCCGGTGCCGGACGCATCGGGACGAGTCAACCGGGTGGAGCTGGTGTCGCTCTCGGAGCTGGGACGCCCACGAATCGATGTGGTCGTCACCGTTAGCGGCATCTTTCGCGATCTGTTGATCAACCAGATGGCGCTGATGGACCAAGCGATCAAGATGGCAGCAGAGGCTGATGAACCGCCCGAGATGAACTACGTGCGCAAGCACGCCCTGGAGCAGGCAGCCGAGGAGAACATCAGTGTACGGGAGGCAGCAACGCGTGTGTTTTCGAATGCATCGGGCAGTTATTCTGCGAACGTTGGCATTGCCATTGAAAATGGAGGATGGACCGATGAACAGCAGCTCCAGGAACAGTACCTCTCTCGCAAATCCTTCGCCTACGATAGTGATCGCCCGGGGGCCATGATTCCCGCGCGGCAGCGCTTCGAGCGGGCGCTCAAAACCGTCGAGGTCACGATGCAGAATCTGGATTCGTCTGAGATCTCCTTGACGGACGTCTCGAATTATGCAGATGGCGCGAACGAGAAGTGGGTTGCCGCCCTCCGGGGTGACAAGCGCAAGCCCCGCTCGTATATCGCGGACTCGACGACGGCGAACGTTGCCGTGCGCAGCCTCGACGAGACCATTCGTCTCGATAGCCGGACCAAACTGCTGAATCCCAAGTGGATCGACGGACTCGTGAACTCTGGTTACGAAGGTGTGCGAGAACTTTCCAAGCGTTTGCGGAACACCATGGCGTTCTCGGTGACCTCGGACGCTGTCGACAACTGGGTCTATGAGAACGCCAACCAGACCTTCTTTGTCGACGAGGCCATGCGGAAGAAGCTCATGGACTCGAATCCCAACAGCTTCCGCTCTATGGTGACAACGATGCTGGAGGCACACGGCCGTGGCTACTGGGAAACCTCCGAGGAGAATATCGAACGCTTGCGGGATCTGTACCGCGAAATCGAAGACCGTATTGAAGGTGTCGATTTCTGAGCACAAGGTGGACTGCGAAACAGCCACGCTGGAGAGTAGGATGTGCGCGCACCGGTTGATGCTGCTGTCATGATGGGTTTTCGGATGCAACGACAATGCTAGCACAACGGATGCCAACTCGTAACAGAGAGATGCTCCGAGTGTTCTGCGTGCCAGCGGTCGAAGCGTTTGCTGGCGAAGCTGATGCACTCTGGGTGCACTGCTGTTTTTTTCGTCTAATGATGGGTTTGTTGCTAGCCTCGTGGACACGAGAGCGCTTCCAGAGGCAACGACGACGACGACGACGACTGGAACGCTGTATGTATGGTGATGCCGTCCATACACGGCCGCTCGGGCATGGAAGCGTATCGCTAGTTGCTGGCTCGCAGTTGCATGCTTGCGATCACAAGGAGCGACCTGCGAGGGTTTCCTCCTCCTCCTCTTCTTCTGGCTCGTCGCGTTGGCAATGTCGAGTGTTCGGCAAGCGAGCGCCGTGCCATGGAGACGCATGGAGGATTCGCCCATCATGACCGCGAAAGCGGCACGTTGGAGAGGCGGGCGCGCTTGTCGATACTGAGGTGGCGAAGCGCATTGTATCGGACCTGGGTCGTGCTGAGGAAGCATCGAGGCCTGGTATCGAGAATTTCGCGGAAAGTTTATTGGAAAAATCAAACAAGGCGATGGAAGGTTCAAAAGGTATGTCGAGTAGATGAATTTGATAAATGTGAGTTGGATAGGCAAAGTTCTCGCATGCAAACCAATTCCGGTTTCCAGGCTATCCGGTGTTTGCCAAATGACCGGGTAGAGGGTGCGCAAATAAGGGAACCACATGCTGCCCCAGTTCTGGATACCGGCTTGTTCACGGGTACTTCCCTGACGTACCCGCTGGCTAGCATGATGAAAAATCGGATGCACTGCGGATGCTGTAAAAGCGATTCATGGACGCATGATGCAGTTTGGAAGCGCATAGAGCACTTCCATGGCTGTTGATGCAACCCCTATGTTTCACTGCTTTTCGTGGTGCGGACGCGGCGCTCGTGTCTCTCATCCATAAGAACGACTAGCGTTCGTTCTGCGTTTGTGGGGCGCGTCCGGCGAAGCGCGGTTCCAGCGCTGGTTGCACGTTTGCTGACCTCGACGTTGAACGCGTTTTGACGGTTTGAAGCGCTTCGCAGCCGGACTGATGCCGCGGAGCTGCGGCTTTGTAGCGCTCTGGACCGCGCTCGAGCCGGCCCGGGCACGGTGCAAACGCACACGCCCCTTGAACAGTTTATGTGCGCGATTACACGTTACAATCCTGGCTCAGGGTAAGAGCAAGTTCCAGTGGATCGAGGAAGGTTTCCGGGAATACACGAAGCGACTCGCTCCGTTTGTTACCGTGGAGCAGGTCTGGGTGCGCGACGAGGAGGCCCTTGTCAAACGGACTCGACAGGAACGTGCCAGCAGCAGCGGTCAAGTGGTTGCCCTTGATGCCCAGCGCGGAAAGGTATACACAAGTGAGGAGTTTGCAGAGGTTTTCATGAGGCAGATGGAACAAGGCGGCTCCCGCGTCACGTTCGTGATAGGCGGCGCCTCGGGTCTGCCACAAGCAGTCTACCAGCATGCCCACGAATTATTGAGCTTGTCTACGCTGACGTTTACCCATCAACTAGCTCGACTTGTGTTGATGGAACAAATTTATCGGGCTATTGAGATTTACAACCATACGCCCTATCACAAGTAGGGTGCGTATCCCGTATCCATCTCGGGTAGCGATCGCGTCCAGCCTCGACAAGCCCTGGACTGCGGGGCAAGCACGGGGTTCCGCGCGAGCCGGCACTGCCGCCGCCAACTCCACCACGCCCGGCGCGCAAGCGACATACACACTCACACACAAGTATTCAGGGACGTCAATATGACAGGTGTGCAGGCTCATGCGTGAGCTTCCCCAGTCGTGTCTGGCTCCGGTTTCGCAGCCTTCAGACGGACTAGCGCGAGAAGGGCAATCGCGTTCAGCCCTGCCGCCGCGAAGAAAACGGAGCGGTTCGTAAATCGATCCACATAAGCGAGAATAAGAACCACCAGCAAATTCATCGGCACCCGAAACAGATTCATAACTGCGGCTCGACATTCCTCAGGGATGAGGATACCTCGCAGGCACCCCATGGCTGGAAAATAGAGGCCACACGTGACTTCGAAGCCGATCATGGCAAGATAAGCTGCGCTCCAGTGGAGGCGATCGCCGACTGCGGCAACCACAAAACTGCATATACTGATCGCCAGAAGGATTTGCATAAGCCAAAGCACCGCGTTGTTCATGGTTTTCACGGCGGATGCGTCCTTTTCTTCGCGTGTGATGCGCCGAAGGATGCGATCGAAGAGAACGCTACCAAGCATCAGCGCAACCATGAACGTCGAAAAGATCATCCCATGCGGAATGGGATTCGTGGGATTCTCTTGAGCGCCCTGTAGCGCCGGCGTCCATAGAAACACGAAAATATACATTGCTGCTTCAAAACAGGATTGGAGAATCCCCAGCCAGCGCATTTTCGAGTCGCGGAGTGTGTGCCTCAGCGCTCGCTGGAGTCCTCGGCTGACGTGCTCACCCCGCATGCCGTAGTTTTCGGTCCAGTTGTGATGGATCAGGACAGCAACAAGCACCAGGACGCCAATGGCCACGTCAAAGGGCGCCACAAAGCCAAATGGTCCCGCCACCAACCCCGCAAGCTGTCCACATAAGATGGCCACGAGACCATTACCAAAAGATGCTCGCGAAAACGACTCGCTCAACCATTCCGCCGGAAAGCCTCGTGATTCGTGCTCATTCACGTACCATGCCTCAAACACAGAGAAAAGCAGCGACGTCGCCATGCCACCGAGTAAACGACCGACGAGCAGCACACCAAAGTGAGGAAAATGCTTCGTCAGACAGGAGACTGTGTAAAACGCACAGTACACCAAGGCGAGACGCTTTCTCCCAAAGTTGTCAGCCAGTGCTCCAGCATACGTACCTAGAACCATACTTGAACCGAAACCAGCGATGAATAGGGCTGCAATTTCGTGCTTTGAAAACCCGTAGGCATCATAGAGCGCATACACCATGGGCCCCTGCAGCCAGTCCGCTGCTACAGCAAGGAAGTACACACTTAGGTACGTGCGTTGAAACGAGCAAAAACCTAACCGTTGTGTCTTTATTTGATCATCAGCACCAGATTCATCAACAACATTTCGTTGTTCTTTACGAATGATGAGCTTTTGGATTGACAACGCTGCAGACGACTTGTCCACTTGCAGCGCTGTGAGCGTCAAGCATAACGTGAGGAACGTCAGCAGGTACACGAGATCCATGGCGTGTGAAAGCCACGGAATCCGAGAGGCCTCTCCCTAGGACACCACGGACGGCGCTCAGGGTATCACGACGTGAGGTTCAGGTGCAACCAAACTCGATCTAGCTCAAAAATACGTAACGAAACTGCAACCAAAACCAACAGCGCAGCAGAATATCGCGTTGGTTCGTAGAAACTAGCGTCGCGTACGAGATTACCGGTGCAGCAGCAGCAGCAGCAGCAGCAGCAGCAGCATCGCATGGCGTGCGTTCGCCGTCACGCGCATCACTCGATTTCAGCACGGCTGGGTTCCATGCGCGTGGATGCCTGCGTTGCAACGCTTTCTCGCAATTTATAGGAGAAGCGTTCCAAGTGCGCTAAGTCTCTAAAGTACAGAACCCAAGGCGACGGTGTGGGCATGGAAGGCGGAGAGCCTGCGGGCTTGGTGTCGCCGTGTGCCTGAAAAAAAGAAAAATCCGCTTGTTGCCTATCATCGAGCGAAGAAGCGCAAATGACGAAGGAGAAGAAACATAGCGGCTATGGGCGAGAAAAAGTGTTCGCACGTCGGGACGACGACGAGAGTTTCGTGGTAAACGGGGCACGAGTTCGAGGAACCTTGGATTAATGTGTTCAAACAGCGGCAATAAACGGATGTCGTTCGTGTGCCAAGACTTCGCGCTACAATCAATACCAAGGAAATGGGGAGTATTGAAGAGGAAACCTGCAGAGCTGACGCGATCGAAGCTTGTGAGGTAGCGTCTGATGCTCGAAGTGTACAAGCAGAAACTGAAATTGATAGCATTCTGGAAGTCAGAAAAGGCTGGGAGGCATCTGCATTGGGTAGATATACTTCTAGTCCATGGACGTTAAACTTTTTTTTGTTTTACCGACTAGACTAGCATGCGTGCTTATGACCATGCATCCTAAGTTTTATGTGCAGAGCACGAGGCTAAGTTTTCAGAGGATACCGAAACGGATTCCAGGTGCGGCACTCACGGAATTTTTCCATCATGGCGGGTTCTCCGCTGAACGCGCGCATCATGCGCAAATGTTGATAAACCCCGTTATCCGAAAAGTGCGACATGCAACGCGTGTGCTGTGCACCCCGACACCGATGCCTCACTGGAGGTTCTGGGTGACTTCGTTTGGGGTCAAGCCATGTCAGAGATCCTATTTTGTTTCCTTGCACGGATGGCTTTGAAAGGAAGCCTGTTGCCGTCAAACAAGGGTCATCTGTATGGCCGTCTCATGATCATGCGTTCTTCCAGCGCTCTCAGCGGTGTTTTGGAGTCATCAACGCAGGCCTGTGTCACTGCTGTTGCGCGTAGTACGAGGAAGTCATCATCGCGTGTGCTAGAGTGATCCTGTTCATCACATGCGATCGCAGCATTGGTGAAGCAGACTTCGCCGAAGGCATGCCTCTTTCAGCGCTACGTCGGCACTGCATTGGAGCTGAACGGGACATTGCCGCGACGCCAGCTGCTGCATCCCGAGGATTCCACGCACGCATGATCCCATGTAGTCAATCTCCCTTGCTGTTTGGATGGTATCGCTCGCGAATGTATCACATTGGATCCGGATCGGATTCAGGGGTGAAATCGCGTGCCCTTCACACCGGAGGCCTCCTGATGCGAAATACCGACGGGCGTTGCCGCGAGCGTAGCCCCGGTTACGCAGGCAGCGCTAGGCATGCGATGCTCGTGGATTTGTTTGACGGTGGGGCAGGGCAAGCGCAGGTCGAGTCCGCGTATGGGACGCATACCGCAACTGCCTGAACCGTGCGCATCAGCCGTAAAGCCAACCAACCAATCAGACAGCCAGAGTATGGCGACTGCATGTGCAGAACGGACACTATGAGCCCTCTTTATATCGGTGTGGTGCAAAGCGGCGAGTAGGAACCAGAGCAATCGTACTGGCCATTCGATTCCGGTCATCGTCGCCGGACAAGCGCTACACACGCGAATCGACCCAGCCACGTGATCGACGGAGGAAACGTGAGCGACAGAGTCACGAGCACTGCGATGCTGGATCGCTTCCGTCACGTGCTCGCCTACGCACATAACGGTGCCCGAGTCGCTGGTGATATGGATCAAAATCACCCAGCCCCGAAAGAGAATGACGCGCAAGCTCGATCACCGCGGTCGTACAAGCACTGTGGCTAGTTTTTTGCGCAGCGCGGATTCTCCCATGATCGGGTGCACAGCACATATGGGACTCAGCAATGAGCCCGGTTTCACGCGCATGGTATCTGGGAAACATGCTGAACGCAGAATCAGGCAGCTCGAGCTATTCGATCGAGATACGTGGTGTGGTTTTCTCTACGCCCGTCCACATGGAAGATAAGGCACAACGTCCGCGGCTAGCGAGCGCATCGACCTGCCTGCCGCATACGAAACGCCACTTGTGTACTCATCAAACACGAAGCATTCGCGAGGCATGCATGTCCAGGCGGTACCTGCTTGGGCTAGGCGCCTGCCTTTATGGGCCTCGAGCATTCATCTGGACAACATAGGGCGTGTCATCATTGACGATCTAGTACTGCATGGATCCATGCAGGTCAAAAGCGCGTATGCTCGTGTAGCTACGGGCCAGTGTACCCGCTGATTTCCTTGAGCTCATCGAGGGATTTCTTTCCCGGATACAGCTCCCCGCGGATTTCCCACGTTGGATATCCCGGAACGTGCCGCTTTCTGCACAGATTCATTTTTCCGTTCACCCCGTACTTGGAACATTCTATGTACTCGATGTGAGAGAAGGCTTCGCGGCCGAAAAGCTCTTTTTGTGCGTGGCAGTGCTCGCACCAGTACGCACCGTACATTCGGGCGCCCAGGGACCTGAGGTGTTTCGCGAGCGCCACAGCCGACTCAGAAGAATGGCTTTCGATTGGTGGCGGCGCATACAGCTCACTCGCGGAAACCGTAGCTGTCACTCGCATACTCCACTGTGCAGCTGCGTAGGCAGCTGCTGCACTTGAAAGAGAAAGCACAGTGGAGCATCCGGCGACCCAGAAGAGTCGGCTCCATCTTCGATAACGTTCACCTTGATAAAAAGCATTCTCGATCGCACAGGCGAGCGTAAAGAGGATGACGGAGCTCGCGGCGGAGAATATGCACCACGGGCAAACTGCTTGCAGTTCGAAGACCAGCAACCATACAAGGTAGCCGCTGAATACCAGCATAAAGGTCGACGCACCAAACATAAGATCTTGGTACGATATCCCCTGCAGTCGAACTTGTCGCCCAAACAATCGGAAAGATATTGCATCGAGCGGGATAGCGTCGACGGCATCGGCCACTGGAGCAGTACCGTTCTGCGCACTAGCCCCGGATGTCATTCTGGACACTCTTTCCCGCCGAGCCTGAAACGTAAAGAATGCAAGAAGGGAATAGGTTAGCGCCCCGAAAAAAGTCAGGGGAATGCCCAATAAACTAGCATATGGACTCGAGAGAACGTCACTGCAGCCGCGCATAGCGCAGGTCACCTCGCTGCGCAGTACCTTCCACAGCGTTAAGAGGGTGGTCTCGACCGCGCCTGCGCTTGCCACCCATAACGATGCGTCATACAGACGCACCGGCGAAATGCTCCATCGGTCCCGCAAACCTTGTATACTAGAGCGCGCCATGCGTCGTGTAAGGCGACCCTGCGTTCGCCTATACGACCAGAAACATAGCCGCGTGTGCGCTGCCAGGCCGCACGCCTGCACCGTTCCCTGGACCCACGACGGCGAGTCGCATCGTCCATCATTTATCTGCGTTTTAAAGCGAGACTCAAGGCAAATGGCTGTTCTAGATCTTCGCTCTCCGCTTTTAAAAGTGGGTGCACTGGTTCGAGGGCACGTCGTCGTCGTCAGCGACTCTTTCCTCCTGACGCCTGCTGAGGGTTTTTCACCTTGGATACCGTTCGCAACTCCTCCACCGCAATTCAAAGCAGTTACAAACGCCTCCTTGTAGACACTAGACTGCCCCATGCCTCCTTCAGTAGTGCAGCTAATCTCCGTAACCAACCCGGCTGTAACCTACGGGAATTCTGCGTCGCTGAACAACCCTTAAAGCATGGACGCAAACGCGCTGCCTCTCCGCACCCACCGTGGATGATTGCGCGTGCGCATCCCAGCAGCAGCGATGCAGCAGCATCAGCAGCAGCGGCCTCGTGTCCATGAACGCGATGCCCGGGCCGGTGACTGCGTCGTCGACGCCGCGATGCCCGCCCGTCGCGCGCGCGCGCACACACGCACACACGCAATTCAGGGGCGGCAGCGTATCGCTGCTGCGATTGTGCGCGACGGGGGTGCGCGGCGCGCCGGCAGGCAGGCAGGCAGCTAGGCAGGCAGGCAGACAGGCAGCCAGGCAGGCAGGCAGACAGGCAGGCAGGCAGCCAGCCAGGCAGGCAGACAGGCAGGCAGGCAGCCAGGCAGGCAGCCAGCCAGGCAGGCAGGCAGGCAGGCGCGCTGTGATCCAGGCTTTCGGGTAGCACGCCGGCGCCGCCGGGCACTTGTGCCTGCATCGAGCACCTTGACTGCGAGATTCTTTGGTGGTGGTGGTAGTAGTGGTAGTGCTTTTCGCTTCGACGGAAGAGTTGCGGTGCGTACGAGCAGCCTCTAGGGCGGTGCGGTGTACGCGGATAGTCTAAAACGTGAAGGTTTTGTAAAGGATTGGACGCAGCTGGCCAACATCTACCTTGGGGTGCGATCGTGACGAAAGCTATTGCTGGAAACTCGTCGACTCCCTGGGACTCGTGGCCGCACGACACGTTTCTCGAGTGTACCGTTCTCTCGTGTGTTTGTGTTTGTTTGCGCACGACCACTCCTACGGCTGCTGCTACTGCTGCTGCTGCTGACCGGGATGTGGTGTCGTTCTGGATCGAGCGGCGGAGGTCGTGACGGACTCGGTCTTGGCTGGGCTCAGTGCGCTCAGCCGCGTGCGCGTGTGCGCACTCATCACCATCGCCCTGCAACTGCGTTCTGCCTTCCGGTCTACTGGCGCTGGCGTGGCCTCTCAGCAGAACCTGTCGCGCTTTCTTCTTTCGATACCGGGAAGTGGAATCACGGAAAGCGTCGCTCGACTATTCGCAATCGAATACAACGCACAAGCCGACGTGCCGCGTTCGAGTACGCCTCCGAGTCTCTGCTTAGGCAGCCTTGCATGCACGTTGACCAAGGCCGGAAGGATGCGTTAGATCAACCTACCGCTGGTTTGAACATCCAGATCTACGACACCACACTCCGCGACGGCACCCAGGGCGAAGGTATATCGCTCTCCTGCCAAGATAAATTGCGCATCGCTGCGGAGCTTGATGCGAAACTTGGCGTGGCGTATATCGAAGCTGGTTGGCCCGGATCCAATCCCAAGGACGAACAATTCTTCCTGCGGGCAAAGCAGGAACTGTTGCCGCGCATGCGTAACGCAAAGTTGGTGGCTTTCGGTGCGACGCGACACAAAGGGACTCCCTGCGACGCGGACCCGCAACTAGGGTCGCTGCTGCGCGCTGAAACGCCCACCGTAACCATAGTCGCCAAGACCTGGGATTTTCAGGTTCTGCAGGTGCTCGGCACGAGTCTGGATGAAAACATCCGGATGATTCGGGACACCGTCTCGTATCTCAAAGCAGCTGGACGGGAGGTCATGCTCGACGCAGAGCACTTTTTCGATGCCTATGAAGCGAACGCTTCGTACGCGATGCAGTGCTTGGAAGCGGCAGTAGAGGCCGGCGCAGACGTCCTTGTGCTTTGCGACACGAATGGCGCTGCTACACCCTGGGTCGTCGAAAATGTTATGCGTATGGTGCAGTCTCGATTTGAGTCATCACCTGGTGTTCGCTTGGGTATCCATTGCCATAACGATATGGAACTGGCGGTAGCGAATTCCATTGCAGCTGTGCGCGGGGGCGCCACGCTGCTCCAAGGCTGCGTCAACGGCTACGGTGAGCGTACTGGCAATGCCAACCTCATGTCGATCATCCCGATCTTGCAGCTGCGACTGGGGTATTCCGTAGTAGCCTCAACGACGCACTTGCAGAATTTGACGGCAGTGTCTCGCTTCGTGGACGAAATTGCGAATCGCCCGCACGTTCCATGGCGTGCATTCGTTGGTGAGAGCGCTTTTGCGCACAAAGGCGGTCTCCACGTTGCCGCTATGCTGAAAGACCCTCGCAGCTACCAGTTCATTGATCCCGCTTTGGTGGGCAATCGGCCACGAGTACTCGTTAGCGAACTCAGCGGACGCGGTAACATTCAATCGAAACTGCGCTCCTTGAACCTCGCCTTTGATGAACGCGATCCGGTTTGGAAGGCGCGTATCACCAAGATACTCGAGCGTATCAAGGCGCTGGAGAACAAGGGATTCACGTTCGAAGGCGCCGAGGCATCACTGGCGATGATGTGGCGTCGAGCGGTTCCCAATTATGTGGCGCCGTTCGAACTTGTCGATTTTTCCGTCTTCACTGGTAACAAACGCGTTTTGTATGTGAACCAGGAGGGTTGTTTTACACCCGAAGACCCAGAGGATGCTGAAGATAGCTGGTTTTCGGAACCGCTTGCCCGATCGCTCTCGGAAGGCGCCCGCGATGGTACTGCGGCACCGGTAACGGGTGGTCCACTATTCGTAACACCTCTGCCGAGCGCTCAGATACCCGAAAGAAATAGCCGTAGGGCACTTGCTCGAGATCCCTCTGTGGCCGTCTGGCGGAACGAGACGCACACCCATGCTGTTGTGAAGGTACTCGTGCATGGTGCTGCACCAACGCTCGAGTGTGCGGAAGGCAACGGCCCGGTAGACGCGGTCAACGCGGCAATGCGTCGAGCGCTTCTGGGATCGTTCCCCGAGCTCGAGCATATCAGTCTAGAAGACTACAAAGTCAGGATCTTGGACTCGGAATCGGCGACAGCCGCAACCACTAGAGTCTTGGTTTCTTTCCATGACCGAAAACGCGGTCTACGATTTACGACCGTATCAGCGGATACGAATATTATCGTTGCATCTGTGAATGCCCTGGTAGATGGACTCGAATATGCGCTGCATTTGGATCCGGCTCGAGCGTCACAGGCTGTCGCGTGAAATGCATTCCCAAGAGGGTCATTCGCGTTCAAACATATGCACATGGATGAGGCATGCAGTCATGTGAAGCATGTACGATGCAATTGCATAGATCGAGACACACACACATACACACTGTTGAAGTATATGGACATGCGTTCACATGTCGGAAGAATCCAGTGTCGGAGGCATGTAGGATGCATCCGACGCACGTACGCGGGATGCATGAACAGAGGCAGCGTTACGATTCACGTCCAATGACGGTGCGGTTCGGAGGTTGTTTGGCTGCACTTGCGCACCCAAGTAACCCCCGAAAGACGGATCAGGTAAACGCGCGGATTACCAGTGCTTTCGGGTTCGAGAAACGGGGGGCAGAGCGCTGCCGGCACCGGTTGCGGCCGGGAGCGATGCTTCTCAGCCGAAGCTGGTCACCGAGTCGACATCGGGGCCACGATACCGCACCAAGCCACACGACTTGTGCAATGTATCCCATGAAGCATGCCACACACACTCACACACACTGAACAACCGGATTTTACCCTGACTGCTAGGATGAGAGGTGCGCTGCGCTGACGGGCGTATCCGCACTCTGCTCAGTCGCCGTGCTCCCGTTATCGCTACTTGAAGTTGTAGGGTTTTTCGGTGTCTGGTCCGTGCTCTGCGAGTGAGACGACGGGGGACCTCGGCTGCGACGTCGCTGGCGCGAGTAGAAGTAGCGACCGAGGCTATCGAACCAATTCTTCTTCGGACCTGACAGGTCGGCCAGGAACATGTCCTCGTCAGCATTCTGGGCTTCAGCACCATCCGATGGCTGCTCCCCAGTGTCACCCGATATGCTCTCCTTCTCGTGCGCCCCGTGATGCGTTCCAGTACCGCGCGGAATGCGCTGCGGCGCAGAGGCAACTGTCGGACGCTCCCAAAGGACACCGGCATTGCCCGCCTCGGTGGACGCTGCTGCCTTGGTTGCGTCCTCAGCTCCGATGTGCGTTTGCGCGAGCCGATGCTGTAGGTCATTGGTCTGATCAGCGGCTTGAACAGGAGCACCACCACTAGCACCAGCACCAGCACCAGCACCAGCAGGCACATCGGTTGCATTCGACCACTCTGGTGGAAACCATTGCGGTCGGCGCGTTCGCGTCCGTACCGCTGACGTTGCTTCTGCGTTCGATAATGCAGCTATTGCCGATGACATATCCGCGGCTTTCTCAGCTGCACTTCCAGCGCGCGGGCTCGGAGTTCCGCTTTCGCCCTCGTCGCTATCATTCGCAGATTGTTGTTTCATCTCGCGCTCGCGAATTTCGAGCTGCCGGTAGAAGACGCGCTCTAAACTCGGTTGCTCACTCGCTAGAATCGCTCGCAAAGAGTCCGAATCACCCCAACCGAGATCAACTAAAGACTGCAGGATCGCAGGAACTGGATCCAGCACCGGCTCTCGATACAACGGCGCCGCTGGTTCCAGCGACTGCGGTATGGTTCTCGATTCCCTGGCGTCAGCGCCTTCAGCTGTTGCCCCATCGCTTGCGGTCGATTGCGAGTGATGTGGTCCGCTACCTTTCTCGCCCTTCCCCAGATACCAGGGATGCGCTTTGATGCCTTCGACGGTAATTCGCCGCTTCGGGTCCACTGTGAGCATGCAGTGGATCAGAGAGCGGAGCTGAGGAGGCAGATAACTCGGCAGATGGTATAGCCCACATCTAACTTTTTGCAGCAACCTCTGCAGATTATCATCATCGAATGGCAACTTACCCGTAACCAGCGCGTACAGAATCACACCGCAACTCCAGACATCGCTTTCAAAACCACTGTACATTTCACCACTGATAATCTCCGGTGCGGCGTAATGAGGCGACCCGCAACTTGTTTCCAGCATACTCCCCGGCGGCAGCATACTTGCCATCCCAAAATCAGCTATTTTGATTCGATGTTCCTTATCCAGCAAGAGGTTCTCTGGTTTCAAGTCACGGTGAACGATGTATCGCTGGTGACAGTAGTCGACGCCCTCGATTATCTGACGAAAAAATAGCCGCGCCTCGTCTGGTTCGAGGCTCCCTCGCTTGACCAGATAGTCGAAGAGCTCGCCACCGTCCGCGTACTCTGTTACCAGGAAAAGGTGCGTATTTGTTTCAAAGACTTCGAGCAGGCGCAGCACATTAGGATGGTCGCACAGTTTCATAACAGCGATCTCGCGCTGCATCTTCTTCTTTAGCGACTCCTTTCGCTCAATGAACTCTTTTCGGATCACTTTTATTGCAACTAGTTCACCAGTTTCCACGTGAACACCCAGCTTAACTTTGCCAGTAGAGCCGACGCCCAGTGTTCGGCCAAGGCTGTAGGGTCCGATCATAGGGCCGAGGCTCATGCCGGCGTGCGCCCTTGGAATCGAGCGCGTAGCCACATTCGCGCCCTGGGACGAGGCACCATCTTCCTCAGCCTGATCCCGCACAAAAAGCTCTGCAGATGAACTCGACATGCTCTGGAACGCTCTAAACAAACGGGTCTTTGTGAACTCAGGCGCAACGCTCACCGTTGGTACTGGGCGCAGCGCTGTCGTCCCGGCAATGCACAGCAACCACTGCTGGGGCGTGTGCGTGCCTCGAAGCGCTGCGCACGCACCCACGCACGCACGCACGCACGCACCCACGCACGCATACAGCGTTAACACGCAGCGCGCATGCGCCTTGCGTATCTCGAGGGCGATGTTCGCCAGATCTCAGCGTGCGCGGCACGGATGTTTGTGTGTCGCGGATCGGTGAGGAATCCCATCGATACGTGCGTGCTGCGCTCGAACAGCTGGTGACCAGGGATGCACCTGCCGTTCCTCCACGGATGGTGTGGTGAATCCCGACACGCAGGGCATCGGCTCTACGGGTCATAAGGGCACGCTTCATTTTCTCCTTTGGACGCCATGTATAGAGGGGATACTTTGCGATGTTCGCGTAGACCTTGGATCTGCAAGGTCTGTTGCGGCGCTTTATGGCGTTATCCGTCGCATGTATCGCGGTACAGGCAGCGATTTCGATACACGTGCTGGCTTCTCACTGCTATGATAAGCGTTTCATGGGGCATGCGAGGCGTTGCAGGATCTACGGTACGTGCCGTGCACGCATGTAAGGATCAAATGGAGCGTGCACTGCGCTGGATGGCGCGCAGTCCGCGAGCGACGTCGACCACTAGGTCTCTGCGCTGGCAAAGCTGGGCGCGTGACTCGATCACGATTCCGGGACGCAGACGCCGTCTAGAATGTGTCATGCCTTTGCGGGACGCATGCTGTAGCTGGCAGTCGTACAGCAGACGCTGAGACCTCTCCAGCATCATGGGTGCACTTGCGCCCGCCTGAGGCTCCATATCATCCGAGCTGGTCTCGTGTGTGTGTGTGTGGTGTCATTGATGCCCTGAGAATACAATCGCACCAGGTGGGAACAGATGCCGATTTGGTAGCGATACACAAGTGTCTTGGTTTCTGTCGGTTCGCCGCGTGCCAGAGGAGCGTTATTTGAGAGTCATCGCTTCCAGTCGTACATGACAAAGAGACATCATTCCTGTGCGCGATGCTTCAGCAACTGTAGCAGCCGCCACGGATACACTTATCTGAGACTGGTGCGCGCACGGAAACTTCTACGCAAACCGCTTGCTTCAGTGTCGAGCGTTGCCGTGCAGAGCGTGCAAGCACCTCGCTACTCGAATCGATTGCCGAGCATCCGGCATGTCGCTCATCTGGAGACGCTGGCGCCGATGTAAACAGGTTGCGTATCGCGGCCGGGAGGCATCCTAACGCAGTCACTGGAGTCTGTAGCGGCCACCAGAGACGCCCCTGTACATGAAATGAACCAGGCGTCGAGCGCTACGCACGCTGGACCTGAAAGGACAACTCACATGCAAATGTGGGCGTTCCACACCAGAGAAAAGTGTGTTGCGGGCCGTGTCCCAGACGCAAGCAGGGTCCATCAATTTTCCGACCAGTAACGCCCGTGCATCCAGTAGATCTCTGGACAGGCTCCATAATCGCACGCGGAATAAACATCGAATTTCCGTGTCTCTGGCATCTGCGTGCGCATCAATCGATGTGCATTTAGATTACACGTAAAGCACCTAAAACAGCTGACAGACTCAAGAAATATGAGCAGCAGTGTGCATACTCGGGGCACCTCTGCGTCCAACAGCGTCACCGATGGCATTGTTCCAGCGCTGCGATGCATCGGTGCGAGAGCCAGGCGCTATTCCAGAATCCCTCTTCAAGAAAATGGCCGCGGGACTCGGCACAGAGGCGGAATAGTACGCGACATGGACAACTCTGTAGAACAAAGGCGCGCCGGGTATCTGAAGGAAGCATCCTTTTGGACTGTCTTTTGGCACGGATACCATTTTCTCGTGGCGGTGAGAAAACCGCCGCCCGTTGCAGTGGTACATGATGATCCGTGAATCGAACGAGGTGTATAATCCAAATGCGGTATAGCCTTACAACTGAATTCGGTTTACTCACGATGCAATGTGCCGTATAGATTGCTCACGATTTGCCTTTAGGATATAATCTTTACTGAAGAGTGTAAGGAGGACTGCATTCCTCTTCGGTTATTCATACGACCGTACTCAGGTGGTTTAGGAACACTGAAAGAAAGAAAGATATGCGTTCCGCGAAAAACAAACCGATACTCTCAAAGCGCGCTTGATGTCAATGGCGGGAAACGATCCTTTGAACAGGTAACGGAGAGCAAATGCGACAATCGTCGCATCCAAGGCCATTTCCGTTCCGGTGCACCTTATTCGTATGGTCCTGAAATCACTCGGAAACAGTCGCAAAAAAAGAGTCCTCGTTCATTCACAGCCATCTTTCACCGAGGTCGCAACGACAGCGTTCCTGGAATGTCGCGATCGTTATGACGCACAGCGATGTTGGTATTTTGTTTTAGTCAATGGGACTTGCTTCGGACGAAAGTGTCGGAGCGTACATGGGGATTCGCGGCGAGGAAGCATGTTGTATGTACGATCGAACTCGAATAGAACGACGACATCCTCTGTTCGAGCGGCAATGGATTCATTTCGTGGCCTCGGTTTCGCTCGTGGAGAAGGCTCAAACGACGGCACGCACTTTGTCCAATCATTGAAGACTATTCCCCGATGTCTAACGACGTCCTTCTACTGGACAACGTGGCGTTTCACCATCCCCCGTGCGTTTGGGCTTTTGCTGATTCTTTCCGGGGTAGATCTGCTTTTCATTCTCACATGCTCTGCGTGATTCAACCCAATAAAGCGGAGTGATTTCTATCGTGAAATATAATGATCGCTACACAGAGTGATTCGCTGAAGTGTTCAGCACACGGTGACACCTGGACACGTGTCGTCTTTCTTCTTCCAGTCGCTCTCCCTCGGGGACGGTCCTCACCTAAGGCCATAAACAATTTCATTGCTTTCAAAGAAACCTAAAATCCGAGGGATGAGCTGGGGCGCACACTTCAGAAATTCGAGATGGAGAAAAGCCAGCGGAGTGCCTCAACGATTGAAAAGCAGGTGGCGCTTACAGAGCAGAAAACGGCACAGCGGGCACGAGTTCTCGCAATTCTCGCATTCATGAGTTCCACCAGCGACAATCAACACATGGAATTCTCTAGCCGGGGCTTTAATACCGCTATCAAAATCAGGCGATGTGCAGTGCTGAAGAAAAGACCTGCGGAGCTGATGCTAGCCATCTTCGTGGGGTAGCCTTCCAGTCTCGAAGTTTGCCAGGACAAACTGAAACCGACTGCAGTCTGCGGGTCAACAAAACCGGAGAAGCGCCAGTGAGTGGGTATCAGTTTACGCGCTCGAGCTGACGCACTCTGGGGCGCGCCAGAGTCGTTCTGTCTCCGTGTTGCATCCGCACCGGCGGTACGGGCGCTATATCGCGGACGATTACGCCAGGCACGCGGCACACGATAGTACGTATGAGACGACTAGTATATCCGAGATGAAGTATAGAATATTGAACCTGGAAGTAGTTGGATCAATGGATGCTTTACCGCGCGCTGATATCAGGCGCACCGTCGAGGAACGCTGGCCTATGTCAACATCTCGTGAAATCGAGAAAAAATGAAAAAAATGCTCGTGGTTGTACCAACCGCCGCCCAAGTACATAGCGCTCCAGGCCTTCGCCGTGCCTTCAAGGACGCGTGCCAAGTACGTAAGTATGCGATGAAGTCGTTCCGCTGCCAGTTGGGCGTTCTTTCCAGGCCCGAGGGCAGCGCTGTTTGCCAGTTAGGGAAGACAAAAGTCGTGGCTGCGGTATTCGGACCGCGGCCGCCCCAGGGGAGCACCGACACCGACACTGAGCTGGCAACCGTGGTCGTGGAGTACCGCCAGGGGCTCTCAAGCTGCCCGTTATCAATACAGACGCTAGAATCAGATACGATATCCACTGGACTCCAGTTTGCCGGTGGAGAATCGGACGAGCAGCGCTGGGCACCCTCGCGCGGACGCGCTACGCTCAGCGAAACGGAGCGAAGGTTCGCAGCGGCGCTAACGCGCTCCCTCGAGTGTGTCATCGCTCGCACTGAATACCCACGACTACAGTTCTGGGTATATATCTGGGTTCTGGAGGAGGGTGGCAGTGAACTTGCGCTTGCAACAACCGCGGCCTGGGCCGCTTGTCTAGATGCCGGGGTCGCGCTCGTTGATGCACTTGTCGGCGTCTCTGTCGCCGTTAACGCGACACCGGGGTATGCAGGCACAGAGCAGACCTGCATCGCTTTTCCAACATCGGAAGAGGAAGCCAGCGCCCACGAAGGGCGTCTATGGGTTGCTCTGTTGCCGAATCTGGGCCTAACTGCAGATCTGCAGTGGCGTGGTGCCACGAGCCAACGACGTCGGGATGACAGCACAGTCGACGATATTCGTGCTCCGGAGAGCTTCTCAAAGGCATTTTGCTGTGCGCAACAGGCTGCAGTTGCTATGTATCCCATTCTGCGCGAGCAACTTGTGGCACAGCTTGGCGAGAAGAAGCCATCAGCAACGAGTGCTTGGTTCACAGCGTGATTGGTGCCACGACATCGCGCCTGGAGGGCGTATATACTTCCTCCGGTTCGAAATGGGACGGATTCGGTACGCAGATCATGTCCGAAATACCTTCATGCCGTTTATCCTGGAGTCATGCTGAGTCTGACCCGTTGCCCATTCGTCCGGCGCACGAACGCGCAGACTGGCTCCGGTGCGTACGGTTTGCCGCTACGCACGTAAAACTGTGAAGCTGTCGCCGCCAGACGGGCCGCTGGTCCTGGGTCGAAGGACCTAAATCGGCCTGTTTTTTTTTGGTCGGAGTCGTGATCTCCTGAACCCACGGGCATCGTAGACGTCTCAGGTGGAGGTGGTGTGACTTCCACCAAAAGGCCGGAACCTGTTCACGCGAACACAGCACGTGACAAAGCAGTCCTTCACTGGCAAGTTTTTCTTTTAGCCCCAAAGTGACAAACTAGCAAAAGTGCCCGTGCGTTATTGGTTGAGGACTTTGTTGTTGGCTCTAGCCCCACTGAAGCATCGGCACTGGAGCGACGTGTTGTTGTTCGGCATCGTATCTTGGTGAATCGGGGCTTGATTCGGAGACCACGCTACCTGTTGGAAGCGCTGACGATGCAACCGGATCATCAGCGATTTGGGTCTGTTTTATGGAGCGCTTGCACATGGCCTTGTGAGAGCACTGCGCATCCGGCGGCGTCATCACAGATATTTTCGTCTTTGGTGGAACGCTTGTACCTGGCGATCTCTGATTCATCGTCGTCTAAGGGCGATCATGTAAACTCGTCGCAAAACGTCCGCTCAGCGACTCCATATTCAGTCACGAAGGTGAGATTCGAGCCCTGCCTGCCATTAATAGCTCCCACTCGCCTTGCGTTTCGTCACGTATCTGGACAACGCCCGCCACTTAGTCCGCGCAATGACGTTTACGATGAATGCCTATCTCTCTGAAAAGCTGTTCGAATTTCCGTGACATGGTGCCGCAGCATCCACCAGAATGTACCCTGTTGCGGAAACAGTGCCCGTAGTCTGGTGAAGAGCTCGCCTGCTCCATGACCATATTCATGTCGCAGCACTCGCACCGCAGCGTTCCATGCGCTCGGTTGAAGCGCTGCCCGCAAAACACGACCCTGGGCTCTGCATACGAGCTCGAGATGCCAGTGAATACTGCTCGGTTGCTGTTCACTGAGAACCCGATCTCTGCATATGTACAGTCTCTACATCACTGCAGCGTTGCGCAAACTGGACTAGGTGTCCCAGCGGATTGCTGCGCTTCATCCAAGGCACTCGATCGATCTGGTTCCCTGCCGAATACCGTACCTTCTGCAGTCGCCATATGAAGAGAGGATGGCTTCAGCATACGCTCAGCATTGCCTGCTCGAGGTCCTTATCCATGTGCGGATTTAGGGATTGCACGTTTTTCGAAAAACGAAAGCGCAAGCCACGAATATCTTCTTGGAAAATGAAAGCAGCCACGTGCCAAACAGCGCGCTGCTTCGACATTAACAGTGAAAGCAGCTCGCATCTTTCCGGGTGATGATCTGGATCACAATGGGACGGCTCAAGCGCTGCCATCCATATCCGTGCATTCGTCAATCGTGCTCCATCATTGGAAGCAAGCCGATATAATCCATCCATATAGGACGATGGACCTGCATTTCTGCATTGCTTCCTGCTTCCGGAGATTTCGATGTCTGTGGCTCAAAGTCATCGCGCGGGAAACCGCTGGTGAAGAAAAGCGCCACCAAGCTATCAGCGTAATCTCTCATAAGAAGCGCTTCAAGCGAATGGTGTTGCATCCATATGTGGCGGAAAATCATTGGAGGCCTCGGAGAGTCATCGCTTTTTAGCGGAGCGCTCCGGTAGGTCCTGGAAGGAACCTCCGCGGCGCACACAGCTCCGGGTACGACGGCCACGGGTGTTGGACCCTGCGCGACTCGTCGTCGATGACGCGGGCTCTGCCGCACCCACGGATTCTTTCGATAAAGTAGGTGACGGTGATGGGCTCGACTCTTCCTGAGGCAGTGGTTGGCGTTCACGAAGGAGGCGTTCTATCACACGAGTTGCGGCCTCGACCCGCATGAGCGCTGCAGCAAGCTGGGCCTGTGTCTGTGCGAGTGCCTCGGAGAGTTCGTTCCGCTCTTTGAGCAGGGCCTCTATCTGTTGGTTTCCCTCGTGTCCGATCCGGAGCTCTGTTTGATCATTCACATTCTTTGCCATCAAGAGCCTGAAGATATGCGTAGCTCGCTGCGCGAGCTGCTAGCTCACCGCGTACCGCAACAGCGACACGCCTACGTGTGTGAGTTTTCCTTGCAGGTCTTTAGCGAACCTTTCGCGATGAACTTGCCTTGGTGGTTCTTCTTTCGTTAGAGTCGGTGCGTGGCTGTCGAGACTTGGCCTTATATCTAGCTGGCTCGAAAACACACGCCAGAAAACCTGGTCAGAAAATGGTGCTCCGCGATAGCTGCGCTGATCGTTGAAGCGCTTCTAAGGTCATGGTCGTGCGCTGCGCCCTGAACCCATGTCTAGCGCGAGGATACCAGTCAGGCTTTCTGCCGGCAGAGAGAGCAGATGAACACAGAGCTGATCCTGAAATCACGGTGAATACGGCCGAGTCAGCTAAAGCAGTCCAGTTTGTCGGTTACAGAGCGTAGCGCAGCGAACGGGTTTGGAGCTGGGGGCGCGAGGCTGGAGCTTCTCTTTAAGGTCAAAGTGCCAAGCGTGGTAGTTGTCAACGCCGGCAGCGTTCCGGGCTTGCTAGCGTCAACTCGCCGAAACCAACCTGTGCACTAGCTAGCGACCAGTAAACAGTCGGTGGAGGATGCTCTTGTCCAGTTGCTCTGCTCTGTTTTTTACGAGAGCAGCGGCCGGCTGAGCTGCTCGCAACATTCGAAGCACGATAGCTAGGGAATCAGGGATGTCAGGTCCAGCGGTTACATATTGTAAAGCAAATGAATGAGTTCAGGCTAGGTAAGATTTTCAAGCAGCTATATGCGTTACTCCTGTTAAAGAACCGTGGGTCTAGCGCGAATAGACGAAGCGTATTTTATCGATGACGCGTCGCCACATCCTCGCCTGACACATCTTGATCCTATGGCGTTGTCGTCCGAATATCTTGTTTCAGGCTCGTCGTCGCAGACCAGCTTTGGACAATCCGAATCGTAGCTCCCATATTGCTAGCCTGCATCCATGTCAGAATAAGAAATGGAACGGGTTCAGTAACTCGTGTATGCATACTAAAGTTCCGGGTCTCCTCTGTGTGTCGTCATCATCAGCTTCGTGCGAACTTTTGCCACGACTGCTTCGTTTTATTCTCTCGGATCACCGGCTTTAAATATGCTGGTCGCTCGTCTCCGTCCCGCTTCGTGATAAGCAGTTGCAGGATGCTGATGTCAGCGTTCAAGCTCCGTTTTCGTAGCTTCGATCTGTTTTCAACGCATTCCATGCAGAGGCGGAAGTTGCGATCTATATTTCGCTTGTTTTTTTCATCTCGTTTGTATGCATGCTCGGTGAACCCTTGGCAGTGGTGGCAGTTGACTGTGATCTGGTGTTCCCATCTGTCCATAAAAGGTCCTCCTCCGAGTTCCGCCATGTGGCCCACAAACGCTTACTTTACCGCACGTTACATTCCCTCGACGGGTGCCTGACGATAGGTTGGGCGCGCTTTCTGCATCGGCGTCTGGTGCCGCACCCCGCGTTCTGCGGCCTCCTCTAATCGCTACGTTCGGCAAGTACTCGGTCGGCTGCACTTGCGAGCGCACGCAACACGGTTCGGTAGAGGATGTGCAGGGCACGGCGTTGCCCGTGATGAAACACAGCACCGGAAGGAATATCCAGGCCGGGGAGCACGTCGAGCAATGTCGATGCTTCTAGGTTCCCTTTGTGCAAGGCAGTGACGTACGCTGCACTCGACGCGCTCGCTCCGATGGCTCATGTCCGGGCCCGACGCGCATTTCCAGGCAAACAGAAGAGATGGAAGCACCGGGCAGCATCTGCCTTGAGAGATACCCAAGTGCTGTTGAAGGCCATTTCATCGATGACCACAAAGGTACCCAGATTTATCCTTCGAGCCGGATCGATTATTTAGCGTCAGAAGTTGACTCACATTTCGGCGTAAGCAGGTGTGAATGCTGTCAAGATACGATATCGTGTATGTTTTCTCGTCAATAAGGCGACCCGAATTGCAGCGTCCAAGAGATGCCTTGAAACAGAACGAAAGAGGAACTTGGAAAATGCATGATTTGAACATGCCATACCTGTACGGAAAGGAGCAGACTGGACGCTTGTACATTAAAACCTGGTAGTGATCTCAGGTATTTCACGAACTCTTGTACGGGTACGTTGCGGATCATCTTGATTCTGTTGTGTTCATCATTTCCAACAGCAGAGATCCAAAGAAGCCATTCGTAAATGACGACCATGACTCCCTATAACTACACATGAATCCATAAGCCCGTATTGATGTACTCCGAATAGCGATGCTTTACGTCTAGGAAAAGGTTCGGAAACAAAATCGAAAAGCAAGATCAGTGCGATCAGTTCAGAGTGAAATGTTCATTGGATACGATCCTACAAGAGCGCGACGTGGCGAGCGATCGCCATCCCATGGCAACGGAATCGAAGCAGCGTTGCACGCCTTGGGCCGTTCGTACCAGACGCAACGTGCCGCAACGGAGTTTCCAGTTCCAGTATACTGAACTTTATGCGAGTTTGATGAAGAGTTTGTGCACCTGAAAGGTGCTGGATAGCGGCTTTCATATTTGAACGGGGAAAGAAACGCGTTGCCGTCAACACAGCGACCTGCTGAGACCGGCGCTCGCCTGCTCGCTAACGGCCTCCTGCAGTCGTATGAGCGACAGCAGCACCAGCCGCCATGCCTCAGCAGAGCGTTCACCAAATTATAGCAGACGATGCCGAATCTGGTGTTTATGCTGAAAAAGAGCATTCTATTGCATCTGGAGCGCATAGCGAACGAGCAGCCCCCGCGGCGTTTGCTGCAGACGCACCGGTCTATCGCCCGTCACCGCAGGACCTCGAAAACTTTGTGAATTATGTCCATCGTTCTTTCACCGAATGGGAAAGCCACGGTATCGTGGTGCTTTCTATTCCACCGGCTTGTCTGGAAAAATACGGCGTCTCCGAAATGGAGCTTACCGAGGCGCTGCATCAGACCATGGTGCAGCCTCGCGTGCAACGCTTCCCGCAGTTCGCACCCAGCGAGCGTAGCCAACGTTCACCGCAGAAAAGAGTCCGTCGAACATGGTCTAACGCTGGTTGGCCCTGCTTTCCCGAGAGCAATCGCTCCATGAGTGCAGCAGCGTTTCGCGATCAAGTACGAGCACTCGATGCCCAGCTCGTGGATTGGCTGCAGACGCACACGCGTGCTTCGCTCCCCGCAACGAGCGAGCCAGAAACGAAGAGCATCCCACTAGAAACCAGACTGAAGTGGCAGAAAAGTATCATCCCCGAACGGGTGCAATGGCTCGAGGCTTGTTTCTGGGAAGCGCTGGAGCACGGCTTTGCAGGTCATCCTCGCTCTGTCCAGTACGCAATAGATATTGTTGGCCTCTCGGGTAGTGTCAGCGACACTGAACTTCCACCATGGTTACCGCAGGGCCTGCATTATCATCGCCACCATCATCAGGCAACAAGTTGCGAGGGATGCACAGGCGCGGGTACGTCGCCCGGGGGGCAGGCAGTACCCCTGAAACCTCTCTCCCTGTTGCGCTTTTGGCCACGAGCAGGAGGGATCAACGTACCTATGGCGTATTTGGGGGGGTTGTTCACTCGCTTCGGTTTACACGTCGAGGATATGCATCTGTGCTCGTTATCGATGCTCTGGTTCGGTGAACCCAAAGTTTGGTACGCGATACCAGCAAGTTTCGCGGATCGTGTCGAGCACCTGATCATGGAGCGCTGGAGCGCGGCGTCCTTGAGCGGGGCCAACGCTTCGTGCTCGGGGGCGCTGCGCACCCCGCACACCCTGCCCTGGGCTCTAACGAGCAAGTCGCTGTTGATATCGCCGGCGTCATTGGCTCAGCACGGCATTCCCGTGTATCGTGCAGTGCAAGTACCGGGTCAAATCGTGCTGACCATGCCGCGAGCCTATCACTGCGGTTTCAATTGTGGCTGGAATGTGGCAGAGGCAGTCAACTGGGCACCACTGGAGTGGCTTGCTTTCAGCCGCAGAGCCATCGGCTGGGAACGTGCGCTCCAGAAAACAGGAACCGTGAATGACGTGTTACTTGGATTTGTGCAGATGCTGGCTGCGCTGAATCAGGCGGGTGCTGCGCTTTGGAGCAATCGGGAACGCAGTCTGCTGCGGCAAGCGCTGTGTCCCTGTGTTCGTGCCAACCTGCTTCTCATTGAACTGTTTCGGCGAGAGCAGACTCTAAAATGCCGAGCAGACAATCCTGCAAGTTGCTCTCTCGTGTACTGGATTCGTTCCAGTGCAGCGTGCTTGGAGGCTGCAGCTGTGCTGCATCACTGGCGACGAAAGTTGCGCCTTGAACGCCTGCATCGCTCGTGGACGACCACGCGACAGCGGGCTTGGAATAGCGTGACGAATACCCTAGCCAATGCGCAGGTTTGGCGATTTCCGCGAATGGCAATCGATCGACTTGTCGCAGGGCACAGCTGGTGGCAAGAGGCAATCTGTGTTTCGACGCTGTTCTGTAGTGTATGCAGAGCAGCTTGTGGCATCAATTTCGCCATCTGTCTTGAGTGTTTGGAGTTCGAAGGCAATCTCGTCAAGGGTATTCGCTGTGAAGAACATCTCATGGTTCCGTGTCACGCGGAATTTGCTTCGGGAGTGCTGATGCCGCCCCGAACTGAGTGTCAGCGCGAAGCATGCCGGCCTTACGACCAGCACTCTGATCCTGTCGACCAGGAGGATGCGCCCGCGCGTCAACAGCAACATCAACAGTTACCCATGTTGGTGGTCAGTCATCTGCCACCAGCGAGACTGCTTGGTCGTCTTCTACGTTATTGGAACGAGTCAACCACGATTTTCCGCGCATGCGATGATTCATTGTCGGCTTGGCGGTAGCAGAACGCACCTATCCATGATTTTCGAGCCGCAGATCACGGTTATGCTCACGAAAGCATCACGGACAACTCATCCACGATAGCAAGTTCCGAGGTCACTTCTCTGTGCTTCACCAACCGTGAACACATAAAATTTGGGACGCCTTCGGTGCTGGTCACGCATGGCCACTCAGCGGTGAGCAGGCACTGTCGTGAGCAGTGCTGCATGGAAGCGACCCCCAGCTGGATAAGCATAGGGCCGGCGCTTCATCTATACGGAGCTTTTCAGGGCGTAGAAATTTGTTCGAGAGCGGCTCGACGCGAACACCGGTGGAGTCGTCTAAGAACTCGCGTCCGCGGCAAACGGAAGCGCAGGGTTTACCCACTTGCTCGCTTGGTGCGTGCCTTCCCCGCTCGCATCTGCAACTTACATAAAGCACTGCTAGAGAATCCGAGTGTCGTCTTTGCACGTTCCCGTTAACGACGAGAACCGCATGTCGTGCATATGCACAAGTCGCTCGATCGACGCTCGTGTTTCCTGCGAAACCTGGCAAAGCCGTTCCAAACGACGGGTGTTCTCTTCGATAGCTTGACGAATCTCACGCTGTTGGGTTTTTCGTAACAGCGACCAGTCTTCCCTGATATCAAGCTCGGGCAGCGCCCTGCTTCCTGATTGCCGCGCCGCTGCAGCCTGCCGTTGTAACTGCGTAAGGCGCTGCTGGAACTCGCAGAGGCGTTCGCGATAGCGCTCGAGCTGGCGAAAACACTGGCGCTCCAGCGGAGTGATCATAGGTTTCCGATGCAGCAGCAGCTCCGATAGACCTGCAGCGCGCTTTTGGAGATTTTCATTCATTCCTGTCGCCAGGATACGAATGCGATGATCCAAGTCTCTTGCTCGACTTTGCAGCATTTCTAGGCGGTGTTGGAGGTAGCTGTACTGACGTGCGTTCGTTTCCAGTCTCAGAGGAAGCTGTTCTATAGTCGATGATAGCGTTTGTGCATAGAAAAGTCGCAGCGGCTGGATAATCGTCTGTATCATCTGCCAAAGGAGAACGAGCGTTCGCGTCTGTTCCCAAAGTTCTTGCGCGTCGCCTGTCGCTGCAGCATGACTGACTCCGGACGTGTGCCATGGCACCAGGGAACCGAATACCTGCGTGAGCTTTTGCTCCAAAGGCGTTAGCCCCGATGCTGAACGTATTTTCGTCGCTACTGTTGTTGTTGTTGTTGTTGATGCTGCTGCTGCTCCTGCTTTCACCGCCGGCGAACATGCGTGCACCAGATCCGTGTATTCGAGTTCCCGCGTAGTCATGGAAGAGCGCGGGAAACGGAGGCTCGCGCCCACGCTCGGTAAGCGCCACCAGTGCAATGCCGCTGCTCGCAAGTGCTCTCCATCAGCATCCATTGCAAGCAGCAGGTTCGCGGCTGGGCCATTCACAAGTGTCACTGTACTGGGGAGGCGCAGCTCTGCGAGGCCCAGCGGAGCCGCCTCTGACGCCAGCGACTGCACAAGCGTGGAGCATGGCAACTGCTCCAACAGCTGTTCAAGCTGCTCACTTTCCATAAACTCGTCATTGGAATCCGGTTCGGAATGGAAAAGCGAGCTAGACGGCCAACTTCTCGGGGAAAGCACGTGGCTGATCATATCCAGCCACGTCAAATAGAGGGCCGAGACGCCCTGGTGGCTGCGTATGAGCAGCACACTGCGTTGCAGACGGGGCACTGCCTGCGCAGGTGACACCCATGGAAGTGGTAAATGCTCATCGTTTGCTGCACAGGACGTGGAGAGCCCTGTGGGGCTCTCGCCAACGATCGAATGAGCACAGGGAGCGCCCGTGAAGATGCGCTCATAGAGAAGCAGCGATGGCGCAACATCCTCCTCTGCGGGCAGCTGTTCTGAACACTCTGACGACGGGGCCCAGACAGGTTCCACCTTTTCCATAGTGACAAGCACGTCTAGAACACCGTGCCACCAGGTACGGAGCAGGAGCGGACCTAGCGGGCTCGGAAGAACCTGGATGCCGCACGCGGGTGCCCAATGACTCGCTGCTGTTGCAGCATCATGCTCGATATGGACCGGGCCCTGCAGAAGCGGCGTCCATTGCATGTTAAAGGTGCGTGGAGGTCGAAGCAAACGATATACGGGAGGCGCTTTTTCGGAGTCTGCGCGGTGGCTCTCGAGATCCATACGAGCTTGCCGACTGGTGCAGAGTGCCAGCCATTCTCGTCGTAAACGCATCTGTAGTTCGGCCCATGTGGTCGCGTCTGCTGCCGAAGAAGCTGCTGTATCCGCGAGCGCTCCAGTCTCCAGCTGACCATGAACAGCTTCTACCCACACTGCGGGCAAGCGCAGTCCAGTAGGAGCAAACGGACAGAGAATAAACAGCGCTCCATCAGACTCTCGCAACAAATACAGCGTGACAAGCTCCCAAGGATATTCCGATGGTTCCGTTAATGGGCCGAAAGCGAATGCCGCTGGAGCTTCAGTTTTGACCAATGTGCGCTGTCCTGCGGTTTGCTCCAGCGCACCAGAGACGTTCTGGATACTGACTGATGCAACAGTGGTGTCTTCGACGCCTGTTGCGGCAGGTGCTTCACTCCCCGACAGCGGCAAGCGAATGCGCAAGGTCTGCTCCGGTAGCGTAGCTTCCAAGGTATCGTAAAGCTCCAGCATGCCATCATCGTAGAGGATAGCGAGGCGTCCATCACTCCAGGGATGCCAACTTACCTGGCGAATGCTTCGTAGCGTGAAAGCAGCCCTCTGACTAGTTCGACTACCTAGTAGCACCGCGGGTGCAGTCACAGGTGCGGGGGCTATTTGATCCAGCCAAGTCTGCGAACTCGGCACTGTTTGGAGGTCCACAACCGCGCAAAACTCCTCGTCATAAAGAGCAAGAAATCGATCCGAGCTCGAAAGCGCGCAAGCGATCGGCTTGAAGCGTAACGCTGGAGTCAAGTGTACGGGAGTCCCCAGCGTTCCAGAGCTGCTCACGAAGAACTCCGTTCGCGACTCTTCGCCGAGCCGCTGTGCAGAACGCCACAGTTCCTCGGCATTCGTCAGCCAGAGCCCGCCGTCTGCCCCAAGCAAGAAAAGGCGCGTACCGTCACTGGTACTGCATAGCGTCCGCGAAAGCGCCGCTGCCGAAGACTTCAGCTGGTGGTCAGCCACCGAACTGACCTGGGGATGCGTGCCCAGCTTCAATCTTGAAATGGCGGTCAGCAACCGCTCCATTCTCTATCAAAATCGCGTGTTAGGCTGGGACGCGTGTCCAGAACACCTACGGCTTTTTGGAAGAGCGTCTCACACGAACGATAAACATCGGCAAAGAGGCAACGCCGGTTTCCGGGTGGAGCCGGTCGTCAGCGCTGCAGCGCTCAAAGAACGACCCAGTAACATCAGGGGGCGTTTGGGCGAGATGTGGGGGCCCATGCCAACCGGATATTGTGATCGTATCTGGTCTCTACGGGTGTCATCTTATGGACGCATCGTCACCGATATCTGGGCAAGAAAGAACGGAACGGTACGCGCTTTTCACATCAATGTCGGAAAGCGAAGAACGGTATCCCGGCTGATCGAAAACGGGCCCACACACGACACTTTGGGTCACTTGCCAGAGCAATCAGCACCGGCCTCTGCGACGTATGTCTCTGGTGGCTTGCTTTCCCTCCATCTGATCTCCAGCTTCAAATACGCCGGTCGCTCGTCACGCTCCAGCTCCATGCACAGCAGTCGACGGTTGTCGATGGCAGCGTTCAAGACCCGATCTCGCTGGCTGCAGCTGTTGTTTACGCATTTCATGCCGAGGCAAAAGTCGCGATCTGCGCCTCGCTTGCCAGGCTCCTCCTCTATGTGTACGGCGTCCGCGCGCCCCGAACAGCCACGACACGTGGCAACGGCGAGTCGTTCCCGTTGGCACACACGACGACCCCGC